>Ga0194047_10002137_pt1 | contig 11500 bp, 9 predicted proteins | sample JunL225m_MetaG_2_FD_160070 | JGI IMG/M metagenome (GOLD analysis project Ga0194047, IMG submission 160070) | Anoxic zone freshwater microbial communities from boreal shield lake in IISD Experimental Lakes Area, Ontario, Canada - Jun2016-L221-5m | ecosystem: Environmental > Aquatic > Freshwater >...
TGGGGCCGGCACCTCGCAAACCTTGGTGGCGGCCGTCCCGGCCGTCACAGCGGTGACAGGCGTTACGGCAGTCGCTGCCGTTCGACCAACCGGTTTTATCACCTTCACTGGCACCGGAACCAGCAGCAGCACCTGCAGGATCAACAACGATCTGAGCAGCAATCAAAGCATTCGTGTCGGGAACAGTTCCGCCTATGGAAGCAATATCACCATTGGCTCCTCCGGCGCCGGCGGATGCAACGGCAAGACTGCGATTCAAGCTGCCGCCGCACTTGTTGCTGCCGTGGGTACCAGCGGTACCTATGATGCGTACGTAGGGGGCAATGCCATTACGCCGCTTTGCGCAGCGCAACCTGCCAATGTGGTCTGTATTGTCGACACCTCAAGCAGCAACAATGGCAGCAACAATGGTCGATCGGTCAGTGTGGGCAGCGTGAGCAATTTGAATGGACTGTCGATCAGCACGACAGCCACGGCGGGTGGCGTGACTGCTGTTGCTGGTGTCACGGCGGTGGCGGGTTCTCCCGCTGTGCCGCAATCCGGCTGGACCAATTTTGCGCCGGCACTGACGGCGACCGCGTTCAACAGTGGTGGCTCTGACGCCGCCAGCGTTGGTGACACCTGCACCAGCACCGATTGCGTCTACGAAACGCACTTTCACCAGTACGACAAGGTGTTTGACGTCACCGGCCTCAACATGCTCAATCCCAGCAGTGCGACCCTGCTGATTGACAACGGCATTCCATCGCTGAACCAGAACTTCAAGCTGCTGGTGCAGAACCAGTATCTCAGTCCGGCCGTCAAGTTGCATATCGGTGACCCGAGCTATCTTTACAACGTCGACCATGGCTACATCCTGTTGCGGAATTACGAGACCAGTTCAACGCTGGATCTGGCGACGATACAGACCTATCGACGTGACCCCAATGTGGTCTGGCCGCCGGCATCGGCAACGACTGCTGCCCAACAACTGGCGGCACCCAAGCCGATTGGCAGCCTGACCTTCAACATGCCGGTCGATGCCTTGTCGGCCAAGAACTGGTGGGGCAACGGCGACGTGCGCGCCGGCCTGATTCCGACGATTTACAGCTGTGTCTGGCAGGCGGCCGGATCGCACGATGGCAATATGTACAAGCCCGTGATTCCACCGACCAATGGTGTCGACGGGCCTGGTGTCTCTGGCTACACCAACTCCACGACGCCCGCGACGGCAACCGGCGCGCGACACAATGGCGCGCTGACATTCCAGCTGATCCGCGATACGACGCCGAATTCAGCGATCGAACAGAATGTGGCTGGTCGCCCGGAATACGGTTGGCGCGTCAAGTCGAATCTCTATGCCAACTACGTGCTGATGGAATACTCGACCTACTGGCACCACCCGAACGGTAAATGCTATAACAGCACCGGCTGGACCAAGTCACCACCGGCTGACACAGGAACCACGACACCGGTGGCGAAAGCGCCTGGCTCGACCGACCCCAAGATTGGCAATCTGGCCGGCAGTTCGGGCGGCGCGGGAGGCACCATTACCTCGGTGACGACAACGGTTGTCGGTAACGTGACGACCACCACCATCAACTACTCGGACGGCACGCACGCCACCATCACCAGCACCGTCAATGCAGACGGCAGTGTGACGATTGTCACGGTTGATGCGCTGAACGTGACGACCACGCAGCCGGTTGCCAATTCGGCTGGCTCGCTGAAAACCGGTGGCGACGAGCGCGCGCGTCAGTCGGCCCGCACCGGACGGATTTCATGGCGCGAACTTGTGGCACCATAGGCTTTTGCATACGAGAGGGGACTTGCGTGAAACGACTCAGAGCTAGGGGCTTTACGCTGATTGAGGTGATGATTGTGGTCGCCATCGTCAGTATTCTTGCTGCGGTGGCCTGGCCGAGTTACAAGCAGCACGTGGTTCGTGCGGCGCGAGTGCAGGCGCAGGCCGAGTTGCTCGACCTGGCGAGCCTGCAGGAGAAGGTATTTCTTAACTCGAATGGCTACAGTTCCAGCGTGACGGCAGCGTACAACGGCAGTTCCTCTGGAGGTTTGGGGCGCACCAGCGGCATGACCAATGACGGCCGTTACGCGTTGACGCTGGCGGTGGACAGCGCCACGCCACCGCAGACCTTTGTTCTGACTGCCACGCCGGTGTCTGGGGGAACACAGGTCGGTGATGGCACGATCTCGGTCAGCGAAAGCGGGAGCCGAACCTGCAGTCCAACTTGCGGACCACAGGGTGCCGCCACCTGGTAGGGTAAACACCAATAAAGTTTTCGCAAATTGTCTTTGACTTGAGGACGCGACAGGCGCAATATCCGGCGCAATATGCGCCAAAGCGTTTCAGGGAGGAATGCGGGCCTGTTGTCGTATCAGGCTGGCTTCAGCTTGGTCGAATTGCTGGTGGTGACGACACTGGCTGCCATATTGTCAATGGTAGCCATACCCGCGATGACCGAGATGATCAACTCGCAGCGTTCCATCGCTCTGGCCTCTGCTTTTCTTTCCAGTCTGAACCTTGCTCGCGCTGAAGCCATCAAGCGCAATGGGCGCACCGTGCTGTGCAAATCCGTCGACGGCCTGACCTGCGCCGACACCGGTGGCTGGGAGCAGGGCTGGATCGTCTTTCACGACGTCGACAATGACGCGGCACTGGACCTCGGTGAGCAAGTCATAGAGCGCCACGGTGGGGTCGCCGATGGTCTCAGCTTGAGTGGCAACACGCCGGTCGCGAACTACGTGTCCTTCAGTGCTTCAGGCTCTGCCAAACTGGTCTCCGGCGCATTCCAGGCGGGCACTTTCACCCTCTGCCCGCCGTCATCGTCAACTTCAGATATCAGACAAGTCGTCTTGAGCAGTACCGGCAGAGCGCGCTCCAGGAAAGGAGTCGCTACGGATTGCCCGTAGTCGCTGGCAAGGGACTCAGCGTCGTACCTCGTCCACCAGTGCCTTGAACTCGCCGATATCCTCGAAGCTGCGGTAAACGCTGGCAAATCGCACATAGGCGACTTTGTCGAGCTTTTTCAGCTCCCGCATTACCATTTCACCGATGCGCGTGGAAGGCAGTTCGCGCAGGCCCAGATTCAACAGTTTTTCTTCGATCCGTTCGATGGCGCCGTCGACCTGCTCGATGCTCACAGGGCGTTTGCGCAGAGCCAGTTTCATGGAGGCAAGGACTTTGGCTCGTTCATACTCGATGCGCCGGCCATCCTTCTTGACGATGGCAGGAAAACTGACGTCCGCCCGTTCGTAGGTTGTGAAGCGCTTTTCGCACGATGCGCACTGGCGCCGGCGCCGGATGAATTCACCATCTTCAGCGACCCGGGTTTCCATCACCTGGGTCTCGGAATGGCTGCAAAAAGGGCACTTCATGGCATGAGGTCCGACAAATTGGCGCGCCCGGCTGCCTGTCTCTGCTACCGGTAGACGGGGAATTGTGCCGTCAGCGCGTTGACCCTGGCACGCACTGCATCGAGATTCGCCTCGTCCCTGGGGTTGTCCAGGACGTCGGCAATCAGGTTGGCGGTAAGGCGCGCCTCTGCGTCCTTGAAACCGCGGGTTGTCAATGCCGGTGTGCCGATGCGAACACCGCTGGTGACCATGGGCTTTTCCGGGTCGTTCGGGATGGCATTCTTGTTGATCGTCATGTGTGCGCTGCCCAGTACGCTTTCGGCTTCCTTGCCGGTGATGCCCTTGGCACGCAGGTCGACCAGCATGACATGACTTTCCGTGCGGCCGCTGACGATGCGCAGACCGCGGTCGGTTAGCGTCTCGGCAACGATCCGGGCGTTGCGCAGCACCTGCTGCTGGTAGATCTTGAATTCGGGGGCCAAGGCTTCCTTGAAGGCCACGGCTTTGGCCGCAATCACGTGCATCAGCGGGCCGCCCTGCAGACCGGGAAAGATGGCGCTGTTGATCGCCTTTTCGTGCTGCGACTTCATCAGGATGATGCCGCCACGCGGGCCACGCAGGCTCTTGTGCGTGGTGGATGTCACGACGTCGGCGTGAGGCACCGGATTGGGGTACAGGCCGGCTGCAATCAAGCCGGCGTAATGTGCCATGTCGACCATGAAGATGGCGCCGACGTCCCGGGCGACCCGGGCAAAGCGTTCAAAATCGATGCGCAGACTGTATGCCGAAGCCCCGGCAATAATGAGCTTGGGTTTTGATTCGTGCGCCTTGCGCTCCATTGCATCGTAGTCAATCTCTTCCTGATCGTTCAGGCCATAGCTGACAACCTTGAACCATTTGCCGCTCATGTTCAGTGCCATGCCGTGGGTCAGGTGACCGCCCTCGGCCAGCGACATGCCCATGATGGTATCGCCGGGCTTCAGAAAAGCCAGAAACACCGCTTCGTTGGCAGAGGCGCCGCAGTGCGGCTGCACGTTGGCGCAATCGGCACCAAAAATTTGCTTGACGCGCTCAAGTGCCAGCTGCTCGGCGATGTCGACAAATTCGCATCCACCGTAGTAGCGTTTGCCTGGATAGCCTTCGGCGTACTTGTTGGTCAGCTGCGTACCCTGCGCCGCCATCACGGCTGGCGAGGCGTAGTTCTCGCTGGCGATCAATTCGATGTGCTGTTCCTGACGAGCATTCTCGGCCTGGATGGCGGCGAATATTTCAGGATCTGTTTGTTCAATGAGAATTTGGCGGTTGTACATGGTGCTTCAGAAGGGGGACAGGAAGGCGAGTTTGTCAACACTGCGGTCGGTCTTGACTGGAACGGACAAGGCAGCGTTGGCCGGTATGGGTGACGCAGTCGTCAATGGCACGCTGAGGCCCTTGGCCACCAGTTGCAGTCTGGTGTGCTCGGCCATGACTTTGCCGGTGTAGCCACTGTCGTCATCAGCATTGGCGGCTCCGACATAGCAGCGCAGTCCAGCCTCGATGGAACCGGCGCGGCCAATGCACTCCTGCAGTACCTTGGCGCCAACCCTCAAATTGGTCAGCGGATCAAACGCCGCAAATTTGCCACCAAAACTCGCGTATTTGTCGCTGTGAACCTGTGTCATCACCTGCATCAGGCCCTGCGCGCCGACCGGGCTCTGGGCAAACGGGTTGAAACCGGACTCAACCGCCATGACCGCCAGAATCAGGGTCGGGTCGAGTTTGGTGTGCAGACCGATTTCATACGCTTCGGTTACCAGTGCACTCAGCGGCTCCGGCGCAACCCGGTATTTCTTGCTCAGCCAAAAGGCAATGGCGGCCTGCTGACGGGGTAAATCCTGCGGATTGGTGGCTGTCGCGCGGTCACTGGCATCAAGTTCACTGGACCAGCCGGTTATCGCGATCTGGCGGTTTTGCAGCCAGCTAAACAGTTGTACCTCGCCGACCTGTCGCAGTTCGGGGCGCGCTGTCAAGGTGATGACGGCGAAGATGACGGCCAGACCGATCAGGGCAAATCCGTTGTGTGTAATCTCAAAGAAGCCCTGGGCGACGTCACTGCTGAACGTTCGCAAGCCCTGGGTGAGTTTTTTCGACGCTGTCATAGCTCTTCCTTCGTTCGCGTGGGCTGTTGTGATGCACTGCCGGAAGGCAGCCACACACAGGGCACCTCGTTTGGGTTGGTACGCCATCAACCATCTGCATTCTGAAAAGAAGTTCTGCAGAAGACTGAATATGCCGGGTTCGGCAGCGGGTTCGGGTTTTCCCTGAACTTGCCAGGGAAAGCGATTCTAGGTTCACATTATATATCGAGTCAACCATATGAAAGTGGTTCGTTATCCCTAAACAAAAGTTGAACTTGAGCGCTCGTTGCTCTAGACTTTGTCTGCCCGTCAGATGACGGGCAACACGCCGGCAGTAGCCAGTCCCTACCGTCAGGTAGCTGCGATAAAGCGGCCCCGGCAAGTTGTGGTGGCAATCTTTTGCTGCCCAGCACGGTGGGACTTTACCCTCCCGCTGTGCGAGTCCTGACAGTAGGGACCTTGAGTCAGCTGTCAAGCCCGGCGACTTGGCTTTGAGCCATCCGACCGGGCTTTCGTCTTTTTTGTTGCTGCGAAAGCGTAATTCGGGCGAAAATAGCACTTCCTACCTTGCCAGCACTTTGGCTGGGATCCTCTTTCTTGTTCGTGCTATCCATGTTCCCTTTCCCTGCCAATCAAAAATCCACCCAAGCTTCCGAAGAAGCGCAAATTCCGGCCAGAACGCACGAGCCTCATCCCCTTGACCTGATGACCGGGGGTGCCTTTTCTGCATCGACGTCGAGTGAGCGCACTGCGCGAATCCGCGAGTGGTTGACCAGTTCGCCAGGCGTTGATCAGATGCAGGCGGTTTTCAAGGAACTCAGCGGCAAGGACAAGGGCGCAGCAAAATTACTGCGTGAGCGGCTCGACGAGATCAAGCGCAGCAAGGGCCAGGAAGCAATTGCAGTGGAGTGGGCTGACAAAGCGAGAATTCTGCTGGCTCTGCCCAAGCTGAATATTGCTGACGCCATGGCCTGGCAGCGCGACGCCGCCAAGGCTGGCGCACCTCTGAGCAAGGAGCCACTGGTCACGCTCAAGACCGAACTCAGTGACCGGGTCAAAGTGATTGAGGACCTGCAGCATCGGGTGCAGGTACAGCGCGAGGCGGCCGTATTGTTGGCGCAGCGCATTGAAGTACTGTCCACCAAGTCATGGCGCGATGCCCAGGTGCTGCAGGAGGCGCTTCAGGCTGACGTCGAGCACTGGCAAGCGCAGGCAGCCGTACTGGTGGATGACTCCAACTGGGTCAGTGTGGATGTCAAGTTTCCGCCCTTGCTCGATGCATCCCGTGGTCAATTGCTGGCGGTTTGGCAAGCCTTCAGGGACGCTCTTGCACAAGCTTGTGTGGCGGCGCAAGATGTTGCTGCGGCCCTGCCGCCGGTGCCCGTTTGGGCGGAAGAGTTGCGAGCCGCCCGAGGTGTGCTGGTGGAGGCAGCGCCTCGACCCAAACGCGCAGCTATTGACCCGGAAGTCAAGGCACAGGCCGTGGCAGCGGTTACCCAGACTCTGGCCAAACTTGAAGAGGAAATATCTCAAGGGCATGGTAAAGCCAGTGCCGGCGCGGCCGCAGCGCTGCGCCATGCCTTGAAGGAATATGGACGGATCATTGACGACAAATTGGAGAATCAGGCCCACGCTGCGCTGGCCGCAGCGGGTGAACTTGAAGGCTGGCAGCGCTGGCGTGCCGATCAGTTGCGTGATGAATTGGTGCAAAAGGCAGAAGGCTTGCTCAAACGCCCCGAAGGGCAAGCCATGGGTGGGCGCAAGATGCAGGAGAGCTTGCGAGCGCTGCGTGAGCAGTGGAAGCTGACCGATCAGGGTGGTGCACCGAATCATGGTCTGTGGAAGCGCTTCGACGAAGCCTGCAATGAAGCGCACAAAGTAGTGGAGGCGTGGCTTGAGAAGGTCAAGGCTCAGTCCGCAGAGCACCGGGCTCAACGTCTTGCCCTGATTGCCGAGGTGCATGCTTGGGCAAGTGCCAACAGGACCGCCCTGGACGACGACTGGAAGGGGTTCAACCGCATCCTGCACCAGTTTGGTGATCGCTGGCGTGAGGCGGGGCATGTTGGTGAAAAGATTTTCGCCGAGTTGCAACCGCTCTGGAAGGCTGCCATTGAGGATGCCGCTGCACCATTGGAGACACTGCAGGCGAGCAGTCTGGAGGCACGCCAACTCATGATCGAGGAAGCCAGGGCCCTTGGTAGCGCGACGGAACTGCGCATTGATGCCGTGCGCAATTTGCAGCAACGCTGGCAGGCTGAAGCGCATCGCGTGCCAGTCGATCGGCGTCACGAGCAAAAGATGTGGGAAGCATTTCGCCAGCCGATTGACGAAGCCTTCAAGCGCAAGACCACTCAGCGTCAGCAGGCGGATGCTGCACTCGGTGAGCGCGACCGTGTTGTGCTGGAAGCCGCCCGTTCGCTTGAAGCGGCCAACCAGGCCGGTGATGCGCAAGGCATTCGCAGTGCCATGAATGCACTGGAGGCTGCACTGCGTGGCCAGGCGCAAGCACAGGCCGCAGTTCAGGTTGCGGTCACGGAAGTCAACACCGCGGTCGCGGCCATGGCCGCATCTGAAGCAACCGGCGACGTCATACAAGACATGGAAGTGACAGAAGCGGTCGAGCCGGTCGCTGTGTCACCAGACACGCCAGCGGTAGCGGAGCAAGCACAAAAGCCGGCGGCGAAGCCGGTGCGTGCTGTGCGCGGCGATGATCGACCCGGCATGAAGAAGGCCGAACCCGCAGCGCCAGCGCGCGCTGGCAAGTTTGGCGACCGCAAGGAAAGCGGCAGAGACAAAGCGCGTGCACCGCGTGACGACAGACCCCCCGCTCGCACCGATGACCGTGGCCCGCGCAGACCGGGGCGCGACGAACGGGCAGGCCAGGCACCGGCTTGGCAGGAAGCGCCACGCCTGGGGGATACAGCGTTTCGGGCGCAGCGCGACGCTGTGGAGCATGCACAGTCCACACTGCGCAAACTCGCGGCCCAGGCGCATGGTGAGGCATTGACCCAGGTTCTGACGGCGTGGGAGCGGCGCGACGCGACGCTGATGCCATCGGCTCAGGAATTGGGTAGCCGCGTTCCCGCCGCGATCCGCGGGAGTTGGCTCAAGGCCGTTGCCCAGGTAACCGAAAGCGACCCGGCGGTGGCACTGCTGCGCCTTGAGATGGCCAGTGAGTTGCCGACACCGGCCGAGCACCTGAATGCCCGGCGTGCCCTGCAGTTGCAGTTGTTGACCAGGCGGCACGATCCGAGTCCGGTCCAGACTTGGGGTCAGGACGCTGCAAAGGTTTTGGCCAGCGGTTACGATGCTGGCCAGGCGCGACGCTTGCAGAATGTGCTCAAGGTGCTGTTAAAGCCCAATTAGTGGGTGACGGCGTCGCAGTCTGTGCGGGTCAGCCCCGCTGCTAGCTATTCATAAGCCTTAGGGAGGTTTGCCAATGGATTCTGCCGACGATTTGCTTAAGCGCCTGGAACAACTCAACGATATTGGAGCGGCGCTGTCACGGGAACGTGACATTACCCGCTTGCTTGAGTACATTCTGCTTGCGGCCAAAGCGATTACGCATGCGGATGGCGGCACTTTGTACCGTATGACCGAGAACGGTCAGAATCTCCGCTTTGAAATGCTGAGAACGGACTCGCTGAATATCGCGATGGGTGGTACTTCTGGCAGCGCCATCAGCTTTCCGGACCTGCCCCTGTTCGACGCGACTGGCGCGCCGAACGACTCTCTCGTGGCTGGCTATGCCGCCATTCACGTGCAAACCGTCAACATCGCCGATGCCTATACCGCGCCAAATTTCGACTTCTCCGGGACCCGCCGCTTTGATGAACGTACCGGCTATCGCTCCAAATCATTTCTGACCGTTCCCATGAAGGATCAACAGGGCGAAGTCATCGGCGTCCTGCAACTGATCAATGCTCAGGCCTATGGCAGCAGCGACGTGGTTGCATTTTCATCGGCCGATCAAAGTCTGGTGGAGTCTCTGGCATCGCAGGCAGCCATTGCGCTGAGTAACCGGTTGTTGATGACGCAGCTTGAAGAACTGTTTGAATCGTTCATCAATTTGATCAACTTGGCGATTGACGAAAAGTCACCGTACACCGGTGGCCATTGCCAGAGAGTCCCCGCGCTCACGATGATGCTGGCCGAGGCCGTAGCTGAGACGGTTGATGGTCCGCTGGCCGGTTTCAAGATGGACGACCGTGATCGCTATGAACTCAAGATTGCCGGCCTGCTGCACGATTGCGGCAAGATTGCGACCCCGGTTCATGTGGTGGACAAGGCCACCAAACTGCAGACCCTGTTTGATCGTGTTGATCTGATTGATACCCGTTTTGAGGTTCTCAAAAGGGATGCCGAATTGCATGCCCTGCGTCAGCAATTGGCACTGCGCCCCTGTGTCGATGCGCAGGCCGAAGCGACCATTGCGGCCAGTACGCTGTCGACCATCGATGGGCTGAATGCGGACCGCGATTTTCTTCGCGCGACCAACGTAGGTGCAGAGACGATGAGTGATGCGTCGCTGCAGCGCGTCGCCGCCATCTCCAGGCAGCACGTCTGGCGCAACGTGGCTGGCGTGGAGTCGGAATTCCTGAGTGCCGATGAGTTGGAGAATCTGTCGATCAAGGCTGGCACACTGACCGCGTCCGAGCGCAAGATCATCAATCAGCACATCGTCACGACGATCAGGATGCTCGAGCAGCTACCCTGGCCCAAACACCTCAAGAACGTGCCTGAATACGCCGGCGGTCACCACGAGCGTGTCGATGGCAAGGGCTATCCCAAGGGCCTGCTGCGCGACCAGATGTCGGTCCAGGCCCGGGTCATGGGCATTGCAGACATCTTTGAGGCGCTCACCGCCACCGATCGGCCCTACAAAGTGGGCATGAAGTTGTCACAGGCGGTCAGCACCATGAACAAGTTCAAGGCCAATGGGCATATTGACCCGGACCTGTTCGACATCTTTGTGCAAAAAGGCGTGTACCGACGCTACGCAGAGCAGTTTCTTGATCCGTCCCAGATTGACGAGATCGGCTCTTAGGCCAGGGCTGCGGGCAGTCGTTCAAGGCGAGCGCCGGGGGCTTCATCCGCAGTTGCAGCTTTCGTCAGGCGCAGAACCGAAGCGCGCACCGGGCTGGCCAGCAGGTCCCAGTCGCTCAGCACCACCCGACGCAGACCCAGGCCCAAGTCATGTTCGCACGGCCTGTGCGTGTGTCCATGAATCAGTGTGTCAGCCCCGGCAGCGCGCAGCCAATCGCAGGTGAGTTGGTCATCGAGATCTACCAGCGAGCCTGCGTTGGCCATGCCGGCACGCTTGGACTCCTCGCTCTGCAGGCGCATCTGGCGTCCGATCACTTGACGCTCGGACAGCGGTTTTTGTAGAAAATGTTTCTGCCATTGCGTGGATCGCACTTGTGAGCGGAACTTCATGTAGTCCGTATCCTGCAGACACAGTCCATCGCCGTGCGACAGCAACCAGCGCTGGCCACCGAACTCCAGCACGGTGGGATCGTCCAGCAAAGTCAGGCCGCAGGTGGTCGCGAAGCTTGTTCCAACAAGAAAGTCGCGGTTTCCATGCATGAAATACACCTGCAAGCGCTGTGCCGCCGCTGTCAGTACCTGCACGCAGCGTGCAGCAAAATTGTCGGTTTCATTGACAGCGCCTATGGCGTCGTCACCGACCCAGACTTCAAACAGATCGCCGAGAATGAAAACGGCGTCAGCCTGCGTACCTTGCATGAAATCGCGCCAGGCCGCAAAGCTTGCATCAGCGTCAGCCTGCAGGTGCAGGTCGGCGATGAAATCCAGACGCCGCCAGTGCGCAGGCGCCTGCAGCAGGGCCGGCGACGCCACGATCGTCATGTCAAAGGGCGACGGCCTTTTCGAGGACCACGTCGTCGACCGGTACGTCGTCATGGTAGCCGCGCCGGGCGGTCTTGACGGTCTTGATCTTGTCAACGACTTCCGTTCCCGAGATCACCTTGCCAAAAACAGCGTAGCCCCAGCCCTGCGCTGAAATGCCT
>Ga0194047_10002144_pt1 | contig 11491 bp, 6 predicted proteins | sample JunL225m_MetaG_2_FD_160070 | JGI IMG/M metagenome (GOLD analysis project Ga0194047, IMG submission 160070) | Anoxic zone freshwater microbial communities from boreal shield lake in IISD Experimental Lakes Area, Ontario, Canada - Jun2016-L221-5m | ecosystem: Environmental > Aquatic > Freshwater >...
GATATATATTTTGCCCCTTTTCCTAAATAAAAACCAAACGTATCACTCCTTAATCCTACGCGTAAAGTTTCAAGTGGAATAACATCATTTGTTGCAATGTTGCCCAAGTTCACATTAGCACCAACAAGTTTGATAAAATATGTTTGTTGTGCTTTTTGTGGCGCTTCCCAAATAATATTTTCGCCTTTAATTTTGGTTAATATTTCTTGAACCAAACCTTCTCTTACTTCACCGCTTGATCGATAAACCCCAACGTTTCCTGCTTCTCTCGCTTCGGCAATCACTTTCCACGAGCCAGCTTTAAGTTCGGCTGTCATCAGTTCAATCCATAAATACGGAGGAAAAATTTTCTCTACATCTTTAGAGCCAACTTCTGATAACACCGTAACATGTTTGCTTAGTTTGTGTATGTGTTCACACTTAATATCGTGAGGCATTTCAATCGAACCGTCAGACACTTCAGCGAGTTTAATCTTATATTTATCAAGCAGCCTTAAGTAATCTTCAAACTGATTTCTAACAACAAAAGCTTCAAATAAAGTTCCACCAAAATAAGGCGCAACACCGGCATTTGTATAAAGAGAAATTTTCTCTTCCAATATTTTTTGGGTTACGTATGAAGTGCCAAAACCAAATTTAACAAGGTCGACATAATCTCCCGAAACAGAAAGCATATCTTCGGTTTCGCGAACACTTAAACCCTTATCCATAACCATCGTTATGCCAGCGTTTCTTTTTTTTGAAACCCGTTCAGGAATGTTTTTTAACTTAATAGATTTCATATAAACAGAATAATATTTTTAAAACACAAGGGTATGATTACTTTCTGTAAAGTTCAATGATTTCCATTATGTCGTTTTGTTTTATTAACTCAGGAGACACTTCAAAAAGCAAAAAATAATCATCAAAGTTTATTTCCAAAGCGGTTTCAAGATGGGTTTTTGCCTCAGCAACAAGCCCTTGCCTGATAAGATAATTTGTTATTCGATAATGATAGTAATGGCAATCAGGAAGAATTTTAATTGCCTCTTTTAATAAATCAACAGCAGCAGAAATATCACCAGACGAAAATTTGATAAACGACCAGTCAAGCCAAGCCTCAACCATTGTAGGGTCGATATGTGTGATTGTACTATAATTTTCTTCGGCAGAAACAATATCACCTAGTTTGTATTCGGTTTCACCCAAAACCAATAAGTATTCAGAGTTTTCTGGCTCAAGCATCACAGCACGAGAAAAATAAGACAGAGCAACCTTTGTGTTTCCGTCTTTTTCGTGTGTTAAACCTATCCCAAACCAAGCCTCTGCAAGATTTGGGTTAAGCTCTGTTGCTTTTATATATAACAATCGGGCCTCGTCATTATTTCCGAGACGATCATAACAACCAGCCAGATTACAAAATGTTATTGGGTCGGGGCCTTCCCTCAAAAGTGTTTGGTTATATTCATCAATAGCCTCATCGGTTCGGTCAAGTTCAACCAGGCTGTTTGCCTTATTAAACCTTGCTGCCAAAAACTCGTCATCAATTGCCAAACAATAATCAAAAGCCTCAACAGCGCTTTCGTGTTCTCCCATTTTTGAATATGTTACCCCAAGGTTATACCACGCACCGGTAGAAAAAGGGTCGCTATCAATTAGGGCTTGGTAAAGCGCAATACACTTATCAAAACGGAGTAAAATATCATAACAATTTGCCGCTTCAAATTTAGCCATGTCAGAGTCTGGCTGTTCCGAGACAATCATTTCAAAAAAGGCCACAGCATTCTCAACATCCCCTACGCTATCATATATGTATGCAATTTCAAAAAGTGTTTCCCCTCTGTCGTCTGTGTTTAATAATGCGGTTTCAAAACAATCTTGAGCGTTTTCTTTTTCATCAATATTAAGAAAAGCTTCACCCATTAACAGAAACACTTCTGGGCTTAAGGGTTCGTATGCACGAATAATTGAAAGGGTTTCTAGCGCTAATGAATGTTTTTCTAAAGCGATTAAAGCTTCAGCTTTTTTAAACATTATCCCAATTGAAAAAGGGTACAACTGTTCTCCATAAGCAACAACCCCCAAGGCATCATTAAATAAATCCTTATTTAAATAGTGTTCGGCAATAGACTCTAGCGCATCAGACGAAAAGAACTCTTCGTTTTTCCCCCTCAGCATTTTTTCATACCGATCAACATTCGACAAGGTGTCTTCATCTAAAAAATCTTCAGCATCCATTTCGGTATAAATTGATAATACAATAGTAACGATACAATACAATATTAGTGTTTTATATGCTACACTTCTATTGAAAAAAGATGTAATTAAAATAAGACATTTAACAAGCCCAACTGCGGATAAATAAAAGACAAACCCAACTACATAGTTTTAAATCGTACCTATTATTGTAAAATATTAATTCAAAAATGAAAATGAAAATTCGCACCACAATTATTAGTTGTTTATTATTAGGTGTTACAAGTCTGGCATTTGCCCAGGCGAATAAAAGCGACACGCTACTTAGCGATGTTGGGGTGGCGGTATCACCAACAAGGGTTAACTTTAATGTAAAACCCGGAGAGAGCAAATCATATGAAGTTACCATAACGAATGAAACAAAGCGCAAAAGAACTTTTAAGGCAGCTCTTAAAGATTTTGACATGGACAAATCGGGAAGTCCGGCATTTATGTTGGCAGGAAGCAGCGAACACAGTCTTTCGAAATGGATAAACATATCACCAACCTTTATGGAACTTGCACCAGGTGGTGTGCAAAAAGTTAAAATCACACTATCCTTACCCGACAGCGAAGGGTTAAACAGGGCAAGTTGGTGCATCATGATGGTTGAAGAAACAAAAGAAAGACAAGTTTTGGAAACAGAAGCAAGCGATCAAAAAATAGCTTTCGGTATTACTCCCACATTTGGTTTTGGAGTATATTTATACCAAAACCCACCAAATGTTGCAAACAACAAAGTAGAAATTAAAAATTTTACAATACAAAAAGCAGATAGCAAACAAAGAAACATTGAGCTTGCGCTTAATAATACAGGAGACGGAATAGCAACATGTACTGCTTACGTGGAGCTAACCAACACCAACACGGGAAAGACACAAAGGCTATTGGTAAAACGGTTTGTAATATTACCGGGATATAGAAGAAACTACCTTTTTGCGCTACCAGAAAAATTGGATAAGGGAAATTACTCAGCTGTTGGGGTTTTGGACTTTGGAAGCAAAGAGGTGGTTGAAGCAGCCACGTTGGAATTCGTTATTGATTAGAAATAAGCAGGTGAAAAACAGTATAAATGGTGGTTTTTTGTAAAAAACTGACAAAAAAATGTAACTGTCTAATACTGAGAAGCAAAAAAACACAAACAAGCACCAAAAACAAGCAAAAACAGCTGCTTATTTCCTAAAACCGCCATTCATGTTTTGGTTTTTTCAAACCCAACACTATCTTCGTGTTGTAATTAAAACCTTATTCAAATGAAAAAATCAATCTTAACATTAGCAGTTTTAGCCGGGATGGTAACAGCTGCGTTCGCACAGTTGAAAGACGAAAAAGATGTAACAATCACAATGGATCTTCAACCAATTCTTCAATTAAACATGTCAACGCCTAATCAATTAGATTTTGTGTTTGACGACATCAACAAGTACTATGGTGGTATTACTAAGTATGCTGCAACAGTATTAAAAGTAAGCTCAACCGTAAACTGGGATCTTTATGCAATTGGTATTTCTAACGGAAACGTTGGTGCTGGTTTTTGGGATCAACAAATTAAATACGGAACAGGTGGTTCGGGTGGCGCAACTAACAAGCTTCCTTTAAGCCTTGTAGAACTCCGTCAGGGACAAGCAAACAACAACGCAACAGCGGCAACAGGAACTTACAAAGATTATAGTGCTGTATTTCCTCCGGTTGCTAGCCCATCAGGATCAAACAGTTTGTATGTTGACCCAGCAAACACAGGAACACCCCCAACAACAAAAGATAAATATATTGCTGGACACGCAGGAACAACTGCTACAGGTGCAGATGCTGTTGCTGGAGGTAGTTATTTAACAGCAGGTGGATTAACAAGCGATTATTATTATTCAATCGACTATAGAATTCTTCCAGGTTTGCCGGCAATATTTCCAATGGCATACTCTGCTGATGGTGCAACAAAACAAGACCTTGTAACAGCTAACGCTGTGGGTTCATATGCACAACCAGGTGTTTACACGATGAATGTTCAATATTTATTATTAGAAGACCAATAGAAAGCGGGTCAACTTAATTTTATTAAAGCCAGAAACGAATTTTCGTTTCTGGCTTTTAAACAAAGATTAGAGATAAAATTTTTTCGGTACAACCTACCATGAAAGCAAAAAAATTATTATTTCTCTTCATCTGTTTAAGCTTTATAAATTTTACCCAGGCACAGCAGTTTTGTGACAAGGTAATGTTAATGCTTAGCAGTGCGGGAAACATAGATTTCACATTCGACACATTCGGAAAGTATGTGGGTGGGATTACACAAAACGGTGTAAGCCAGCTCAAAGTTTCGGTTGACAATAGTCTAACCAACAACCCTGATTGTAGATGGAATTTGGTCATTTATATTGACAACAGTAGCAATCCGCTAACCCCAACCGATGAGTGGGAGACAATAAAAACACACACCGCATCAGGGGCAACACCCAAAATAAACGCATTACAAATTAGGGTAAGAAATAGGTGTAATACACCCATAGTAGGAACAAGTTTTTTTAACGCTAACGTAATTCCAGGTCAACCCATAATACTTATTTCAAACACGGGCGTTACCATACCGGCCGGATCGTGTGTTTCTAATGTAAATGGTCCAGGAAACTACTTGAGCCACTACGATGAATACACCTTTGATATTGACTACAGAATAGCTCCAGGTTTAAGCTTAAAAAGCGGTATTTATCAACTAAGACTAAAATATCTTTTAACCGAAGCGCTTTAATGGTAAATATAAAAAACATATCGTTTTTATTAATCATACTTTTTAGCATAACGGTACGTGTTTATTCACAAACCACCAATGACTCTGCAAAGACAGCATCAATAGTAAAACCTAAAACTGTTGTTGCCGAATTTATAAAAAAAGAAACCCTTTTGGCACAAGGTGAAATAGTTTCAAATGTTTTAAAAGTGTCAAACAACACAGGCAATAAAATCAAGTTTAGACTTTCATTAGATTACCCAACAGGATGGAGGCTACTTAATAAATCGGATAAAATTTATGAATTGAACAGTAATGATTCGTTGTTTTTTCCGATAAGAATATTGCCAACAGCACAAATTTTTGGAAACACTCGGTTCATGATTCCGGTGTATTTAATTTCTGAAGAAGATGTTCAAATAGCAAACACCTTTTTTTGGAGTTTTACAGAAAAGAAAACAAGCTGGCTACTAAGTGTAGAGCCATCTTCAAAAAGATATTTTAAAAACGGATCAAACACAACGAATTTTAAGGTTAACGTTTTAAACACAGGAACAGAAACGCAACCGGTTTCTCTTACCCTTAACAACACAAGCTTATATGCAATTTTATCAGACTCGAGTGATCGACCATTAAAAAACCCTTCATATAATATTAACCTGAAACCATTTCAAGACACATCGTTTACGTTTAATTTTAAATATTTTCAGGGAACAAGAAACTTTAACAGAATAGATATTGAAAACCACAAACCCGACAATCAGAATGAAGAAAAAACGTTTTCGGTTTTTGTAAATACTAACGAACCTAATTTGGGTGGAGGGAACGGTTTTCAGAGTGGACAAAAAGTTACATTTACCCGTCTTTCGAGCGAAAAAACAGTGAACCAATTTAGTTCAGCAAGCCTACCAATTGTTGTTGATTTAAACATTAACAACATTATGAACGATGTAACATTTACTACACTTAATGTTCGTGGGTTAGGGCAAATCAACAAAGACCAAATGTTGATGTATAATTTTCAAACGACAACAAGCACAAACAGCAACGACAATGTGTTAAAAAACAGCATGTATTATCTTGGTTATTATTACGACAAAGGAAGTGTACAGGCTGGGTTTATTAATGGCGGAATGATGGGAATTCAAAGTTATGGTAGAGGGTTAAGGTCGGATTATTATATTACCAGAAGATATAAAATTGGAGCATTCTATATTAATAACACAGGAGTTCCGGGAAGCACAAATGCATATGCGTATGGGCTAAATTATGAGTGGAAATATTTTAAACAAAACACGCTTAACCTTGAGTATGGCAGAAGCGAAAACACCTATACAAAAACAATTACAGATGCATATAACACAAGAGGCGGGTTTAACTTTTTAAAAGGACAAAGTGTGTTTATTAATTTTTCTACTACAGTGGTTAACTCAACCGACAATAATTCGACAGTTTCAAATAAAGTAGGTTACTACGGAGCCTTTTCTTATAACGGGATGTTTTTTAAAAACAAGCTTAACACCAATCAGTCTTTTGGTAAGAGCACAAAAGAATATTCGAACAGTAATATCGAGCGTTATTATTACAATCAAAGCACCCGTTTTAATTTTAATAATAAAGTTGGCCTTGTGTTGGTTAATGGCTACAACAAAATTAATTATTCATTCACAACACCGATCGACAACTATACTCAAACCAACCAACTTTCATTAAACATTAGTCAAAAAAACGCATCGTTTCAACCACAAGCTTTTTACAACAAATTTAACTACACACAGTTTTCTTATGAGTCGAGAGGTGTTGGGCTAAGCTATAATGTTTTTCAACCAAGAGAAAACACAAGAATTGCAACAACCATACAAACAGGATACAACAAACAGTTTAACACACCAAATAACGAAGAGAAGTTTTTTATGATGTGGAGCGGTTTTGTATTCTACCGAACATTTACAATTAATGCCAGATACAACATGTCTCCTGTAAACAACCAGGGCTCTCAATCGGCAATTAACGGAGACAAAACACCACAAACATTTTCGGCATCAGTTCAAAATCAATATTTGTTTAGCAACACACATTTTATGTTGCAAACCGGAGCAAATTATTATTACAACAATGTGTTTAACCAACACAGTGCAGGCTTGTATCCAGAGTTTTATTATTTTACAAACGATGGTTGGAGATTTAAAGTTAACTTCAGTTATAACTTAATAACAGGAAATGTTTTTAACTTTAGCAACCAACAATTAAACACAGAAAACCCTGCAACATACACCAACCAAAATGTGTATATCGGACTGGGAATTCGCAAAGAGTTTGGCGCGCCCATTCCGTTTGTGAAGAAAAAAAATCACGATGTTGCCTTTAAAGCGTTTTATGATTTAAACGGAAACGGAATAAAAGACAAAAACGAACAACCGATTGAAAACATAGTAATTGGTTTGGGTGGTACAGAGGTTATTTCGAATGACGAAGGAGAGGCAAGTATGTTGAATTATCCTGGTGGTGTTTGGCCGCTTATGGCAAGAAGTTTAGAGATAAGCGAATCGTGGTTTGCAAACATACCCGACAGCGTAAATGTGTTGAAAGATCGAGTGGTTTTTATTCCGTTTGTTAGGGGTGTTAAAATAAAAGGTAAGGTAGGAATAGATAGAGAGTCAATAAGGGTTGACGCTTCATCTCCTTTTGATTTATCGAGGATAAAAATAAACGCAAACGGAAACAAAACATTTAGCACGCTTACCGATTTTCAAGGAAACTTTGAGTTTTATTTACCTTACGGTAACTATATCATCAACATGGACGAAAACATTCTTGGAGATAAATACAAGCTTGCAAAAAACAATTTCGAAATTGAGGTGAACAGAAGCGTTGACGGTATGTTTATTTCATATTTGATTGTTGAGCGCAAAAGAAAAATCATTAAGAAAAGTTTCACAACGCCCGAAAACCACAAATAATTCACCTTCGTTTTTCATCACAAAATTAATGGCGTATTTTGCTCGTCAAATATTCAATAATGAGAGCAATACTTCTATTTATATTTTCGGTCATTTCGTTTTGTTTGTTTTCACAACCCAAGCAAAAGCAAGCAAACTGGCAGCAAAAAACAGACTATAATATTTCTGTTAAACTAAACGATGAGCAAAACAAGCTAAGCGCATTTGAAAAAATCACATATACCAACAACAGTCCGAACGAACTAAATGAAATTTATATTCACCTATGGCCAAATGCCTATCGGAATATCGAGACAGCCTTTGCAAAACAAAAGCTAGAAAATGGTGACGCAGAATTTTATTATTCGACAGAAGAAGATAAAGGATGGATTGACTCGCTCGACTTTAAAATAAACGGACAGCGGGCGAAGTGGTATTTAACAAAAGACATCGATATCTGTAAAATTGAACTTTTACAACCATTAAAATCTGGAGAAAAATTAGAGATTACCACACCATTTTCAGTAAAAATCCCGAAAGTGTTTTCTCGCATGGGGCATGAAGGACAAATGTATTGCGTCACACAATGGTACCCAAAACCAGCAGTGTATGATGCGAATGGATGGAATGCAATTCCGTATTTAGATGAAGGAGAATTTTACAGCGAATTTGGCAAATTTGATGTGAGCATTTCGGTGCCCAAAAATTATGTTGTTGCTGCTACCGGAAATCTTCAAAACGAAGATGAAAAAGTTTGGCTAAAAGAACGAACAAATATTAAAGCTGAAGAAAACAACAGAACCGACACCATAAAGAACTTTCAAAGATTTGTTTCTTCAAAAGAGCTTAAAACACTTCGTTTTTTACAAGATAGCGTTCATGATTTTGCATGGTTTTGCAGCAAGAGATTTTTGGTTGAACAAAGTTCGGTTGTTTTAAAAAGCGGAAAAAAAGTAAACACATTTTTATACCATGTCGACCCAAGTCAGAATTCGGTAAAATGGATCGACTCTGCTATAAATTTTTATTCGAAACTGTTGGGCGAATATCCATACGATAACGCATCGGCAGTTGTAACGCCTCTCAAAGCGGGTGCAGGAATGGAATATCCAACCATTACAAATGTTGATGCTGCAGAAGAAGGAGTGATTGTTCATGAGGTTGGTCATAATTGGTTTTATGGAATACTTGCAAACAACGAGCGCACGCACCCATGGATGGACGAAAGTTTTAACAATTATTATGAAACGCGATTTGAATACAAACAAAAAATTCCGGCACTTCATCGAGGTTTTCATTTCAATAAATCAGGAGATAAAAACCAGAGATTTGGTTTTGGCGAAACACCTTTCGGTTTGCTGCAACAGAATTATTTATTTAGCGCACGAAAAAATAACGACCAGCCCGTAAATATACCGGCACCCGACTTTGAGGAGATGAATTATGGAACCATCGTTTATGGAAAGGCTCCGCTAATGTTCCATCAATTGCAAGATTATTTAGGCGATAGTTTGTTTGATGCGATGATGCAATCATATTACGAAAAATGGAAATTTAAACATCCGCTTCCTGAAGATTTTTTTGATCATGCAAAAAGTTTTACAGGAAAAAATTTGGATTGGTTTAATCAGCTTTTTTCAACAACCACAAAACCTGACTACAAAATTGTCTCAGCAAGAAAAGGCGAAATCGTTATCAAAAACAAATCGTCAATTGCTGCACCATTTCCTGTTTCGGCAATGAAACAAGACAGTGTTATTTCAACAAAATGGTTCGAAGGGTTTACAGGTAAGAAAACAATTCTTTTCACAGAAAAACAAATCGACAAATTCAGAATTGACGCTTACGAAACAACGCTTGATGTTTATCGAAAAAACAACACCATTCGTACACGTGGGATATTTAAAAAAATGGAGCCAATAAGTTTTCAGCTTTTAGGAAACCTAGAAAACCCATACAAAACACAAATATTTTATTCGCCAATTATAGGGGCAAATTTGTATAACAAAACCATGATAGGAATGGCTTTTTACAACAGCCTTATTCCGCAGAAAAAGGTTGAATACGCAATTGCTCCGATGTATTCATTTGGAACAAACGATGTTGTTGGTTATGCAAATTTTGAAAGACATTTTAACACCGATGGAATTTTTAAGCAAGTTCATGTTGGTGTTAACGGAGCGAGGTTTGGGTATAATTATTTTAACGCTTTTACGAATTTTTCTCCATTCCCAACATTTGCTTTCACCTATAATAAAATCGAACCAACTTTATGTTTCGATTTGAACAAAGAAAACAAGCGATCGGTGATTGAACAATCTATTCAGTTTCGTTCAACGTTTATTTTATTTAGTAAAAACGCAAACTCGAACAACGACCCGATTTACCCACCAAGCTTTACTGTTCCTGCAAATTACAGGGTTGATGAATTGAGCTATTTTATGAATAACAAAAAAGCCATCAATAAAAACGCACTCAAAGTCACTCTGCAAAATATAAATGACAATGTGGATTTGGTGAAAATATTTGCAGAGTTCAAACAAACAATCAACTACGAAAAGCCGAAGAAGAAATTAGACATGAGAATTTTTGGGGGAATGTTTTTAACGCAAAGCGCATCACTTCCTACAAATTATTATTTTTTGATGTGCGGAAACTCTGGGTATTTCGATTATATGTTTGACCACTCATTATTGGGGCGCTCGGAGGTTGATGGATTGTTTTCCCATCAGTTAATAGAGCAAGGGGGAAACATGCACATACCAATTGACGTTGCATACATTGTCAATACCGACAGCTGGCTTTTTAGTGCAAATTTAGTTACCACAATTCCAGGGCCTATTCCTGTTAGGCTGTTTGTTGATGTCGGTTATATCAACGCTAAAAGCAGCATCACAACAATAACAGGAACAACAAATACGTATACACCAACCTTTCAGTATGTAGCAGGAGCAAAAATTGTTGTTGTAGAAGACGTTTTTGAAATCAATTTACCTTTGTTTAATTCCGATGATATTGAATCTAAATTCGGCCTGCTATATGGCGGTTATAAAGACGAAAACTCATTACAACACCTTTCACACAAAATTACATTTACTTTAAATTTAAATAAACTAAACCCGCTAAAAGCAATTCGCACAGCAGCGATTAACTAAAAAATTTAAAGAATATCGGCTATTGTTTTTGTTGGCAGTTATCGCAGTATATTTTTTTCAAGTGAAGGTTTTCAAAAAACTTAAACGACACTTTTGACTGATTAAATATTTCGCAGAAAATAACAGGATTGGTTTTTTGCAATAATTTTAAAACAGGAAAAAATTCTTTTTCGAAAATGGGTGCACCCGAAGCTTTGCCAAAATATATAATACGCAGGCAATATTCTTTACAAAGAGCAATATCATTTACGTCAACATTATTAATATGGTCAAGCAAAATTTGTGTAGCAATATCAAAATGTTTCATGTCGGCATAATAATCGGCAAGCGTTATCGATTCTAAAACAGGACTGCTTTTCGAAAGCTCTTTTATGTTTGAATACGACTCGGCCTTTTTTGATTTTACAGCCTCATGATTAATGGTAAAAAAGCGCGCGTTAATCGTGTTTCGTATATTT
>Ga0194047_10002148_pt1 | contig 11484 bp, 26 predicted proteins | sample JunL225m_MetaG_2_FD_160070 | JGI IMG/M metagenome (GOLD analysis project Ga0194047, IMG submission 160070) | Anoxic zone freshwater microbial communities from boreal shield lake in IISD Experimental Lakes Area, Ontario, Canada - Jun2016-L221-5m | ecosystem: Environmental > Aquatic > Freshwater...
CTATCTCCTACTCTGCTACTGGTGCAACAGGTGGTGGTGGCGGTGCAGGCGGTTCTTCTGTTTCAGGTACATTTACTCGCAACATCGGTGACTCTATAACAATCCAAATTGGTGCTGGTGGTACTAATACACCTGCAACTTTTGTTGACCGTATCTACAACCCTTCTACTCGTACATACGACACTTTCTACAGGTCTAACGTTGCTGGTGGTTCTTCTGCGGTTGATGGAATTTCTGCTGCCGGTGGTGCTGGTGGTACATGGAGTTCTGCTAGCCCACCTGCAAGTCCATCGCCTGATGGTTCAGCAAGCGTCAGTTGGTCTGGCGGTGGTGGCGGTTGGTCATCATCTGGTACTTATTACATAACGGTTACATAGGAGATACATGACAGACGTAAGACAAAACATTGTTGCATGGGCTAAGTGGGCTGCGGCTAACCACGCTAAGTTTAATTACACCCAAGGTGCTAACCGCATGGCGAACATCGGCAAGCCTGGCTCACTGCCAGTCAACGCTGACTGTTCTTCATTTGTAACCCTTTGCTACAACTGGGCTGGCGCACCAGACCCTAACGGTATGGGCTACAACCACACAGGCTACACAGGCACACTTCTGTCTCACGGCAAGAAGATTGCCCTGAAGGACGTACAGCCTGGCGACGTTATTGTTTACGGTGGTGGAACTGGTGAGCACACAGCATTGATTGTTGGCGTTGATGGCAACAAGAATCCACTGACCATCTCACATGGACAGCAGGGCGACCCTTCGTACATTCACGTCAACCAAGACGGACGCAAGCCACAGACATACCTTCGCTTCAACACAACTGCAACTGGTGAGAAGAACATTCACACCCCACCTAAGGCATAATCCATGCTTGGCGTTAACTTGAACAATTGGTTTACTGTTGCTTCCGGTTACGCAACCACTGTAGGTGTTGGAGCAGGTTTCGTTGTTTGGGGTTGGAGAAGGTTGATGGCAGAGTTTAAGCCGAATCACGGGTCGTCTTTGAAGGACGCCTTAAATCGCATTGAAGAAAAATTGGACGACATAAACGCACACGTTCATGAAGTAGACATGGAATTGCGTTCGCACATTTCGTTTCACAAGGGCAGAGATGCTCCCTGGTGACCTTGTTTTTTGCTCAACCAAAGGAATTATCGGTGCAAGTATCCGCTTCTCGCAACGACACTCCCCTTACTACAAGTCATCTAAATGGAATCACGTTGCCATTTTGGATAGATTTGTGGACGGTAAGTGGTACCTCATTCAAGCACAGCCGAAGGGTGTTACTGACAACTTAACTCTTGAAGAATCTGCTTTTGGAGGAACGTATGAAGTACTTAGCCTTCCCTCCTCAACAGAACGTGACAAGGTTTTAAAGTTTGCTCGCTCGCAGGTCGGGTTGAAATACAGTTATCTTAGCATACTTTCATGTGCCTTTGATAACATACTTCCAGACGCTATCTGTCTACGTAAGTCTCGTACTTGGATTTGCTCTGGCCTGGTGGCTGGTGCTTTGTGGTACGGGGGCTTTCCCAAAGCAATGGAATGGGAAGACCTGTACTCAACCACCCCCGCTGAAATAGCAGGAGCAATTCCTAAGAAATAAATTACATAGTTGTTGTTTGTGTGCAACTTGTGTGGTAGACTCCCTGATGGGCGGAACTAGACAAGGAGCATTACCTTGCAATTACCAACAACACATGTAATCATTCCGGACACTCAGGCTAAGGCCGGTGTCCCTACTGACCATCTTAAATGGATAGGTCAATACATCGTAGATGAGTTCCATGATAAGCCAATCAAGATTATTCACTTGGGTGACCATGCTGACATGCCTTCGTTGTCTATGTACGACAAGGGCAAGAAGGCCATGGAAGGCCGACGCTATAAGCAGGACATCGAAGCAGCCAACAGTGCCTGGGCAATCCTTAATCAAGCACTTACTGACTTTAACAAGAACCGCCGTCAGACACGCCACGCTAAGTGGAACCCAGAAAGGCACATCCTTCTTGGTAACCACGAGGACAGAATCAACCGTGCCGTTTCAATGGATGCCCAACTTGAGGGCGTTGTTACTACTGACCACCTCGACTACGAACGTAGCGGATGGAAAGTAAGTCCTTACTTAGAAATCCTATGGATAGATGGTGTTGCTTACAGCCATTACTTTTACAACCCAATGACCGGCAAGCCACTAGGAGGCAACGTTGAAGCGAGACTCAAATCCATTGGCCATAGTTTCACGATGGGCCACCAACAGACGCTCGCCTACGGACTTAGGTTTGTTGCTGGCAAGAGTCAACATGGACTTGTTGCTGGCGCATGCTACCTCCATGATGAAGACTATAAAGGCCCGCAAGGAAACGCCCACTGGCGAGGAATAATTGTTAAGCATGAGGTGCGTGACGGAAGTTACGACCCAATGTTTGTATCGCTTGACTACCTATGCCGACGTTACGAGAAGATGCCACTTGTTACATTCATGAAGAAGAAGTACCCTAACGTAGAGTACTCGTTCTAATGATGTGGACCTGGTCATGGATACTAGCCGTAGTCGGTTCGTTTGGGCTGTTCACTGTCGGTAGCAAGTTGCGTTGGGGATGGTTTGTTCTTATCTGTAATGAGTTCCTATGGGTAATCTACGCCCTGCAATCTAAACAGTACGGGTTTATTATGTACAGTTTCCTGTACGTCGCTATGTACATCCGTGCCATGTATAAGTGGGATGACAATGATTAGTGTATTTACCCCGAGCCATGACCCTAAGTACCTTGACGAGTGCTACAAGTCACTACAAGAGCAGACCAATAGTAACTGGGAGTGGGTAGTTCTACTTAATGGTGAGGCTATTTGGGAACGCCCTAACGATGACCGTGTGAAGGTGGGCTACGCCAATTCACAAATTAAAGGTGTTGGTGCACTAAAGCGTGAGGCCGTGTCTAGGTGTACTGGTGACATCCTGCTGGAACTAGACCACGATGACCTGCTACTACCAACAGCCATCATGGACCTGGAGTATGCCTTCGACAACATGCCTGAGGTAGGATTCATCTACTCAGACACTGCCCAGATTCTTAGTGACGGGAAGGCAGACGACTCAGAGTTCGACCCAGACCACGGTTGGAAGTACTACCATGAGGATGGCTACAAGGCTGCCCTTTCTTTTGAGCCGTACCCTCACAACCTTTCCTACATTTGGTATGCCCCTAACCACCTGAGGGCCTTCCGCAGGGCCGTATACGACCAAATAGGGGGCTATCAGGCCAATCTAGAGGTACTAGACGACCAAGACCTAATGGCTCGTATGTACCAGGCAACCAAGTTCTACCACATTCCTGAGATTCTGTACCTGCAACGTGTACATCCCGACAACACCCAAACTGTACGTAATGCCGAGATTCAGACTGGCACCGTGGAACTGTACCACCAAACCATTGAGCGTAACGCCCTAGCCTGGGCTAACCAAGAAGGTCTGCTCGCCCTCGACCTGGGTGCACACCACAACAAGGCTGAAGGGTTCCTAGGCGTAGACCTACGACCTGGCCCTGGTGTTGATTACGTGGGTGACATTTTTGACATGGACATAGCCGACGACAGCGTTGGTGTTATCCGTGCTCACGATTTTATGGAGCATTTGCCTAACAAGGTAGCGTTTATGGAATGGTGCTACGACAAGTTGGCACACGGTGGCATGTTGCTATCTATGACCCCAAGCAGTGATGGACGTGGTGCGTTTCAAGACCCGACACACATTGCGTTCTGGAATGAGAATTCGTTCTGGTATCACACCGACAAGACATACTCTGATTTCATTGATGGTCGTGTACGTTTCCAGGTTTCATGCCTACGCAGTTTCTTCCCTAGCAAGTGGCATCACGACAACCACATTCCCTACGTACAGGCAAACCTTATTGCGGTTAAGAGTACAACCCATGACTTCGGTGGCATTTTAAATATTTGACATTGCCCTTCGATGGGTGTACCGTTGGTACAACTCACGGAAGGAGTTACTAATGATTCAAGTTAACAACCCTGTACTTACCAACGTTCTTGTTGAGGAATTACACATCAAGAGCCAAGTACCTAAACCTACGGCAAAGGGAACACCGTTGCGCTATTCGTCTGCACACAGTTGTGGACGGCAACAAGGCTATGCAGCCTTCGGGGTGGCACCTACCGAACCAATGGACGAAGCAGGGGCATGGGTTACTGGCCTTGGCACTATCGTTCATGAAGCATTGCAAGAAGCCATCAGCCGACGTTTCCCGTCAGCACAATTTGAGGTGGCATCAGAGATAGGGGACATCTCTGGTTCGTGTGACGCACTCATCAGCATCCATGATGTTGGCTCACACTACGGTGGCACTCACGTACTGTACGAGTTAAAGACTATGGGAACCTACTCATTTGACAAGCAGGTTGGGTGGAACCGTATGCGTGGCACCATGGGCGCAAGTGAAGGCCCAGCCAAGAAAGCCATAGTTCAGGCTGGCATGAACGCCTTGGGTATTGAGGCCGAGAATCCTGACATCCGTATTGAAACCTTAGTCATGGGAAGCATTGGCTTTGAGGCATTGTCCAAGCAGAAGGCTAGCAACATGGGCATTGAAGGGGTTCACCGATTCTTAGCAGAGTTCGACATACCCCGTGAGGAATGGGAACCTATGGCACGTGAGGAACTAGCCCGTATGGATGGGTTTGCTTTCAACATAAGTGCTGGCTACTTACCTGATAGGATTGCCGTTGACGATAACGGTGGGTTTCTAGAACTGAACCCCAACGGGCGTGGTTGGCAGTGTGAGTACTGTGCCTTTCGTTCTTTGTGTAAAGATGATGGTGCAGGTCAGGTTCGATTTATGGAAAGCGTGGCATTTAATGGATGAGGAATACGAACTAAGTCTTACCCCACTAGAGGTGGGTGCGTTGTACTTTGCGTATATTTCGTTTAGGAACATGGTGGAGTTCCATGAGAAGGAAGCCAAGACTAACGGCGGTGTCTCGATGGAAGAAGAAGATATGATGCTCAGTGCAAGTGGGTATCTAGCAACAGCAGGAGTAAAGATTACATCACTAATGATGCAACTACAAGAGAAGGGAATTATACCTAATGCAGAGTAATGAGATTAACGAGTTAGCAAGTGCGCTGGTAGCGGCTCAGGCCGAGTTCAGTGCAGTACCGAAGGGGTCAACGAACCCATTCTTTAAAAGTAAGTATGCGGCTCTACCCGACGTGGTAGCAAGTGCCAGCCCAGTGCTAGCCAAGCATGGCCTAGCCATAAGCCAGTTCATTACCCATGATGAGGCAGGTGGAGATGCGTTGTTGACATACCTACTTCACCAGTCAGGTCAGTTCATGGCTTACTCAATGAAACTACACATGGTTAAGGATGACCCACAAGCACAGGGTAGTGCGGTTACATACGCTCGACGTTATGCTTACATGTCCGTACTTGGACTAGTTGCTGACGATGATGACGATGGTAACAGTGCAACCAAGGCGAAGCAGTCTGCACCAGCCAAGCCCAAAGAGAAAACATCTATGGACGTGATGCGAGATTTACTATCAGCCAAGTTTGATGCACCAGCAGACCGCAAAGCATTTTGTGAGGAGAGAGTTCAGCGTACGTTGAAATCTTTGAGTGACCTTGAAGAAGCCGAGATTGCTGGGATTATTTTAGAGTTGTCATGAAACACTGTAAGCATGACTGGCGCATCAACATAAGTGCACAGGCTCCCGTCGTCCTGTGTCACTTGTGTGGTGTGTCATTCAAGCCACAGCCACAACAGTTGCCTTATAGAGGCGTAGTACCGGAGAAGTTTAAGGTAGAAGAATGACAATCATCATTGGTTACACAGATGGAAAGACATACGCCATTGGTGGCGACTCAGGTGCCTTTGAAGATGGCGGTCTATTCCAGTTGTCGGGTGAGCCAAAGGTGTGGAAGTCAGGCGACTCCTTGATTGGTGGTTCGGGTACGTTTCGTATCATTGAGTTGGCACGCAAGTCAGGACTCAGTGACCCGTACGCACTACGTAATCACCTAATGGAAGCAAACCCTGGAGGTGAGTGGAGTCTATTAGTGGTAACAAAGAAAGCGTTGTACGAAATTGATGAGGATTTCTCTGTCATAAAGTTCAAGGAGAACTATGCGTCCATCGGTGCTGGTAATAGTGTTGGCACTGGTGCGATTGCTGTACTTGCTGAACAGAAGGTAGAGCCTGACACAGCAGTTCGTGTAGCGTTGAAGGTAACGGTTAGACATAGCAACATGGCGATGCCACCGTTCAACGTGTTAAAGGTATAGGTGACGATGAGAAAGTGGGTATGCCCCAAGTGTCTATTGCTGATTGAAGCAAGAGCAGAGGAAGTATTGCATCGTTGTCCTAGTAACAAGAATAAGTACACCCAGTTTAATGAGAGGGAACATGAACCAGGAACAGATAGAAATAAATTATCTCAGGGAAAGGAATGAAAAACTAACCCTGAGAGTTGAAGAATACATGGACATGGCTCAGTCGTTTCAGATGAAGGCCATAGCGTTGGAGATGGAACTATCCAAACTCCGACATCCTAGTGGTGGGGGGCAGTTTGATTAGACCCGTGCTTGCAATGGGAGCAGCGTTAGTTTCGTTGTCTTTCTTTCAAGCACCGCCGACAACACTTGCGAAGGCAGATGAAGCACCGATGGTAGCGAACGGAATCAGAGTGTTCGACCCCATCACCGCATTGCCACCAAGTGTGCAGTTGCAGTTCAAGTGTATTGCATACAGAGAGAGTAGGAATAAACTTGTTGATACCAATGTGGTATCGGGAGCACAGGGAATGTATCAGTTCATGCCTGAGATTTGGCAGTTCGCACGTTCTTACATGCCTAGCCTACCTGCTACACCAAACGAAGCGAATAAGATAGAACAAAATGCAGTAGCGTATTTTTATTGGACAAGAAATCACGGGTTATACCCAGAATGGACAGATGGTTGCTAATGAACTTTGATGAGTGGATTGATTACGGAATTAAGAATGGTTTTTGCAGTGAGCAATACTGCGAACGTCATGGTCGAACACCAATGACGGAACTAGAGGAACGCTTAGCGGACATTGATGCTGACCTGTGCGTGCACGTTGTACGTCTTGGCAGTGAGAAGTGGTGGGATGCTGATGCTGATGCCTACATGATTGCTCAGTTGCCGGTGTCACGATGAACCCATCCTTCAATGTAATTTTGCAAGAAGTGCAGGAGATGCACGACAAGAAGTCACGTGACTATGGTCGACCAGAGAACCCGTACTACAACATACGACAGAGCATGGCCTTTGGTATCCCATCGTGGGTGGGTGCAGTGCTCAGAGCCAACGACAAGATGGGTCGTCTACAACTTGCGGCTCAGGGCTCAATGCTTGCTAACGAGGGTATAGAGGACTCGTTGCTTGACATGATTACTTATCTCACCATTGCATTGGATGAGTTCAGGAATGGCAACTGATTTTAAAAGGGTAGTATCTCTCCTGGTGAGCGATGGTTTAATCACTGTTGCTCAGGTGAACGATGCCATAAAACGTGAACGACAATGGCGTAAGCCAATGCGCTCAGGTGCAACGTGGGACTCAGCGAAACGTTTGTCGGGTGAACTGAACGAACGCATAGAACGCAACGGACTGAAGCCATTTAACAATGACGTGAGTGCAGTGAGTTACATAGAACTGCTTATCCGTGTTGATGGTCACAGCGAAGACGAGATACGAAACGTAATCAAGTGGGCAATGGAAGACTCGTTCTGGTACAGGGTGATACTTAACCCTGAGAAACTACGTCAGAAGTTTGACACGTTGAAGGCACAGACACACGAACGCAGTGAACCGAAGGTTGTGTACGACCCTGAAAGAGTGCGTGAGAGCATGCGTAAGTATGATGCACGATACGAACAACGCAGGGCAGAGTCAGTGCCAATGCCCGCTAATTTTAAAGACATACTAAAGAGAGGGAAGTAATGGATTGGATTGATGACGCAAAGTGCAGGGGTATGGATGTAAATAAGTTCCACCCAGGCAAAGGCGTGGACTCACAGAAGATTAAAGACGAGATACTAAAGATTTGTAATGTGTGTCCCGTGATTAATGAATGCTTGGAAGATGCACTCGGTGACTACTTGCAGATTGGTTACCGTGGCGGTAAGAGCGCAAAAGAACGCAGGCAGATAGCCTCACGGCGTTCTAGAGAAGGCAACGTGCCTTGGAAAGTTAGAGATGTAGCATGACCACACCACAGAAGGCTAAGGGTTCACAGTGGGAGCGAGATGTTGCTCGTTACTTCAACGACAGAGGGCGTGTCACTATCGAACGCAGGTACGGAGCAGGCAACACCATTGACAAGGGTGACCTCAACGGGCTACCTGGCATAGTCTTTGAGTGCAAGAACGTAGGCAAAATAACGCTTGCGTCTATTGTTGATGAAGCACTACACGAACAAGCCAATGCACGTGCTGACTTTGGCGTATCAATAATCAAACGGCGTAACCGTGGGGCTAAGGAGGCGTACGTAGTCATGACTCTGGAGCAGTGGATAACGTTGCTAGATGAGACTGAACGGTGATACAATTAGTACCTAAACAAAGAGAAAGTTGATAAGAATGGATACCGTGCTACAAGGCAGACTTACCGCAGACCCCGAACTAACATTTACTAACAAAGGAATTGCTCTTGCTAAATTCACCGTTGCAGTTAATCGTAAAAAAGGCGAAGAAGATTATGCGTCTTTCTTCGATTGTACCATTTGGAACGACCAAGCAAAAAATCTATGCGCTTCTCTTAAGAAGGGTGACCTTGTCGTTGTTCTCGGCAACTTGGCTCAAGAGCGTTGGGAAAAAGATGGCAAGCAGAATGCAAAGATTGTTGTCAATGCTACGAAAGTAGCAGCAGACCTGACCTTTAAGGTTGCGTCAATGTCAGAGCCAGAGTCTACGGGGAAGACGGTTGAAGCCGACTTTTAGTGACGGACTGGTCGCTGGCTAAATGTATTGGTAAGACAAAGACATTCTTTGATGACCGTACATCACGAGTCCAACGTGCCAAACTAATCTGTACCAGTTGTCCACTCAAGTCTGATTGCTTGAAGTGGGCACTGGAACACAGAGAGGCGTGGGGTGTGTGGGCTGGACTTGACTACCATGAACTTAGAATCGTGGCAGTGTCCCTCGGCTATGAGCCACCTAATCGTAAAGAGATTGAGCACGGCACTGAACGTGCATGGGCGTGGCATAGGAGACAGAAGATGAAAGACCCTACGCACGAAACGTGTCAGCCTTGCATTGATGCCTACAACTCTGCAACTCGTGTGCGTGTCGCTCGCTATCGCAAGCGTAAGGAAGTGACTGGTAGTGGGGAGTCACAATCAAGGGAATAACTTGACTCATTATGAGGGCGAGTTAGACCTCACCCACTTCCCAGCCAGTGAAATTGTAGCATACAAATAGAAAGACCGCCACCTTATCGGTGACGGCCTCTCCATTTTTTAGTAGTCCCATCCTTGCTCAAAAAACTTTTTGTGCTCGAGGTACCACGTTTCTTCACAGTCGGGACAAATGTTTGGTCCCTTTTGATTTACTTCCCAGCCACAGAATTGGCATGTTTTTACAAGTGTTTCGGTACTCATTTACTGCTCCCTTTTCTCTTAGTGACTAGCCCCAGTGCCAGTCGTTGTTTAATACACTTTCAATGTTTGCTTTCATGATGTGACAGTCTGCACGTAGTTCGCTGTAGACCATCTCATCATTCATCTGCTCAATCGCCACAAGAAGTGACGCTTTAAGCATGATTAAAGTTCCAAGCGTTGCGTAACTCATCTTGGTATCCGTGCTCATCATTGCACCCCATAGTCTTGGCAAATGCTTGCAACTGCTTCGTTCAATTCATCAAACAGTTCTGCTATTGCTTCTTGGTTAAGAGAGGCTCGGTCAATCATGTCCTGAGTAATCTCAGAAAACCAGAGAACCTCTGTGTTATCAGCACCAAATAATTTTTCTTCACTCATGACATCACCGCCAAACTGCTTTCGTCTACCCAAGTCTGGCCAATGCCTTCCTTCGGTGTGATTAGATAACGAACAGAGCCGTAGGCCTTCTTCGCATCCGTGATTTTTACAACGACACGCAAATCGCCTACAACGTAGTGACCTTCTTTGCCGATGTTTTTTCCCAGTTCCATGTATGACATACACAGTCCCTTTCTACTCATGTGGTCTAGTCTCTCTAGGCCTTAGATAGCCTCACGGGGGGAAGTTGTGAGACTACCTAAGCCCCATAGGGCTTTAATAACCTGAACGCTCAAAAGTCTTGTCGCTCGCTATCCAGCATGCACCGCCAACGATAAGACCCGCTAACAATGCTAGAGCGTCTGCGTTGCCGTAGTCGTGATTGTACCAACTCCAATTGTCATGAGCGTGAACCCATGACCACACACCACAACCAATAGCAACGCTTAGGACTCGATTGAGTATTTTTAATTTTTGCATGATTTCCTACTCTCGTTAGTCTGTCTCATCAGCACTGGGCGACTAATCCCAGTGGACGGCTTACGCCGTTTCGACCTCCTCAAGCATTCCATCCTTTAAAACTTTGAACGTGCTCAGGTGCTCGAAGTGCTCGAGGTGCGTGAGTTGCTCGACTTGCTTCATGTGCTCAACCATTCCGATAAGCACTTGAACTTGGTCATGAACAGTTGCGCCACGCTCACCGCAGGCATCGCATCCCCAGCAAAGATTTTGCAATGGTTGCCCTGTGTACCCCGCTTCTAAAAGTCCATCGTTGTGGATTGCGTAATCTTCATGTGTTGGCATAATTCCCTACTCTCATTTGGCTTATCTCATCAGTGAGATAGGAGCCACCTATCCCAGACCCCTTGCGGGGTTTCGATACTCACACCATGTTTAGCACTATTGCCTTACTCTCAGAGTGCCACATTTCAAAACTTAGGCCGTGCTTGCGCATTAGGTCGCTCACTTTGCGCCCGTTATCGTTCACCTTGCCATCAGTAAAAAGTTCATCGTGGTAGAGGTAAATCTTTTCTACGGTTTGGGCGTTGTATTCAGGGCTATCAGTCCAGTAGGCACTGTTGCCCTTGATTGAAACTGCATGCCCTTGACCGCCAAACGACCACAGAACAGGCTGGTCATCCTTTGCGCCTAGGTCTACACACGAACGGCAACAAGAACGGACGTTGCGCTTAGCAATGAATCCCTCCTTGCGCAGTTCACGAAAAAAACCATTTACACGCTTTTCTAGTGTTTCCATTGTAATTCTCCCTTTTCTCTTTGGTCTGTCTCATCAGTTGCTGGCGACCAATCCAGCAAGACGCCCGAAGGCGTTTCGATTATTCAACAACAATCACTGCTCGGTCAAGCCACTTCAAGGCGTGCTCTAGGGCCTGTGATGCCGTGTCGTGCCAGAAGTAACGAACCGCACCCTTAGCACCTGAACCGCACAC
>Ga0194047_10002153_pt1 | contig 11467 bp, 9 predicted proteins | sample JunL225m_MetaG_2_FD_160070 | JGI IMG/M metagenome (GOLD analysis project Ga0194047, IMG submission 160070) | Anoxic zone freshwater microbial communities from boreal shield lake in IISD Experimental Lakes Area, Ontario, Canada - Jun2016-L221-5m | ecosystem: Environmental > Aquatic > Freshwater >...
CGGCCTTCGTCAGCGTCTTCTCCCCGCAGCGTCGCGCCTACACCCTGGGCTTCACCCCCGCCGCCCTGGTCTCGCCCGGCACCTTCGAGAGCTTCCAGTTTGGCACCGTGCCCGTGAGCCTGAGCGATGGCGCGGTGACCATGCCTGACCTGCTGGTCGATGTCTCGGCCCTGCGCACCCTGCTCGTCGAGCAGCCGGTGGCCGCCGTCCCCGAGGTGCAGAGCCAGCTCTCCCGCGACGCCCAGCGCTTCAGCGGCACCCTGCGCAACGCTAGCGGCGAGACGCTCCACAACGCCATGATCGTGTCCGGCGACGCCATGCAGGCGCTGGGGGATGTCGGCCCCGGGGTGAGCATAGCGGTGGACCTGCCCCGCAACCTGCGGACCTTCCCCGACCAGGCCAGCGCCCTGTCCGACGGCCTGTTCAACCAGCAGCGGGTGCTGTCGAGCCTCTTCAGCAACGACCGCTTCGCCTTCGGCGGGCCGAACTTCCAGGGCCAGCAGGGGCTCCCCGAGCGCGACGCCGCCTACCTGCTGGCCTGGCGCGATCAGCCCGCCATCGATGTGGCCGTGAACGGCGACGGGCAGATCCAGCGAGGCATGACGCTCTACATGATCCGCTTGAATACGTAGAGTCCGCCTCTGGCACGGTGAGGGTGTGGGAGAGCGAAGCTCTCCCACAAAAAAACTGGTTCTGCGGCGGCGCGGCGTAGCAGCGCCGCCGCAGAACCAGTGCAGTATGTGCCTATCTGGCACATACTACGTGGGGTTTTAGGGCGGCAGCCCTAGTAAGGAGTGCTCCGATGACGACCATCGTCGAGACCAAAGACCTCACCCGGAGCTACGGCAGCACCGTGGCGCTCAACAGCCTCAACCTCCAGATCCCGCAGGGCGCGGTCTACGGCTTTATCGGGCCGAACGGCGCCGGCAAGACCACGACGATGCGTATCCTGACCACGCTGCTGCTGCCGAGCAGCGGCGGGGCATGGGTGGCCGGCTACTCGGTGGTGCGCGACCGCGCCGCCGTCCGCCGCTCGGTCGGCTTTATGCCCGACTTCTTCGGCGTCTATGAGTCGATGAAGTCTTGGGAGTACCTGGACTTCTTCGCGGCCTCGTATGACATCCCCGCTGCCCGCCGCGCCAAGCTGATCGGCGACCTGCTGGCCCTGGTGGACCTGGGCCACAAGCGCGACGACGATGTGATGGGGCTCTCGCGCGGGATGAAGCAGCGGCTCAGCCTGGCCCGCACCATGATCCACGACCCGGCCCTGCTCATCCTCGACGAGCCGGCCAGCGGGCTCGACCCGCGCGCCCGCGTCGAGCTGCGCGAGCTGCTCAAGGAGCTGCGCAGCATGGGCAAGACGATCATGATCAGCTCGCACATTCTCACCGAGCTGGCCGAGATGTGTACCCACATCGGGATCATCGAGCGCGGCAGCCTGCTGGCCTCCGGCGATGTGGCGACGATCATGCGCTCGCTCCAGCCCCACCGCGTCTTCGCCGCCCACCTGCTGAGCGACCTGGCCCAGGCCGCCGATCTGGTGCGCGGCGCACCCCACGTCCTCGATGTGCGCCTGCTGCCCGCGGCCGCCCCGCCACAGATCGAGATCGACGTCGACGGCGACGACCGCGCGGTGGGTGAGCTGCTGACCCGCCTGATCTCTGGCGGCGCCGTGGTGACCCACTTCGCCGGCCAGGTGAGCGACCTAGAGGATATCTTCATGCGCGTCACCGAGGGCAGCGCCTACGGCGGGACAAATTAAAAGCGTGCAATTGCACACGCAACAAGGCGGGGGCGGCGATCAACTGATCGCCGCCCCCGCCTTGTTGTATGGTTGGTTCGGTCGTGGAACCGGCCTGCGCTGGTCGCCATTGACTTTCGCCGCACTCCGGGGAACAGCCGTGGTTCCACCAGAGTCAAAGTGTAAGACTATGCTGCGACGTAGCTATTACGAGGCGATCAACGCGCCACCCCAGGGCTGGTGTGCGTATTACAGGCGCTGCACCACCGACGACTTCGGTGCGAAATTGGGCGACGGCACGGCAGCGCTCGTGGGCGCGATGCCCGCGTGCTCGATGGCGTACTCGGGGTAGGCCGAGGCGCCGTGCTCGTGGATGTCCAGGCCCTCAAGCTCGCCCTCTTTCGAGACGCGCAGCCGACCGATAGCCTTGAGCCCGTACATCAGCATGAAGGACGACGCTAGCGTCGCCGCCAGCACCGCCAGCGACCCGATGGACTGAGTGATAAGCTGCGACATCCCGCCGCCGTAGAACAGGCCGGTGATCACCGTGGAGGTGTCAGCCCCGTTGGGCGTTGGCAGGCCATACGCACCGGAGGCGAAGAGGCCGAGCGAGAGCGTGCCCCAGACGCCAGCCATCATATGCACCGGGACCGCGCCGATCGGGTCATCAACGCGCCAGTGCTCCAGCCAGTCGAGTCCCCAGACAACCGCGAAGGCGCCGCCGATGCCGATGAAGAACGCGCCCACCGGCTCGACCCAGTAGCACGGGGCGGTGATGGCGACCAGGCCGCCCAGGAAACCGTTGACCGTGAGGCCCAGGTCCCACTTCTTGGTGCGGGCGTAGCCGTAGAAGAGGGCCGTCATGCCGGCGGAGCAAGCAGCAAGGGTAGTGTTGAAAGAGACGCGACCGATGCCCTGCACATCGAGGGCCGAGAGCGTGCTGCCGGGGTTGAAGCCGTACCAGCCGAACCAGAGGATGAGCCCGCCGACCGCGCCGATGATCAGGTCGTGGGCCGGCCAGGGCCCGCCGCCATCGCGCTTGAACACGCGGCCCAGGCGCGGGCCGAGGGCGATCGCGCCGGCCAGCGAGACCGCGCCGCCGATGGTGTGCACCACCGTCGAGCCGGCGAAGTCGCGGAAGCCCATCACCGCCAGCCAGCCGTCGGGACCCCAAGCCCAGTGGCCGACGATCGGGTAGATGAAGCCAGTGACCACAATGCTGTAGAGGATGTCGCCGATGAAGTCGCAGCGACCGACCATAGCCCCGGAGGTGATCGTCGAGGCGGTGTCGGCGAAGGCGAACTGGAAGACCCAGAAGGCCAGCAGCGGCACGCCGGTGCTGCCGTAGGTGTCGGCCAGGCCCTGGAGGAAGAAGCCGGTCGTGCCGATCAGCGGGGTGCCCGGCTCGAACATAAACGCGAAGCCGAAGGCCCAGAAGAGGATGCCGCAGATACAGGTATCGACGATGCCCTCGACGAGGATGTTTACCGTCTCGCGGGTGCGGGCGAAGCCCGTCTCAAGCATCTGGAAGCCGACCTGCATGCCGAACACGAGGAAGGCGGCGATGAGAACCCAGACGGTGTTGATGGCGTTGATCTGGGAGGTGGCATCGGCGACAGTTGCGCCTTGGGCCAGGGCGTGCTGCGGGAGCGACCAAAGGATGATGCCGACGACGATCATAAGCCCGAGGAACTTACCTCCGAGGCGGACGAGGGCGTTGTGACGCAGGACGGGGTTGTTCCAGCCGGTGCGGAGGCGGGAGCCGATCATACCAAGCGCAGAGACCATGGGGGAGTTCCTTTCAATCACCAGGTGGCGTTGCGAACAGGGAAACGACACGTGAGGGTTGCGGGATCACGTCGGTTTGAGATGCGGGTGCGGTGTGCGAGCGCTCCTTATCTTAAGATGTGTTGGTGCGAGATCAGCAGCAAAAGCCCACGCTTCCGACGGTGTATGTTTACACCGATGGTGACGTGGGCCGCACTGCCGGGCGGTATCATATGCTAACACCAACGAACTGTCGTGAGGATCACTATAGCAGCAGAGGATATTGTCCTGCCAGATTTATAGTACACAAGGTGGAGCCCCGCCGACTTGGATGAATCAAACAAGCGTGGCAGGAAGCTCAGGCGTAGTCGTGTTAGTTTGCATAATAATGCGCGTAAGAACTACCGTCGGCGGCAGGGTGTTGGTGTTTAAATGAACAAATCCTTTGCAGTTGTTGTGCGGGAGCGAAAATCATGCTATGATTTCATGTGTGTTACTGCACAAACATAGACAGAGGAGAATTCGACGATGCATCACCAGCACGCACCGGCTGTGCCTGCCAGTGATCGTGATGAGCCGATACGCGCCCAGATGACGCCGCAGACGATGGAAGATCACCTTGCCGCCCTCCGCTATGAGCTGCCGCCGGTGATCTCCAAGGATGCGCTCGCTAGCCTGCGCGCCGAGCGATCGCTAAGCAGCCGTGACGAGGACCTGGCGGCCCTGCGGGCCAGCGCCGTGCCCGACGCCAAGGCGCTCCCGGCCCGCCTGCGCCCGAAGACCACCAAGCATAAGGGCATCACGCGCATCGATCACCCGGCCAAGCGCACCTTCGGCTACTTTGTGCGCGTCACCTGGAACAAGCAGCGGCGCAGCAAGTTCTTCTCGGACTCGGTGCATGGCGATCGGCTAGCGGCCCTGGGCGCGGCCCTGGAGTGGCGCAACGAGGCCGAGCGCGAGCTGGGCAAGCCGCGCACCGAGCGCCAGGTGATTGGCGTCTCGCGCACCAGCACTGGCATCGTCGGCGTGCGCCGCGCCCTCAAGGATGGCCGCGAAGTCTACGAGGCCACCTGGCGCGATGGCAGCCGCATCCGGCGCACCTCCTACTCGATCGCCAAGCACGGCGAGCGGCGGGCCCTCTCGCTGGCCCGCCGCGCCCGCGAGAAGTATGAGAAGGCCCGTCATCACATGCCCGCCGAGGGGTAGCGTGCTATGCACGGTGAGGCTATGGGAGAGCGAAGCTCTCCCATAAAAAACTGGTTTTGCGGCGCCGCCGCAAAACCAGCGCAGCATATGCCGGCTGGACGCACATACCGCCCCATGCTGGGGCCGATCCGACAGTTACGCTTTTTGTACATTATGTGGAGATATGGTACAATGAAACCGCTTTATTAGCAGAACGCCAGGCTGCGCCGGCCTGCGCGCGATTACCGGAGGAGGCACTCCAGTGGCGCTTGAAAAAGACGAGAAGGGTTCGATCATTGGTGACTACCAGGTACACAGCACCGACACCGGATCCCCTGAGGTCCAGGTGGCGCTGCTCACCGAGCGGATCAACCAGCTGATCGATCATCTGCGCACGCACATCCATGATCACCACTCGCGGCGTGGCCTGCTGAAGCTAGTCGGTCGCCGCCGCCGCCTGCTGAACTACCTACAGAGCCGCGATAAAGATCGCTACCGCGGTGTGATCGAGCGCCTTGGCCTGCGCCGTTAGCCAGGGAGCCCATGCCAAGCAGTATCGTAGCATGAGAGAGCACTGGCGAGCACGCTCGCCAGTGCTCTCGTGCATTTCATCCGGGGGCGGTCGTTCGGGATTGGAGCGTGCAAAGGGCCGTCGGCCGTTTGTAGTCTCCAGTACCGAACCCCCCTCCGGCATCGGTCGGTCGGCACGTGCCGGCGGCCCGGCCACAATGGCCGAACTGTCATACCGGAGGAATATATTCAGATGACCGAACGTCACGTCTACACCGTAAGCGCCGAGATTGCCGGTCGCACCCTGACCATCGAGGCCGGCCGCTTTGCCGAGCAGGCCGATGGCGCGGTGACGGTGCGCTATGGCGACACGGTGCTTCTGGCGACGGTGGTTGGGGCCAAGGAGCCGCGCGAGGGGATCGACTTCTTTCCGCTCACCGTCGACTATGAGGAGCGCATGTACTCGGCCGGGAAGATCCCCGGCAACTTCTTTAAGCGCGAGGGCCGGCCCACCACGACCGCCATCCTCACCTCGCGCCTGACCGACCGCCCGCTGCGCCCGCTCTTCCCCAAGGGCTACCTCAACGAGGTGCAGGTCATCATCACCACCTTCTCGATCGATATGGTGAATGACCCCGGCCCGATGGCGATCATCGGCGCCTCGGCGGCGCTGGCGATCAGCGACCTGCCCTTCAAGGGGCCGGTCGGCGCGGTGCAGATGGCGCACATCGACGGCAAGCTGGTGGCGAACCCGCCCATGGCCGAGATTGAGAAGAGCCGCCTCGACCTGGTGGTGGCCGGCACCAAAGACGCCGTGCTGATGGTGGAGGCCGGGGCCTTCGAGCTCACCGAGGACGAGCTGCTCGACGCGGTCATCCAGGGCCACGCGATCTGCAAACAGCTCTGCGAGATGCAGGAGGAGCTGGTGCGGCTCTGCGGTCGCGCCAAGCGTGAGTTCACCCCCCCGGTGATCGACACCTCCCTGGAGGAGTCGGTGAGCGTATGGATGGGCAAGCGCCTGCGCGAGGCCGTGCGCAGCAGCAACAAGCAGGAGCGCGAGGATCGCACCGCCGCCCTCAAGGCCGAGGTCGTGGCCCACTTCAGCGCCGATGAGCCCGAAGAGGAGCTGCCCGCCCGCGTCAAGGAGGTCAGCAAGTCCTTCGAGAAGCTGCTCAAGGGCGAGGTGCGCAACGCCATCCTCGATGAGGGTATCCGCGTCGATGGCCGGGCCACCACCGAGATCCGCCCGATCACGGTGGACGTCGGGGTGATCCCGCGCGTCCACGGCACGGGCCTGTTCCACCGTGGGCAGACCCAGGTGCTCACGATCACCACCCTCGGCTCGCCCGGCGAGGAGCAGCGCCTCGACGACCTGGGCATCGAGACGAGCAAGCGCTATATCCACCACTACAACTTCCCGCCCTTCAGCACCGGCGAGGCTAAGCGCATGGGCTCGCCGCGCCGCCGCGATATTGGCCACGGCGCCCTGGCTGAGCGCTCGCTCCTCGCGGTGTTGCCCAGCCTGGACGAGTTCCCCTACACCCTGCGCCTCGTCTCCGAGGTGCTGTCCTCCAACGGCTCCTCGTCGATGGCCTCGGTCTGCGGCTCATCCCTCAGCCTGATGGACGCCGGCGTGCCGATCAAGCGCCCGGTGGCCGGTGTGGCCATGGGCCTGATCACCGACCCCGACGGTCGCTGGAAGGTGCTCACCGACATCCAGGGCCTTGAGGATAACCTGGGCGATATGGACTTCAAGGTCGCCGGAACCTCCGAGGGCATCACTGGCCTGCAGATGGACATCAAGACCACCGGGGTCACCTTTGAGATCATGCGCCAGGCCTTCGCCCAGGCCCGCGATGGGCGCCTGTTCATCCTCGGTAAGATGAACGCGGTGATCGACGCCCCGCGCGACGACCTCTCGCCCTTCGCGCCGCGGATCATCACGGTGCAGATCCCGGTCGAGAAGATCGGCGCCCTGATCGGCCCCGGCGGCAAGACGATCCGCGGGATCATCGAGGCCACCGGAGCCCAGATCGATGTGGAGGACGATGGCCGGGTCTTCATCGCCACCGCCGACGGCGAGGCCTCTAAGAAGGCGGTCGCGATGGTCGAGGGCCTGACCCGCGAGGCCAAGATCGGCGATGTCTTCCTGGGCAAGGTGGTCAGCATCAAGCCCTTCGGGGCCTTCGTGAACATCCTCCCCGGCAAGGATGGCATGGTCCACGTGTCGGAGCTGGCCGAGACACGGGTGGAGAATGTCGAGGACGTGCTCCAGCTCGGCGACGAGATCAACGTGATGGTGATCGATGTGGACCGCATGAGCGGCAAGATCAGCCTGAGCCGGCGCGCCGTGCTCTCCGGCGAGTCGGCCGAGGACCGCAAGGCCGCCGGCGCTGCGCCCCGCTCGCGCGATGGCGGCGACCGCGGCGGCCCGCCCCGCGACCGCGGCGGCGACCGGCCCCGCCCTCGCCGCCGGGATTAGTTAGGGCTGACGCCCTAAAATCAGCGTTCTATTGCCAAAAAGTGCCAGCGAAGCTGGTACTTTTTGGCAATAGAATAAAGAACATGGAACACTACCTCGACTTTGGCGGTGTGGGGCCAGCCCTGCACCTCGCGCCGGCCAACGGATTCCCGCCTGAGGCCTACCGGCCACTAGCCGACGCCCTCGCGCCGCAGCTCCACGTGCTCGGCTACCGGCCGCGCCCGCTCTGGCCCGACAGCGACCCCGCGAGCCTCGGCTCGTGGCGCGACCTGGCCGTCGATATGCTGGCCGACATGGGGCGGCGCGGCGATGGGCCGTTCATCGGCGCGGGCCACTCGCTCGGCGGGATCATGACCCTCTACGCAGCCCTGCTGCGCCCCGACATGTTTCGCGGCCTCGTCCTGATCGACCCGGTGGTGTTCCCCCGGCGCATGCTGCTGCTGCTCTGGGCCATGCGCCAGATCGGCCAGCACCACCGCTCGCCGATTGTCCAGGGGGCCGCCCGGCGGCGCGACCGCTTCAATAGCGCCGATGAGGCCCGCGCCCGCTACACTGGCCGCGGCGTCTTTGCCAAATTGCACCCCGCCGCCCTCGATGGCTACCTGTCCGGCGGCCTGCGCCCCGACGGTGATGGTGTTACCCTAGCATGGCCCAAGGCCTGGGAGGCGCATATCTTTAGCCTTGTGGCCATCGACACATGGGACGCGCTCAGCCGCCTGCGCCTGCCCCTGCTGATCATCCGCGGCGCGCACTCCGACCTGCTGATCGACCGCTCGTGGCGCCAGCTGCGCTGGCACCTGCCCAACGCCAGCCTGATCGAGGTGGATGGCGGCCACATGGTGCCGCTGGAGCACCCTGATGCCGTGGCCGAGGTGATCATGAGGTGGGCGGCCGAGCTCTAGGGCAGATGCTCGCTGTCGCGCCACCCGGCCCGCCTGAGCCACCCCTCGATCTGCCCAGGCCAGCAGAGCTCCACCCAGCAGAGCGGCAGCACCACGAGCAGGAGCGGGTAGGCTGGCGGTAGGCTCATTACCAGCCACGTGCTCACGGCGAGACGCTGGCCGATCACCTGCTGTCCCCAGATCACCGCAAGGGCAGGCAGGGCCATAATCGTATAGTGGCTCCACACGATGGGCGCCGAGAGCAGCGGGATGAGCGAGCAGGCGGCGAGCGCTGCCGACAGCTGGATCGACGGTGCCCGTAGGATCGTGATCAGCGTCAGCCCTGCCATAACCGCAAGCGGGGCAGCGCGCCCCGCGAGGCCCGGCAGGTCGTGTAGCAGCGGCCCCCAGGAGACCATGTGCGCCGAGTAGCGCTCCGCTTGGAGTGAGATGAGCGCCCCGTCGATCCAGGTCTTCACATCCACAATGCTGAGCGTGGCCGCGATGACCCCGGCCCCGACAGCTAGGCTTACCGGTACGACCTGCCGGGGGCGGCGCAGCACCAGAAGCGCCAGCCCAATCACCGGCGTTATCTTCACCAACGTCCCCAGAACCAGCGCCGCGGCGCCGCGGCGCGCATATCCCCTCGTCGCATCGCTGATCGCGATAGTGACGCAGAGCGCGATCAGTGCGTTGATCTGCCCGTTATACCAGCTCTCCCAGGTCGGAAACGCCATAAAGACCGCGATCCATGCGACCCGCGGGCCGACAAGCGGCTGAAGCGCCAGCGCGAGCAGGACTGTTAGCGCCATGACGACGCCCAGCCAGATCACCATCGCCTGGGTTACGTGCATAGCGTGAAGGGGCATCAGGGCGATGGCAACGAGCGGCGGGTAGAGGTAGGGATGCCCGGTGAGGTACATCCTGACGATTGTTGCGCCCTCGGGCACGAGCGGCCTGAGATCAGCCTGGTATGGGTCAACCGACGCGACAATAGCTCGCCCTGCCGCAAAGTAGCTCCAGGCGTCAAACCCAAGCGGAATAAGCCTGGGCATTGTGGCGAGGTAGACTGCGATCTGCGCAATGAGCATGCACGCGAGGGCGGCAATCAGGATCGTGCGTTGGGGGGGCTTCCGCTGTCTTCGATCAGGTGTGTTCATACCGTTAACCTACAATCGCGTCTGGTAATTGTGGCGCGTACCATGGAGATGGAGTGAACCTCGCTCCACGCAGTAGCGGAGGTCTATGATGGGACAGGTAGTGAGGGTCGGCCAGCGGGCCAGCATGCGGAAGACGATCACCGAAGCCGATGTGGTGCTCTTCGGCTGTGTCACGGGCGACATGAACCCGCTGCACACCGACGACATCGCGGCGCGCGACTCGCGGTTCGGGAGGCGCATCGCCCACGGCATGCTTTCGGCCGGCCTGATCTCGGCCGTGCTGGGCATGCAGATGCCCGGCCCGGGCACGATCTATATTAAGCAGACTCTGAACTTCCGGAGGCCGATCTTTATCAACGATACGGTGACGACGACGGTGGAGGTGAAGGAGATCCGGGCGGATAAGCCGATCGCCACCCTGAGCACGACGATCACCAACCAGGACGGCGAGCTGGTGCTGGAGGGCGAGTCGCTGGTGCTGCTGCCGTAGGGCGGCTTCGTCGCCCGTACGATATTTTATATTTTGTGCCCGCAGGCACATGCCGCACTGGTTCTGCTGCGGCGCGGCGTAGCCGCGCCGCAGCAGAACCAGTCTTTTGTGGGAGAGCGAAGCTCTCTCACACCCTCACAGTGCATGGTGTTGTTGCTGGCAACAAGATATTTTATATTTGGGTTGGGTGGCTTTGCCACCCAACCCAAATATAAAGCGAGTATGGTGCGTCGCCTCATAGGGAGGCCGCGCCCTTGCTTTTGTGCAGCAGGTAGTAGCCGCTGTCGCCCCGGCGGGCGTACTCGGCCACGAGGTAGCCGGCGGCGAAGGCGGCGCTGGCTACCTCGCGGAGCTGGTGACGCCAGGCGCGGGCGCGCGGGAGGTCCGACCCGCGCAGGGCGTCGATGTCGGCGGGGATGCGCAGGGCCAGGCGCTCGCCCGCTACCGGCGCCGTCGGGCCATCGGGGTCGGGGTTGAGCAGGGTCGCGCCGGCCAGGATCGCCTCGCCCGAGGGCGGCAGGTCGGCGCCCGCCAGGCGCGCGGCGACCCGCGCCGAGCTGAGCCACCACTCGACCTGGAAGCGATCCGAGGGCAGGTCATCGTCGGGCACCGGCTCGGGGCCGTAGATATTCGGCTTGTAAGTGCGGCAGACCGCGCCGAGCTTGCGGATGTTCAGGTTGGCGTTGCGGCTGATCAGCGGGTCGAAGGTCCAGGTCATCAGGTCGATGCCCTGGGCGATCACCGCCGCGCGCTGGGCGAGCTTGAGCCGCTCGCCGATGCGGGCGTCGCGGTAGGCGGGCATGACGGCGGCCATATGCGAGCAGTGCTTGAGGTGGCCGTCGGGGGCGCGGCCGAGGAAGCCGAAGACGAAGCCGACCAGCGGAGCGGTGGGCGCAGCCGTGTCGAAGGCCCCCAGCACCACCCCGCCGCTGGTGTGGGCGGTGACCAGCATATTGAGCGGCACCACCCCGCCGCCCCACGTCACCTGCTGGAGCTCCTCGCAGGCCATATACTCGGCGTAGCCCGCGACCGGGCGGATCTCAATCATCTGTCAGCTCCCTCACGTCAGCACCACCATATCGTCGCGGTGGACCACCTCGGGGCCGTAGTCGTAGCCGAGGGCGTCGGCGATCTGGCTGGAGCGCAGGCCGCAGATCAGCCGGACGTCATCGGCGGAGTACTGGGTGAGGCCGCGGGCGATCTCGCGCCCGTCCTGGCTGTAGATCCGCACGGTCTGCGCGCGGTCGAAGC
>Ga0194047_10002158_pt1 | contig 11447 bp, 12 predicted proteins | sample JunL225m_MetaG_2_FD_160070 | JGI IMG/M metagenome (GOLD analysis project Ga0194047, IMG submission 160070) | Anoxic zone freshwater microbial communities from boreal shield lake in IISD Experimental Lakes Area, Ontario, Canada - Jun2016-L221-5m | ecosystem: Environmental > Aquatic > Freshwater...
TCCTAAAGCAGATTTAAACGATTTAGAGTCTGTTAAAAAACTGGTAACGGATAAAACGGTTGCGGTAATGATTGAACCTATTCAGGGCGAAGGTGGCGTTATACCGAGCACCAAAGAATTTATGCACGCACTGCGCAAGTTCACTAAAGAAAATAATATTCTTCTGATCGCCGATGAAGTGCAGGCTGGCTGTGGCCGTACTGGCACTCTTTTTGCTTACCAGCAATACGGAATTGAACCAGACATCATGACCTTAGGCAAAGGTATTGGTGGTGGCGTACCCTTGGCTGCCCTCATGGCAACTAATGAGGCTGCTTGTTTTGTAATGGGTGACCAAGGTGGGACCTATAACGGCAACCCTTTGATGACTGCAGTCGGTATTAGCGTGATTGAACAACTACTCGCCCCAGGCTTCCTCGATAGTGTGAAAGCTAAAGGTGAGTTGCTCAGTTCAGAATTACTCAAACTCTCCGCTGAATTTAATCTTGAAGGTGAACGTGGTGAAGGCTTATTACGCGCACTGATGCTTGGTCAAGATATTGGCGGAAAACTGGTTGCACTGGCTCGTGAACGTAGTCCAGAGGGTTTATTGATTAATTCACCAAGACCAAACCTATTGCGCTTTATGCCCGCTCTCAACGTGAGCGAGGATGAGATTCGTCAGATGTGCAATATGCTGCGTGAGCTTCTAAAACAAACTGCTTAAGGCTGTCTTTACAGACTCGCTCATTCACCTAAATAGGCTGTTCGTACTCTAGAGTCCTCTAGCAATTCTCTACCTGAGCCACTCAAGGTAATTAATCCACTTTCCATGACATAAGCGCGATTAGCCATCTGCAGTGCTAAGCGTGCATTCTGTTCGACTAATAGAATTGTCATCCCCTTAGCCGATAGATTACGGATAACGTCAAAAATGGTTTCTACCATGATGGGAGATAAGCCCATAGACGGTTCATCGAGTAATAAAAGCTTAGGCTCAGCCATCATCGCCCTGCCTATTGCAACCATTTGCTGCTCGCCGCCAGAGAGGGTGCCAGCCAACTGCGAGTGACGCTCCTTCAGCCTCGGAAAGTAAGAGTAGACCTCATCGAGCTTTTGCACAATCGCTTTAGCATCCTTTTTCAAGAATGCGCCCATCTGCAGGTTTTCTAAAATAGTCATTCGCTTAAATACGCCACGCCCCTCAGGAACCATACCTAATCCAAGACGGACCAATTCATAAGCTGGTAGTTTTTCAGTACCCTCAGTTGCAAAATGAATCTCACCCGCCGACGGAGTCAACATTCCCGAAATGGCTTTCAAACTAGAGCTCTTACCAGCGCCATTTGCGCCGATTAAAGCCACTAACTCGCCCTGATCAACATGTAAATCAATTCCTTTGACAGCGTTAATGCCGCCGTAAGAAACTTTAAGGCCCTTTACCTTCAGTAGCGCACTCATCAAGCCGCTCCTTGCCCAAGGTAAGCTTTAATCACTTCTGGGTGAACACGAACATCAGCAGGCTTACCTGAAGCAATGACTTTGCCGTAATCGAGGACAGTGAGACTGTCACAAATACCCATGACCAAACTCACATCGTGCTCAATGAGCAAAATCGTTTTGCCATCAGCCCTGATACGCAACAAAAGCTCGCGCAATTCCAGCTTCTCAGTAGCGTTCATACCCGCAGCGGGCTCATCAAGGGCTAAGAGCTTAGGCTCTGTAGCTAAGGCTCTTGCAATCTCAAGGCGACGTTGATGACCGTAAGAAAGGTTACGCGCTTCAATATTGGCAAACTCACTTAGTCCAACATACGCTAAGAGTTCAATTGATTTTGCTCGAATGGATTGTTCTTCACGTCGAGTTGAGGGAAAACGAAAAATCGCGCCCAATACGCTGGCTTTAGTTCTGCAATGACAACCCACCATCACATTCTCGAGCACAGTCATTTCACCAAAAAGACGGATGTTCTGAAAAGTCCTTGCCAAACCAGACTTGGTTACCTCAGAGACAGATTCCGGAAAATACGAATTTCCATTAAATAAAAATATCCCAGAATCAGCTGGATACAAGCCAGTAATGACATTAAAGAAAGTAGTCTTGCCTGCGCCATTAGGACCAATCAATCCAACAATTGATCCATGTGGAACTTTCAAGCCCACGCAATCGAGCGCATGCACACCACCAAAGCGTTTAGAAACATCAGTAGCATCTAAAAGCAAATGATCCATCATGAGCTTGCCCCACTCTTTTGCCAAATACCGCCAGGGCGATAAAGCATAATCAGAATGAGTGCTAAGCCATAAATCAGTTGACGAATAATTTCTACATCAACAATCACGTGGCCAAATAAGGCTTGTTGCACAGGCTGTGCAATGCCACGCAACACTTCTGGAAATATGGCTAGCAACACTGCGCCCAGAATGACTCCAGGAATATGGCCAATGCCACCAAGAACTACCATCGCCAGGACAACAATCGACTCCCAGAGGGTAAATGATTCAGGGGAAACAAAACCTTGAAAGGCTGAAAACAGAACTCCAGCAACACCGGCAAAAGATGCGCCGATCGCAAAAGCTAAGAGTTTCATATTGCGAGTATTAATACCCATTGCCTGAGCTGCTATCTCATCTTCACGAATAGCTACCCAAGCACGACCAATTCGGGAGTCTTGCAAATGTAAACAAACGATTGCTACACAGATTGCCAAGAGTAAAAATAAATAGAACACTAAATAAAGACCCGGAATTTGCAAGAATCCTAAATCCAAAGGCTTTGCAAATGAAATGCCAAATAGATGAATGGGGTCAATTGCGGAGATGCCCTTGGGTCCATTAGTGAGATTCAATGGGCGATCAAGATTATTCATGAAGATGCGAATAATTTCTCCAAAACCCAAAGTCACAATCGCTAAGTAATCACCCCGCAACTGTAAAGTTGGAAATCCCAAAATGATCCCAAATAGAGCAGCCAGAATGATTGCAAACATTGCTACCATCCAGGGTGAAAAATGCATGCCCTGCGGAAAAGCTGTCGCAATGGTTTCAAACTGTTGTGGTAAATGTGGGGATGCCAGTAATGCATAGCTATAGGCGCCAAGCGCATAAAACGCGATGTAGCCTAAATCCAGAAGACCGGCAAAGCCCACAACTACATTTAGACCCAGCGCGAGAACAATATAAAGCAGGGCAAAATCAAGAACTCGTACCCAGTAATTACCGCCGCTAGCACCAACTACCCAAGGCATCAGAATTAAGGCAATAATGCCGACCCACAAATAAGCAGATCGAGGCAGTCGATGAAGAATGGCCACCTTAAGCACGATCTGAGACTCTTTCACCCAAGAGTCCAGTTGGGCGCAAGACAAGCACCAAGATTAGCACCAAGAATGCAAAAATATCTTGATAGTTCGAGCCAAAGACCCCACCAGTCAATTCGCCGATATAGCCCGCACCCAAAGATTCAATTAAACCCAAGAGAAGGCCACCTAACATGGCACCCTTTAAATTTCCAATACCTCCTAGAACGGCAGCCGTAAAGGCTTTCAAGCCAGGAATAAAGCCCATATAAAAATGCACATTCCCATAGTTACTAGCAATCATGACTCCAGCCAGGCCAGCCAGCGCTCCACCCAACATAAAGGTAATCGAAATAACACGATTGGGATTAACTCCCATGAGCGCTGCAATTTGAGTCTGCTCAGCAGTAGCACGCATTGCTCTACCTAACTTTGTTTTTTCAACCAAGAACAATAAGCCACACATCACTATTAAAGCAACCACGATGATGATAATTTCCTTCCCAGTAATAGTTGCACCACTTCCCCATAAGTCAATCGGGGATGAGGGCAATAACTGTGGATAGGTCATTGGATTGCGTGACCAAATCATCATCGCAATCGTTTGGAGCAAGATAGACATACCGATAGCAGAGATCAAAGGGGCTAAGCGCGGTGCGTTACGTAAAGGGCGATATGCAATACGCTCAATCCAATAACTGAGCACCGCACAAACAGCCATTGTGATTGGCAAAACAATTAAAAGCGATAACCAACCTGGTAGATCACTAGTTAAGCCTAATATCAATCGCAGTAATGAAAGCGACACCATGGCGCCAATCATCAATACTTCACCATGAGCAAAATTGATAATCCCCAACACGCCATAAACCATGGTGTAGCCTAGTGCAATCAAAGCATAGATACTGCCAAGCACTAAACCGTTAATGATTTGCTGAAGGAAGATATCCATTAAGTCGTGGTATTTGGGAAGCGTAAAAAAAGAGCGCCGCAGAAGCGGCACTCTTTCATTAACTTTCTTTACATCTTAATGACATCTAAAACATTTTTCTTCTTGTCTTTGAAGTCATATAAAGTAATCACGCCTTCTTTCATATCACCTTTATTGTCAAAGGCGATATTGCCGACCAAACCATTCATCTTAGTGTCTGGCATCACTGCCAGGATCTTTGCTGGATCAGCAGAGTTCGCGCGCTTCATTGAATCTACAATGACATAAACCGCATCATAGGTAAATGGGGCATAGATCTGAACATCAGTATTAAAGCGTTCTTTATAGCGCCTCTGAAAGTCAGCGCCTTGCGCCATCTTGGATAGAGCCATACCAGCCTCTGAGCAAGTCACATTGATCACAGCCTCACCAGCTAACTCGGCAAGCTTCTCAGTGCACATACCATCACCGCCGACCACTTTCGCTTTGATGCCTAGCTCTGTAGCTTGCTTAGTTAAAGGACCGCCAGTAGCATCCATACCGCCATACATAATGACATCAGGTTTGCTACCTTTCACTTTAGTCAAGATGGCCTTGAAGTCAGTTGCTTTGTTGTTGCTTGCTTCGCGAGTGACTACTTTCACTCCAGCAGCTTTAATCGTTTTTTCAAACTCATCCGCTAAGCCTTTGCCATACTGGGTAGAGTCATCAATGATGGCGACGGTTTTAGCCTTCAGAGTATTAATCACATAGTTAGCTAATGCTGGGCCTTGTTGTGCATCAGTGGCAACCAAACGATAAGTAGTTTTAAAGCCTTGTTTTGTATAGTCAGGATTCGTTGCAGAAGGAGAAACTTGCGTGATACCAGCATCACTATAAATTTTAGAAGCTGGAATACTGGTACCTGAATTTAAATGCCCAACTACTCCAACAACTTTAGCATCAACCAACTTTTGCGCTACTTGAGTTGCTGTCTTCGGATCCTCTGCATCATCCTCAGGTACCAAAGTTAAAATCACTTTTTTGCCATCAATCGTTAAGCCAGATTTATTGATCTCTTCAATAGCTAAACGTGCGCCATTTTCATTGTCTTTGCCCAAGTGAGCGATTGGTCCAGTCAAAGGAGCTACGTGCCCAATTTTGACCGCAATTCCATCGGCTGGAATAGCAGCAGCCTTATCACCACCCTTACCACAGCCAATTAATACTAAGGCTGCGGCTGAAGCAGCAATAGCACTCTTCATAAAAATCACTTTTGACGCTTTTGAATTCATCATCTACTGCTCCTCTGGCATTAACAAATACTTCAGTCAACTAAATTTTTAGGTAGTGAAAATGTCACGTCCTCAACCACTCCATCGAGAGCTCGAACTTGGCGTGGTCCAAACTCCTGAATACGTGCCGCAATCGCTTGGGCTAAGCTCTCTGGAGCCGACGCACCAGCGGTAAGGCCAATACGCTTTTTGCCAACAAACCATTCTGGCTTCAGTTGCTCAGGGGCATCCACCATATAAGAGGGTACGCCCAACTTTTCAGATAATTCACGCAAGCGATTGGAGTTCGAGCTCGCTGCACTTCCCACAACAATAACGACTTCTACCTGTGGTGCCATAAATTTCACAGCGTCTTGGCGATTCTGAGTGGCATAACAAATATCTTGTTTACGTGGCTGAACAATATTGGGGAATTTTTTTGTGAGCGCAGTAACAATTTCCTTGGTCTCATCTACTGAAAGCGTGGTCTGGGTAACAAAAGCAAGCCTTTCACCACTAGGAAAAGATAAACCATCAATATCACTTACTTTTTCAATCAGGAAGATCCCCTTCTGCACTTGCCCCATCGTTCCCTCAACCTCAGGATGTCCTGCGTGACCTATCATCAGCACAGTAAAGCCGTCTTTGCACATCTTGACCACTTCAAGGTGCACTTTGGTAACCAAGGGGCAGGTCGCATCGTATACCTGCAAACCACGCTCTTGGGCATCCTTGCGAACCTCTTGAGATACGCCATGGGCGCTAAACACAACAATTGCGCCTTTAGGTACCTCATTCAAATCCTCTACAAATACTGCGCCTTTTTCGCGCAATTCATTCACAACATAAGCGTTATGAACAATTTCATGGCGGACATAAATCGGTGCGCCGTAACGAATCAGGGCCTCTTTGACAATATTGATTGCGCGATCAACCCCCGCACAAAACCCGCGGGGCTGTGCCATCAAAATTTCATCGTTATCGTGTTTATTCATCATTTAAAGAATTGCCACTATCTCAGCTTCGAAGCCGACAGGTCTGCCAGCCAATGGATGGTTAAAGTCAAACCATGCACCCTCGTCATCAATCGATTGCAAAACGCCTGCATATTGCGCACCACCTGGAGCATTGAACTCAATCACATCACCAGGATTAAATTGCACATCATCAGCGCGACCTTCTTTGAGTGCCTTCAAAGAAACCCACTGCACCAAATCTTCTTTGCGCTCACCAAAACTTTCTTCCGGCGGCAGTAGAGCACTTTTTTTCTCACCAACCCCAAGTCCCAGCAACACTTTTTCAAAGCAGGTAGCAAATTGTCCAGAACCCATCAAAACCGTCGCAGGTCGATCAACAAAAGTATTGATGTAATCCTCCCCATTGGGCAAAGTGAGCCGATAGTTGAGGGTCAAATAGGAATTGGGCAAAACAGTAAGATTAGTCATAAGGTAATTGTATCTAGGCCAGCGCCTACTGTGCAGTCCCCGATCACTGCCTGGCCAAAAAATGAGCAGCCCCGGGAAAAGCTCCATATATATGGTGCAGCCGCCCTATCGGATGCTGAATTGCTGGCCATCTTTTTACGGGTGGGGGTAAGGGGTAAAAGTGCAGTCGCCTTAGCCAAGGATCTCCTCCATCATTTTGGGAGCCTACCCCGCTTATTAGCATGCAAGCTCGAAGACTTCAGCCGTATTCATGGGATGGGCCTATCTAAATGGTCTCAAATTCAGGCTGCATATGAGCTAGTTAAAAGAAGCCTAGAAGAAAATTTGGTCATGGACTCCATTTTTTCCTCACCAAGTCAGGTGAGGGAATTTTTACAGGCCAAAATTGGCCGACTACCCCATGAGGTCTTTTTATGCCTATATTTGGATTCCCGCCTGCATCTCATTGAATGCCAGGAGTTATTTCGAGGATCCATTACCCAAACCGCTGTTTACCCTCGAGAAATCCTCAAAGAGGCCTTATCCAGAAATGCCAGTGCTCTGATCGTGGCTCACAATCATCCGAGTGGAAATCCCTTACCCAGTGACTCCGACCAGGAACTCACCAAAACTCTCTTTCAAGCACTGCAATTAGTAGATATCACCCTTTTGGATCACTGCATTGTTAGCGGCAGCGGTTTTTTCTCTTTTTCTGATTCAGGGCTTATGAATATTGGTAAATAATGGTAGTAATTACTAACTTATATCAAATTTAAGAAGCTTATAAATCGTTTAGAAGAGGAAGTTCCAAAACTAAAGCCATTAAGGGCTAGCCCAAAATAGGCTATGACTGATACAATCTTGTTTTTCGCAATTAATGGAGTAATGTCATGGCAAAAGTTTGCCAAGTCACTGGGAAGAAGCCGATGGTTGGCAACAATGTATCCCATGCAAACAATAAAACGAAGCGTCGCTTTTTGCCGAATTTGCAAAATCGTCGTTTCTGGGTTGAATCTGAAAACCGCTGGATTAGCTTGCGCTTAACCAATGCTGGTTTGCGCGTTATCGACAAAAACGGCATTGATGCTGTGTTGTCTGATCTGCGTGCACGTGGCGAAATTTAAGGAGCGCACAAATGGCTAAAGGCGGCAGAGAAAAAATTAAGTTAGAGTCATCAGCTGGTACTGGTCACTTCTACACAACATCAAAAAACAAGCGTACAAAGCCTGAGAAAATGGAGATCATGAAATTCGATCCAACGATTCGCAAGCATGTTGCTTATAAAGAAACCAAGCTGAAGTAACGCATTTACCGAATGCTGTTTTAGCAAATAAAAAACCCGCTACTGCAGCGGGTTTTTTATTTGCCTAGAGATTCTATTTGCCTCTAGATCTTCTCTTGATCTAACAGTTACGCATAACGACGCAGTCTCAAAGAGAACTCACGCAAACTGGTTAGGCCGCTATCTTCAGCGCGCTGACACCACGCGTGAAGCTGTGACACCAACTGCTCTCTAGAAGCGCTAGAACGACCCCAGATTGCTTGTAGATCGCGACGCATCTCAATCATCTTGCGCAACTGTGCATTGCTGGCCATGAGCTCTTCTAACTTCGCCTTCTCTTCCTCACTCAAGCGAGACTCATCCTTGGATAACCAGCTACGGGCATCGCTCAAATGTGATGCTAGAACTTGCATATGCTGCACTTCGTTACTAAAGAAATTACGCAAAGTTTTACTGTAACGCGCCATGATTTCATAACGATTGGCAATAATAGCCTCTAAAGTATTTTGATCAGCAGGGCGTAAATCGCTTAAGACTGGTTTAGGTGGAACTTTCTTCACCCTTGCTAAACCAACGGCACTCATCATCTGAATATAGAACCAGCCAATGTCAAACTCGTACCATTTGTTTGATAACTTGGCACTTGTAGCAAAGGTGTGATGATTGTTGTGAAGCTCTTCGCCACCAATCAAAATGCCCCAAGGCACAATATTCTTAGAGGCATCTTCACAATCAAAATTACGATAACCCCAGTAGTGCCCAATACCGTTAATGACACCAGCAGCAGTAATCGGAATCCATAACATTTGAACAGCCCAAACAGTGAGGCCGATAGCGCCAAATAAAAACACATCAATGATGAGCATGATGGCAACGCCCTGCCAAGAAAACTTAGCGTAAATATTGCGCTCAAGCCAATCATCTGGAGTGCCATGGCCAAACTTTTCTAGGGTTTCTTGGTTGGCAGCCTCTGTCTTATAGAGTTCGGCACCGCGAGAAAGGACTGTCCCAATACCCAGGACTTGCGGGCTATGGGGATCATCTACCGTTTCACATTTAGCGTGGTGCTTACGATGAATCGACGCCCATTCTTTGGTGACCATACCCGTCGTTAGCCAAAGCCAGAAACGGAAAAAATGGGAGGCAATCGGATGCAGGTCTAAGGCACGGTGTGCCTGGCAACGGTGCAAAAAGATGGTTACGGCTGCAATAGTGATATGGGTAGCAATTAGGGTGAAAGCTGTAATTTCCCACCACGACCAATCTAAATAGCCATTCGCGAGCCAATTAAGGAACAAATCAAAACCTGAGCTTGAAACTGTATTCAAAAGATCATCCTAAATATGAGTTAATGGTCTTATTTTAGAGCTTTTCAGGTCTTTTTGCTCTTATCTTTCGCTAACTTTTCAGATTTTGGCTTATCTAGCTTAGCTGGACTGGTGCCTTTTTTCTGAAAAACAGCTCCAAAAAAGCCATCTGTGCCATGAATATGTGGCCATAGCTGCCACCAAGGGTTATCCGGGCTGCAACCTAAAGGTATTTTATCCTTTGGAAACAATGGCTTAAGAACTTCAGCGGCTGGCACAGCCTCAAATTCAGGGTGTTTTGCCAGAAAATCGTCTGCAATTTCTTGGTTTTCTTGGGGCAAAAGACTGCAAGTGGCATAAACCAAACGCCCTCCTGGTTTTAAGAGGCGAGCGGCAGAGGCCAAAATATTCATTTGTTTCTGATTGAGTTCCAAGACCCCTGCAGGGGTCTGGCGCCACTTGAGGTCTGGATTGCGGCGCAAGGTGCCCATACCGCTACAAGGGGAATCAACAAGAACTCGATCAATCTTTCCGGCCAAACGTTTGATCTTGGCATCATTCTCGCTATCAATCCACACTGGATGAACGTTTGAGAGGCCGCTGCGGGCTTGCCTTGGCTTTAAATTAGCCAAGCGACGCTCAGATGTATCAAAAGCATATAAACGCCCTGTGGATCGCATCAGGGCACCGATTGCTAAAGTTTTGCCACCTGCACCAGCACAAAAATCAACCACCATCTCACCACGCTTAGGAGCAAGTAAATAGGCCAAGAGTTGACTTCCTTCATCTTGCACCTCAAACATACCCGCTTTAAATCCAGCAGTATTTTGTAGAGCAGGTTTACCCATAATGCGCACACCATCTGGCGCATAAGGAGTTGGAATTGCTTGATAGCGACCGCCTAATGCATTCATCTGCACAAGTAATTCTTCACGGTTGGTCTTCATGGTATTCGCACGTAAATCTAGCAGAGCTGGATGCATCAGTGCTTTAGCTAACTCTTCACGTGTTTCTTCACCTGGGTATTTTCCAAAGGCATCCCACAACCACTCTGGCAAATTGTTTCGCACTAGAGGATTTAAGGCAGCGGGATCTACCGTAGAAAAACGTTGTAACCATTCATATTCTCCAGGCTTGAGAACGTGCGCTAAATCAGCAATGGCACTTTCTGCTCGGTTCGCAGAACCAAGTCCACCTTCTGATAATGCGGACAGCAAACCTAATAGGGCTAAGCGTCTAGCCTGTGAACCCTCGCCACTAGAAGCAAATTGCGAGAACTCATTTTTACGACGCAGAATCGCAAAAGCACTCTCTGCAATCAGGGCGCGATCTCGATTTCCGAGTTGGGGCTCGGCACGAAAATAACGACTGACAACGCGATCAGATGGCTGCTCAAAACTGAGTAGCTCAGGTAAGAGTCTTTCTAAATGAATTGCATGCTGAGGTAGTGCTTTGGCATTTGAAAAATTCTTTTGTCCCTCAGGAGCAATTAAATTTCCACTTGCATTGCGTCGCTCAGGGCGGCGCTGCGGGTCATTCGATTTAGCAGCGTAACTTTTATGTGGGGCGAGTCTGCTTCCAGATTTACGGGGTGGACGTTCGGCACTCATAATTTAAAAAATTGCGACTCTGGGGGTTGTAGCTTCACTTGATTACCTTCTATTCGCAATCGTCCATCAAGGAACCATTTTACGGCCCGCGGGTAAATCTGATGCTCAGCACTCAAAACACGTGCTGCCAAGGTGTCAGCATCGTCGCCCTTAAGCACAGGCACAGAGGCTTGACAAATAATTGGACCCTCATCTACGCCCTCGGTAACAAAGTGGACGCTTGCCCCATGCTCCCGAACGCCAGCCTCAAGGGCCCGCTCATGGGTATGCAATCCAGGAAATGCGGGCAAAAGAGCTGGGTGAATATTGATCAGTCGACCCTCAAAATGACGAATAAAGCCTGGGGTCAAAATTCTCATAAAG
>Ga0194047_10002159_pt1 | contig 11445 bp, 14 predicted proteins | sample JunL225m_MetaG_2_FD_160070 | JGI IMG/M metagenome (GOLD analysis project Ga0194047, IMG submission 160070) | Anoxic zone freshwater microbial communities from boreal shield lake in IISD Experimental Lakes Area, Ontario, Canada - Jun2016-L221-5m | ecosystem: Environmental > Aquatic > Freshwater...
AAGGACGTTCAAGATCAAGATAGACGAACGGCCGATCATAAGATACCAGATGCCTGATCAGAGTAGACTTGCCACATTGTCGAGGCCCCACAACCGCCGTAACCGGGTTGTTTTTCAGCCCAAGCCTGACATCCTTGGCTATTATGCGATCGAGATAGAGAGGGGACATAATCCATGCAATTTGAAATTTTCATATTAAATATACATGGTTAAGTCATAAGAACCGTCAAATAATTGGCTTGGTGACCCCTTCAAGCCTAAAACAGCAAAGAGAATCCTTTATCCTTTCGCTTGAACTTTTTTATCTCGGCCTTATAAAATTTAATCTGTTGACTGCAAATAAAATCCCTGAATATGGAAATATCCTCAAGCTCTTCGGTTTTATTCAAGGCGTCAATATAGTCTGCTCTATCCTCTGTGAATATTTTAATGAAAGGTTCTTGATGATACAGTTGTATGTAATTCATCATCAACCTTGATGTTCGCCCATTGCCGTCCCCAAAAGGGTGAATATTCACCAGGTTGTAATGGAGATCAGCAGAGAGTTTTAAAATCTCATTATCAGAAACGTTATCGAGTCTTTGGTTAACATTCTCAATAAGTGTAAGCAACAAGCCCTCAACCTTGGAAAAATCAGGGAAATATTTTCTGTCGACATAGACTTGAGCCTTTCGTAAATCTCCCAATGAAGTATCAAATGTCCCTGACATTGTATTGACAACTCCACCAGTATTTTTCATGACAAGTCCCGCAACTTGTTGTAGTAACTCAATACTTATCTTTTGTTTCTGCTTTGCAATCTCTTTCAGGAACATAAATGCTGCGTAATGGTCTTTAACCATGATATGGTCAGTCAATGGTTTTCCTTTTGCTGTAAGACCATTCTCCAGCAATACTTTCGTATCACTCTCAGTTAACGAACAGCCTTCAATTTTGGTGGAATTATACACAATCGACATCATTGAAAACTTTTCATAATCAATGGCCTCCGATAATCCCGTTGCAAGATATTGCTTTTTTAATAGCTCTAATTCTTCCCACATCGTGCTTCTTCGTAAAATTCTATCATTGATATCAGGTCATCTTCGGCAAGCTCATGAAAGCTGAAATTCATTTACCAAACCGGATCTTTATTTTTTCAATCACCTCCTCGCCTGGAATCAGCCTTGCCTTGCCAGATTCGATTTCCGTGCTTCTCCGTTCAACTTCTTCAGCCCAAAACTTATCAACCTCAAGTTGTGTTGGCAGGTTAGTACTGTGAAGAAGTTTATCAATTAAAATCAACCGCTCGCCTATTGGCAGATCCAAAGCCTGCTCATAAATTTTTTCTGTCATCTGCATAGTTGCCATTGGATACCTCAATGTTTCATAGATTTGCTGTAAATTAAAGGGTTAACGGGGATTGCGCAGTTACCTAATGGTGAAATAACCAGATTAGAAGATTTTAAGAACGCACTTTATTCCTGTCAGGTTCATTGACTTGTTCGGCCAGTGTAGCTGCTTGAAGATATTTTTTGGCATGTTCAAGTGAATCCCAAATGAAACTATCATCTACGATTATCAGTGACATAAACAATGAAATTCCTTTGATATTCAAGAAATCAGCTTCTTTTCCACTCAGCACATGACCACCAGCATGTATGAATCGATTTCTCACCTTGCGGAGATCATCCAAGTGCTTGATGCTGGCTTGAACTGCAGTGGGATCTATACCGGTATATTCTTCAAGAAATTTCCGAAAGTTATCAAGATCATTGTTTCCCTTTAATTTCTTTAAATCACGGTATTCGAAGTCAAGATTCATCTTGTCTTTTTGATATTCAAATATTCTGTTCATCCAAAAATCGATGAGACTGTATATGTTCATGAGCATATCGGGTTTTATGAAATGGGTAAAGCTATGGTAGGTTGCTTGTGACTCGTCTGCATCGCAGTCGAGCACTTCAACTGGTACAGCACGGTCTTCTGCGCTCGACTCACGCAAGACAGCAAACATTTTCCGAAAGTAATGCTCAAGGCACCTACAATCATTATCAATGCTGGCAATAAGCTTCATATTTTTTTAGGCTTAACGGGCACAGCGGTACGAGCCAACAACCACGGATGCATGGCCTGATCGGCTGGCTCACATCCGCTGAATGCCGTGGTTAGGAAAGCAGTTTCTGCTTTTGGCTGGCGAACTCCTCCTCACTCAGAACTCCTTGGTCTCTCAACGCCGCGAGCTTTGCGACCTCATCTGCAATCTGGGATTGGCCCCGCTCCCGCTGCCCGGAAAGGACCGAACCACTGGCCTTCTTTCTCTCGTCTCGCTCTGTTTCGGTAAGATATCCTTGCTTTCGGAGATGTGTGGCGTAAAGGGAGTTTGCGAAGAACGCGCAGATGATCCAAGAGATGCCGAAGGTACCAATGGCTGCCACGAAAGCAAGGACCGCCCAACCCCACATATTCTTGAAACCAAACCAAAAACAACCAAAGAAAAAGCAGGGCCAAGAAAACCCTTCCCAAATTTCCTCTGCTGCCCCATTAACCGGGTGGTAAGCTGTCGCTACGAGTTTTGACATATAGTTACCTCTCTTTTTCCGAACAAGTCAATTAGACGGATCCGATTAAACTGCAAATTTTTGAATACTAACCCTTATGATAAGCAAATTGCCAATCAAGAAAATGCCATTAAACTCCAGATGGCACCGCCATCGGTGAAATGAGTCAAAAAGTCACTTGCACCAACTTGTGGTTGATGCTGTTACAGTTCTACCTCTGCGCTGAACAAAGTTGCGGCACACAAACTCCAGCTTTCTGCTTGAAAGAGACATCCCATTTTTCCACCTATATAGCTCAAGAATGCTTTGCTCAGTTAACTCGTGTCCGACATTGTTGATGTACTTCTCATGTTCTTCTGTTTTATGCCTAACGTTTGAATTCACCTACCTGCGCGGCTTTTCGGCGCAGATAGGGTTGAGCGCCGGGTTAGGCTTTTGGTTCACGAAGGTTTCAGAATGCCGAGCCGACGCATAGATGCTTCAATGAGAACACGCATTTCTGGCGGGCATGGGTACACGCGTGCGCCAGCAGAATGTCGATTTGGAGCGATACGTGGAGCTAACCCGTTAAGCTCTTTGACATGGGCAATCCAGCAGGTCTTGACCACTCGACCCTCTTTGTTACGAATGTCATCTTGAATTTCGCGATAAGTTGCCATTAGGATTCCTGAAAAGCCCAACAAGTTAATTAGACTGATCCGCCAAAACCGCAGATTTTTGAATTATAAACCCATATATGAAGCAAATTGCTAACCAGCAAAAAAACGATTAACTCATCTATTATAAACGACTAAACCATCAATTACGTCTTATTCCGTTTCTTCTATGGATCAGCACAAAACCGCTTCGGCTTTGCCTGAGGAACACCACTCCGTGTAGCAGTGATGTCCCCAAACAATGAAAAAGAAATGAGTTACTCGCTGTGTACCTGTCCTTCGCCTTCAGGAACGGGAGCTACCCCATCGACAAAACGGAGTTCATTCTCGGCCTCATCAAAAGCAATCCTGATAATACTGCCCTCCGAAAAACGACCCTTCAGCATCTCTTCGGCAAGGGGATCTTCCACATACTTCTGCAGCGGCCTTTTCAGCGGACGTAAACCATATTTCTGGTCGATGGTCTCCTTCGTCGGCCCAACATTGTTTAGACTGATCTGCCTATTTCCGCAAAAAGCAGAAACTCCTTTCTGCATAACAAGGCTTACAAATTAAGCCAAAAAATCATATAACTTATTGTACAAGAAAATAATACAAAAGACAACGAAAAAATCAGCCAGAACGTAGCGATCGGCTTGATTGGCTTTTGTCAGGCTATTATTTTTGTTGTGAGTGCTGCTGCGTGCAATTTCAAACCCAGAGCACTTATGACTTTCATGGTATCAATCTATGAACTTCTTTCCCCGGAAAGAGCCTTATACAGACTTTCACGAGACAACCCAGCATCCCGTGCCACCTGCGTCATACCTTTTGCCCTTGCGATCTCCCCCAATGCCTTGGTAATAAACGCTGTATCTCCATTTGCTTCTTCAATACACATTTCCAGATAAGCGGCCATTTCTTCAGGAGTACGAAGGTGCTCGGATACATCATATTTTGTTGTAACGGTTTTTGCCATCGTTAGCTCCTATAAATTTTGTGCCAGGTGAAGCGCAGTTTTTATATCTCTGGCTTGCATACTTTTATCGCCACCAGCCAACAGTACCCACCACTGATTGTTTATGCTGTATGAAATAAACCCGATAACCGGGCCCCATAATCAATACGCATCTCTGAAATCCCTTCACCAACAGATTTAGCATCCCCAGGAGTACAATTGTGTGTTCGGCTCTTGGCTTGAGTGCTGCTAAATTCCAGATGTACTTGCGAACGTCTGAATTCAGCGGTGAGCGAAGCGAGTCCACTACAATGCAGTGTCAGGCACCGGACACTCAGGCACAGGAATAAATGGATGACCGGCGGCAATATGTTCAGCTTCTGACTTTTTCAAATCAGCATAGATAGCCTGCAAGTCATAGCCAAATTTGGCTGCATGGGCATCACGAGTAGCTCTTACTTCATCTACGATTTCGTCATTCAACATTTTCGTCTCCAAGTAGTTCTTCGGGGGTGCAAATGAACGGGCGCGATACCTCTTTGTATCTCGAGGTTTACAATATGCCGACAGTTCCACGTCAGAAGATAATCAACTCCATTGACTGGTGGTAATTGCAAGGTGGAGCGCATTTTCAGAAGCCTTGGCTGAAATAATCCCCTTCGCTACCAGCGAGTTGGCAATATCGAGTACTTGTTCGGTTATCAAGATCAAGGGAACATCAATCAACTACGCCGCAGAGCTACGGGGTAGTTGATTGATGTTTAAGAATTTTCGAGGAATATATCCAATAGCGATTTAATACTACTCATTCCAAATTGCAATCAAATTGATTTTAATATCCAATCCCAACCCGTTAAAGAACGAAGTCCATCAGGGTATTCTTCCATTTTTTTCAGTCCTCTCGCTGCTTGTGCGATAACCGCTCCAAGAGTCTCAAATACTTGATTTGCAAATTCCTTCTCTCGCAATTCATCCCAAAGGTGTTCAACAGGATTTAATTCCGGTGAATACGGCGGTAGCTTTACGAGTGCCATATTTTTTGGAATCCTTAAATGCATTGCACGGTGAGAAGGTGCTCCATCTACAACCATCATGACAAACTCTTCGGGATGTTTATTTGCGACAAGCCTGAGAAATGCACCCATACTCACCGTGTCCATTTTGCCGCCCAACATCCAGTCAATCACACCATCTTTAGGAGATACCGCTGCGTATGCATAGACATACTCTCTTACAAGAGCTAACTTTACCATAGGGCGGAGAGGTGCTGGAGCCCAGCATTTTCGAGGATCACTTATCCTTCCGAACCGAGCTTCATCCTGAAACATCAAGCGCAAAGGCAGATTCAGGATATTTTGCTTGGCTGCTTGTGCCAGTGTCTCTGGGAGTTTTTTTTAAACTCCTCCTGTGCATCAATATCCTGTTTTGGGTGACACGTATCTGGTTCGATCTTACGCCAACCATGACGTGCCAGCATCCTGTATACCGTTGACGCTGCAACCGCTCTTCCCAGTCGTTGTTCTAATGCTGCATGAATTGGGGGAACAACCAGTACGCCGCCTTGTTCTGCGTTCTCTATCCATTCAGCAAGAAACTGGGTCTCCTCATGTAGACTCAGCGTTTGCCTTCTTCGACCTCCCCAACTGCCCTTAGGAGTCGCATTTCCAGCAGCTTGATTGCTAATATTTTGATGGATACGTACAACAGTAGCAACACCAATGCCAAGAAGTTTTGCAGTTTCAGAGTACGTGATATCACAGATTTTCGGAATAAGAATACTCAAACCGACTCTCAGTTCTCGAGCGGTATTTGCTTCTTTTACAATCTTTTTGGCAAAGTTTTCCATTTCCTCCGTGATTACTGCTGGTCGAGCCATATTCAGTATACTCCTGCTTGTTGTCAAATTAAATAATTGGTACAAACAGAAAATACATTACAATCATCTTGATTGCAAAATGGAATAACCTGCTCACAATGGTTTCCATATCATCAAAATTTTCAAAAATGTAATCTGCGTCTATTATACGATTCTCATCAATCAGCGAGGCGATGTGCTGCCCCGCGCTTTCGAACTGCCGCCGTTGTAATGACCTCATCTCCCTGCAAAGAGTCGCACAGCATGGGCGACAGCGGATCACAGCGCTGGTGGGCACTCCGGGCTTTCTCAGTGGTTGAGACCGCATAGCAGTAGAGGCAGCCATGCTGGCAGGTGTCGTAACTGCCGATGTCGCGACTTTCGACACAGCGGCAGGCATGGCGCTGGCCGCTGTCTTTGTTGATCCCGCCCATTGTTCTACCTGAAAGACGTTCAATCAGCTCGCCATCAATACAGCGACTGTGCATAATGCCGAGGTGCGAGAGGTCAATATCGTGGCTGCAGGTGCAGAGTGCCATGCCATTGCGCAACGCCGATTCCGCAAAAAGAGCGGCCAGCTCTTCCATCGTCGACTTGTCGGACAATTGGTAACCAATTCCCTCCATCCGGCGACGCACCTTCCGGTAGTCGTCAAGAAAGCTGATAATGCAACGCTTAGTATACCCTGAAAGCACTTCAGCCAGATGGTTAAATGCCTCAACATGCCAGGCTGGGGAGAGCAGATTGGTCACGATCACCGGGTCGTAACGCCACACAACATTGTCCGGCCCAATCAACTCCGACAACTGCCGAAATACCTCCACCATCTTCTCCGTTTCCGGCACACCTGGCTCCAGCGTTGCATCGTAAGGGGTAAGGGTGAAGAGAAAATAGAAGGGATAGCCAAGCGCTTGTATCTCCGGCAGGCAGTGGAGAAAAGATGTCGGATTTTTTGTCCAGAAGACGAAGGCATCAACCGTTTCAGGGGTAAGCAGAATGCGGCTGACCTGCTTTTTTTGCATGGGGTTGCGAACAAGCACCTCCCCTGCTCTCAGGCGGTTCATAAACCATTCGCCATAAAAGGCGGGAATGTCGCTCCGTCGGCTGGCGCTGATAATCATATCGAGAGAAATTGGTACAAGATATCTGTCCCCTAAAAAATGGCGGCATAGAGAAAAGAGAGCCCAACAACAAGCAGCACAACGCCAGAGGCTCGCTTGACAGAGCGCATCGCCGAAGATTTTCCGGACCAGTCAAGGTAGTGTTGCACCAGACTGGTCATACTGCCAGCAACGGCAATGACCGCAGCATGGCCGATGCCGAAGGCTCCAATCAGCAAAACAGCCTGGAGCCAATTCCCGGATGCAAGAGTGAAGACAACACCAAGAACAGGGGCAAGAAAAGCAAAGGTGCAGGGGCCGAGGCCTATGCCAAACAGGAGGCCCAATACAAAAGCTCCCCAGAGTCCGCCGCGCTGCTCGTCAGGGAGTACGATCCCCCTCCAGTTCAACGCGATAATCTCCATAAGGTAAAGCCCCATAACAATAAATACTCCGGCAATTACGTAGTTCCCCCACACTCCCGTATCACCAAGCATCCTCCCCATGGAGGCGGTGATCAAACCGATCATGGCGATAGTACCCAAACTGCCGGATGCAAAAAGGAGCGAGAGTGAGACTGTTCGTTGCACTTTTACCCGGCCATGGCTGCTGATATAGCCGATCACAAGAGGAATGGCCGAAAGATGGCAGGGGCTGAGCAGAACACTGAGTATCCCCCAGGCAAATGAGGCGGCAAGAGCAACAAGGTAACTCTCGCTGAGTGCCAGAGTCAACGCAGAAAAAAGGGATTCAAGCATAGTGTTTGCTCCGTTATTTCGTCGGGCTGAGCCCCTGTTGCCTCAAGAGTTTATCAATCTCTGTTTCAGGAAAAAAACCCTCGTGACGGAAATACTCCTTCCCGTTACTATCCAGAAAAACCTGTGTCGGAATCAGCCGTATCCGATACTGCTGAGCATACCTCCGCTCCTCTGCACTGGAGACATTATAAAAGATCACCTTGAGCTGCTCACCATATCGGCTTTCCAGAGAGCGCATCACCGGCTGCATCAATTTGCAGGGAGTACACCACGTCGCGCCAAGTTCAACAAAGGTTACCCGTGGGGTAACGGCTGCCTGCGCGTTGCCTGACCAGAGCATCAGCGAGAGAGATGTTGTCAAAAAAAATACCTTTGCAACGTTCATTGTTGCTCCTCTATTTTGAAGCAATCTTGACATCCATTCTATACGTATCACTATTTCAAAGAGTTGGGGAGTGGTGAGATTCGCTTACCGTTACGAAAAATAGTTCATCGCAAGTATACGATAAATCAACAGGAAAAGAAATGAACCCTCTCTTCGCTCCGCAAAAGATAAAAGAGAGAGGCAAAAAAAGTGGCAGATTTTGCTTCTTCAAGCTCTATACTGTATTATTCCAAAAAATAACAACGCAGAGACGGCAAGCGCCGATACAAGGCAACCACCCTTTCCCCCGGATTCACTTTATGAACGCACAAAAAAAAGTTCTTGTCGGTATTTCTGGCGGTGTTGACTCTGCTGTGACCGCCTGCCTGCTCCTGAAGCAGGGCTATCAGGTGACAGGCCTCAACATCAAAGTGCTCGACTCCCTTGAGGAGAGCCCTTCGATTCAGCCATCACCGCTCGTCATCAGCGACCACCCCGATTTTCAGATACCGGTTTTTACCCTGAACCTCAGCAGCAAGTTCAAAAGTGATGTCATCAGCTATTTTCATGATGACTATCTCGGAGGGAGGACACCAAACCCCTGCATGGTCTGCAATAAAAAGATCAAGTGGTTTGGCCTCTTTGAGGGGGCGAAGATGCTTGATGCGGAGTTTGTTGCTACCGGCCACTTTGCCTCAACCTCTTTCAGCGATGGACGGCACAGGCTCTACAAGGGGATTGACCCCCAGAAAGACCAGAGCTATTTCCTCTGGATGCTCTCCCAGAACGATCTCGAAAAAACCATCCTTCCGCTTGGCGAACTGACCAAACCGGAGGTACGAAAGCTGGCGCATACTTTTGGTGTCAGGGCGGCTGAAAAAAAGGAGAGTCAGGAGATCTGCTTTGTGCCGCAGGACGACTATTGCGGCTACCTTGCAGGCACCATCCCCGGCCTTGCTGAAAAGGTGGCTGATGGCGACATTGTGGATGAAAGCGGCAAGGTGATTGGCAAGCACCGGGGCTACCCTTTCTACACCATCGGCCAGCGACGGGGTGTTGGTGTTTCAGCAAAAGTGCCCCTCTACGTCACAGGGATAGATACAGAGCATAACCGCATCATGGTTGGCAAAAAATCTGCTCTTGAAACCCGCAGCCTCATTGCCTCCGGCCCGAACTGGATTGGCATTGAACAACTGAGCGGCCCGACGGATGCGCTCGGAAAAATACGGTATCGCGACAAAGAGAGCCCCTGCACCCTTGAACCGCTTGAGAACAATGAGGTGGCGGTATCATTTTGCTCACCAAAAAGCGCTATTGCTGCCGGGCAGGCCGCCGTCTTTTACCGCAACAGCGAAGTGCTCGGCGGGGGCTTTATCCGCCGGGTTGTTCGGGAACCTTCATTGTAAACCTTTTCTCACCCCCATGCTTCAACGTAAACATCTTTCTCTCACCTTTCTTGATCTTGCGCCTGCCGCGCGGGATCATGCGCCGCTCATGATTCTGCTGCACGGTTATGGCAGCAATGAAAAAGATCTGATCCAGCTCGCGCCAATGCTGCATGAGGGGCTCCGCTATATCAGCGTTCGCGCTCCCCACACCCTTGATATGGGAATGTTCGGCTGGTTTCCCCTCGGCTTTACCCCGACGGGTATTACGGTCGATTATGCCGCAGCAGAGGAGGCTCGCCTGCAATTCATCAGCTTTATCAGGGAGATTCTTGCAGAGTACAAACCAGCAGGAGGCAAAGTCTTTCTGATGGGCTTCAGCCAAGGATCGGTGATGAGCTACATGACCGCCTTCAGTGAACCTGGGCTGCTGCATGGGGTGATCGCCTGTTCGGGGCAGTTACCCGAAAGGAATCTCCCGCTGGACAATCCCGCTCTGCGCAAACTCCCCTTTATTGTGCTGCATGGCCTCTACGATGATGTGCTGCCAATTGCAAAAGGGCGAGCCTCCCGCGAGTGGCTCCAGCAGCGGGTGGATGACCTCACCTATCAGGAGTATCCGATTGCGCACCAGATTGCGGATGAGGGTATCCGGTTGATCCATTCGTGGCTTGAAAAAAGGGTACCGCCAACTCTGGAAAGAGAGTAATTGCCCCCTTTTCGGTATATTCTCCATTTTTAAACACCGCCATGCCTTAGCAAACTAAAGAGGAATTAATAGACGAATGAAGGAGACCCTTTTATCTCTGCTTGAACAGCGCATCCTTGTGCTCGACGGTGCTATGGGCACCATGATCCAGCGCCATAAACTCAAGGAGGAGGATTACCGGGGCGCACGGTTCTCCTCGCACTCCCATCCGCTCCTTGGCAACAATGATATGCTTGTGTTGACGCAACCGGAGATTATCTACAACCTCCATTGCGACTTTCTTGAGGCTGGCTCCGACATTATCGAAACCAACACCTTTAACGCCAACCCGATATCCCAGGGAGACTACAATGCTGTAGAGCTGGTGAAGGAGCTGAATGTTGAGGCCACTCGCCTTGCGCGACGTGCGGCCAACGACTATACCGCCAAAAATCCTGACAAACCACGCTTTGTAGCCGGTTCCATCGGCCCGACCAACAAGACGCTCTCTCTCTCTCCCGATGTCAACCGTCCCGGTTATCGCGCCGTCACCTTCCGGGAGGTGGTCGATAACTATATTGTTCAGCTTGAAGGTTTGATGGAGGGTGGGGTTGATCTGCTGCTTGTTGAAACAGTCTTCGATACCCTGAACTGCAAGGCCGCTCTGTTTGCTATTGAAGAGTTTTTTGAGCGCACCGGATGGCGTGTGCCGGTGATGGTCTCCGGCACCGTGGTGGATGCAAGCGGGCGCACCCTCTCCGGCCAGACCACCGAGGCCTTCTGGACATCCATTGCCCACCTGCCGGATCTGCTCTCCATCGGCCTGAACTGTGCGCTTGGCTCAAAGCAGATGCGCCCCTTCATTGCGGCGATGGCGGGTATTGCTGAAAGTTATGTAAGCGTCTATCCGAATGCAGGTCTGCCAAACGAATTTGGCGAATATGATGATTCCCCTGAGTATATGGCAGCCCAGATTGCCGACTTCGCAACATCAGGATTTGTCAATATCGTTGGAGGATGCTGCGGCACCACACCCCAGCATATCAAGGCAATTGCTGAAGCGGTCAAAAACCTTCCGCCACGGCAGCGTCCTGCGAAAAAGCATGAACTGCAGCTCTCCGGTCTTGAGCCACTCTTCGTCAACAACACAACAGGCTTCATC
>Ga0194047_10002161_pt1 | contig 11440 bp, 7 predicted proteins | sample JunL225m_MetaG_2_FD_160070 | JGI IMG/M metagenome (GOLD analysis project Ga0194047, IMG submission 160070) | Anoxic zone freshwater microbial communities from boreal shield lake in IISD Experimental Lakes Area, Ontario, Canada - Jun2016-L221-5m | ecosystem: Environmental > Aquatic > Freshwater >...
TCGCCTACCTCGCCGCTGACGCTAAGGGGCTCGGAATTCTTAAGCGCGAGCGCAAAAACCGCTCTGCAATCACGGATCTACTCTACTTGACAATTCCTGCCCCACCTTAACTTGTGACCAATGCGCTAAGGCCATAGCTCACAAGTTAAGGTTTTCGCTATTTCGTCAAGTGACCGCTCAGGCGTTCTGATCAGCCAGGTTTTACACGGTAGCGAGCAAAGTTGATATATCCTGAGCAACCGGTTTGCATGCCACCTCGAACACTTGGGCGTATAGGCGACCGGGAATTGGTTCGGAATGCGAGTGAAAAAGCCTGTTTTGGCCCTTGACAGATTGGTGGAAACCTTAACTTGTCAGCTATGCGCTAAGGCATGGTTCAATCCAGCTTGACCGTCAGCCCGCCAGCCCGCCAAGCCCGCCACAATGGCCTATGGCGGGCTGGTGGGCTGGCGGGTTGTAAAGCCCAAACCGTCGATTCTGAGCCATGCCTAATGGCTCAATGAAGATGACGAGCGTGTTTAACTTAGGCGAGCTCGGCCTCGGCGATGATCGCCGTCTTGCCGTCGGGACTCTGGGCCTCAAGGGCGACCTGGTTCCCGTGAAGCTGGCCGATCAGGTGGAAGGGGGACAGGTCAAAAAGCGGTGCCTGGCCGCGGAAGCTAAAGCCGATGACCGGGCGCGGCGTCCTCAGGCGCGTCAGCTGGAGCAGCATAACGGCGGTAAGCGGCCCGTGGACGACCAGCCCGGGGTAACCCTCCTCGCCGGTGGCGTAGGCCCGATCATAGTGGATGCGATGGGCGTTGAAGGTGAGGGCCGAAAAGCGGAAGAGCAGCCGACTGTCGGGCGCGACCGTCTGTGTCCACGCGCCCTCCGGCGGAGGCGGCAGCTCGGTCGGTGTGGGGGCCGCCACGGGCGGCCCCGGCTCGCGGTAGACGATGTCCTGCTCCTCTTCAAGGCACAGCTCGCCGCGCTGGTAGAAGCTGTAGCCGACGGTGACGAAGGCCAGCGAGCCGCTGCGGCCAGCCTTCATCGTTACGTTGTGGATCACGCCCTGGCGCCGGGCTGGCTCGCCCACCGCCAGGGGGCGGTGCAGGCGCAGGCGCGCGCCGGCAAACATGCGCCGAGGGTAGGGGATCGGCGGCATGAAGCCGCCGCGCTGCGGGTGGCCGTCCTCGCCCAGGCGGGATTGCGGTGTCCTGGGCAAGAAGTAGAACCAATGCCACAGGATGGGTAGGGCGGCCCCGGCATCCATGTCCGTCGCGTCATCAAGCGTGGCGGCAGCCAGCATGGCCTGGGCCGGACTCAGATCGTCGCAGACCTCCTCAGTTCGGCCGATCCACGCACTGTATTCATTGGCGTTCTCAGTCATCGTCGGTCATCCCGTACTATTTTATGGAGAGTTAGCGGATTGCTTCTGTAGGTTGCAGTATAGCAAACTCTACCAGACCGCAAATAGTGTAATGATTGTTACATCCACACATTCGCAGGGCGAAAACATAATATCTTGGGCATGGTTCAATCCAGCTTGACAGTTCGGCGGTCAGCCCGCCAGCCCGCCAGCCCGCCATAGGCCATTGTGGCGGGCTGGCGGGCTGGCGGGTTTAAAGCCCAAACGGTCGATCCTGAACCATGCCCTAGACATAGTTCGTAGCGACTTTACAGTTTGGCATTATGCCGCAAGTGCCAGCGCGACCTCGGACGTCGCACGATCAGCTGGCGTGGCGATGCCGCTCGGTGGGTAGCCAAGCGCGGTGAGCTTGGCCATTGGCGTATCGGTCATCCCACTGAGGTGGAGTGGATTCTTTCTTGTCTTAGTCCGGAGGTTGACCCTTGACAAAGCGCAAGCCTCCCTTGGAGGCCGAAGATTCGGGCGCGCCCGATGCCGTGCCGACAACTGAGCCGCCCACGCCTCAGCCCGTTGATCTGTCCCCTGCGGAGCGAGATCGGCTCCCGCTGAGCGGTATACGGGTGATCGATGTCGGAAACTTTCTGGCGGGTCCCTACGCCGCGTCGATCATGGGCGAGTTCGGCGCGGAGCTGCTGAAGGTTGAGCACCCGATTGCGGGCGACCCCCTACGCCACTACGGCACGCCGACAAAGCGCCACGATGCGAGCCTGGCCTGGCTCAGCGAGGGCCGCAACCGAAAATCGGTCACGATCGACCTGCGCCAGCCGGAGGGGGTACAGCTCTTCCTGAAGCTGGTCGCCCGCTCCGAGGTGCTGATCGAGAACTTCAGGCCGGGGACGATGGAGGGCTGGGGGCTGGGCTGGCCGGAGCTTCAAGCCGTGAACCCGCGGCTGGTGATGCTGCGGGTGTCGGGGTATGGCCAGACCGGGCCCTACCGCCACCGCTCAGCCTTCGCCCATATCGCCCACGCGTTCGGCGGCCTCTCGTACCTGGCTGGCTTCCCCGGCGAGACCCCGGTGCTGCCCGGCAACGTGCCCCTCGGTGACTATATGGCCAGCCTCTACGGGGCGATCGGGATCATGCTGGCCCTGCGCCACGCCGAGCAGACCGGCGAGGGTCAGGTGATCGATGTCGCGATCTACGAGGCCGTCTTTCGACACCTCGACGAGATCGCTGCGGCCTACGGCCTGTTCGGCAAGATCCGCGAGCGCGAGGGAGCGGGCAGCTTCGTCGCCGTGCCCCACGGCCACTTCCGCACCAGCGACAACAAGTGGATCGCGATCGCCTGCACCACCGACAAGATGTTCGAGCGGCTGGCCGAGGCGATGAACTACCGCGAGCTGGCGTCGAGCGGCCTCTACGGCGAGCAGCGCAAGCGCCTGGCTGCGCGCGACCTGGTCAACCAGATCGTCATCGAGTGGGTCGGCTCGCTGACCCGCACCGAGGTGCTGGATCGCTGTCTTGAGCACGAAGTGCCGGTGGGCAAGCTCAACAGCATCGCTGATATCTTCGAGGATGAGCACTTCCAGGCCCGCGGCAACCTCGCCCGCATTGTCGAGGACAGTCTGGGCGAGGTGACAGTGCCCGGCGTGGTGCCCACCCTGTCTGAGACGCCGGGGCGGATCACCAACCTCGGCCCGCCCCTGGGCAACGCCACCTACGAGATCATGCGCGAGCTGCTCGGGATCAGCGCGGACGATATCAAGCGCCTCAGGCAGCAAAAAATAATTTAGGAGGGGCGCAGCAGCGGCCCCTACCCAATATACCGGAGGACCCCATGACCCACGAGCCGCAGGCAACGCTGCCCCTGGCAGGGATCAGGGTAATTGATGTCGCCACCGTGATCGCAGCGCCATACTGCGCTACGATCCTCGGCGAGTTTGGTGCCGAGGTGCTCAAGGTCGAGCACCCCGTCGGCGGAGATGCCCTGCGCCGCTTCGGCACGCCCACTGAGCGCGGCGATACCCTGACCTGGATGAGCGAGTCGCGCAACAAGAAGTCGGTCACCCTCGACCTGCACCGACCCGACGGGGTCGCGATCTTCAAGCAGATGATCGCCCAGTCCGACATCCTCTGCGAGAACTTTCGCACCGGCACCCTTGAGAAGTGGGGCCTGGGCTGGGAGGTGCTGCACGAGATCAACCCGCGCCTGATCATGCTGCGCGTCACCGGCTACGGGCAGACCGGCCCCTACTCCGACCGCCCGGGCTTCGCCCGCGTGGCCCACGCCGTCGGCGGGATCTCCTACCTCGCCGGCATGCCCAAGGGCACGCCGGTCACGCCCGGCTCGACAACCATCGGCGACTACATGACCGGGCTGTACGGCTGTATCGGCGTACTCATGGCCCTGCGCTACCGCGAGCTGACCGGTCGCGGCCAGTATATCGACGCGGCGCTCTATGAGTCGGTCTTCCGCTGCACCGACGAGCTGGCCCCCGCCTTCGGCATGTACGGCATCGTGCGCGAGCGACATGGCCCCAGCCACAACGATTTCGCCTGCCCGCACGGCCACTTCCCCACCCGCGACGGGAAGTGGGTCGCGATCTCATGCACGACCGACAAGCTCTTCGCACGCCTGGCCAAGGCCATGAACCGGTCCGAGCTAGCATCGTCGAGCACCTACGGCGACCAGAAGACGCGACTTGAGCACCGCCACGACGTGAACGAGATCGTGCGCGACTGGTGCGGCTCGCTCACCCGCGAGGAGGTGCTTGATCGCTGCTACGCCACCGACACGCCCGCTGCGCCGCTCAACAATATCGCCGACATCTATGGCGACCGGCAGTTCCACGCCCGGCGCAACCTGATCGCGATGGACGTGCCAGAGACGGGCGAGACAGTGATCATGCCCACCGTCCTGCCGAAGCTCTCGGCGACGCCTGGCCAGATCCGGAGCCTGGGCCCCACGCTCGGCGCGCACACCGAGGAGGTGCTGCGCGATCTGCTCGGCCTCAGCGCGACCGAGATCGCGGAGCTACACGCCAAGCGGGTGATCTAGGGAGGACGAGGGAGGGCTTCGCCCTCCCTGGCCCTCCCCCTGGAGAACGGAGGAGTTGCTTGGAGGGTATCCTCAAAGGATTACGCATCGTGGAGGGCTCGGCGTTCGTCGCCGCGCCCCTGGGCGGGATGACCCTGGCCCAGCTCGGGGCCGATGTGATCCGCTTCGACCCGATCGGCGGAGGGATGGACTACCGGCGCTGGCCCGTGACCGCCAACGGCAGCAGCCTGTTCTGGGCCGGGCTGAATAAGGGCAAGCGCTCGATCGCCGTCGATATCCGCAAGCCCCAGGGCCAGGAGCTGCTGACCAGGCTGATCTGCGCCCCCGGCGAGGGCAACGGCCTGTTCAGCACCAACTTCCCGCCGCGCGGCTGGCTGAGCTACGAGACGCTCAAGGCCCGCCGCCCCGACCTGATCATGGTCAACCTGCTTGGCCGACGCGACGGCGCCTCCGAGGTTGACTACACCGTCAACCCGCAGATCGGACTGCCCTGGATGACCGGGCAGGAGGGCACGTCCGAGCCGGTGAACCACGTCCTGCCGGCCTGGGACCTGATCGCCGGCCAGATGATTGCCGTTGGGCTGCTGGCCGCCGAGCGCCACCGCCGGCTCACCGGGCAGGGCCAGCTGGTGCAGCTGGCCCTCAAGGATGTGGGCATGGCCATGCTCGGTAACCTGGGCATGATCGCCGAGGTGCAGATCAACGACAGCGACCGACCACGCCAGGGCAACTACCTTTACGGCGCCTTCGGTCGCGATTTCGCCACCCTCGACGGCAGGCGGGTGATGGTGGTCGGGCTGACCGACCTACAGTGGAGCTGCCTGGGCAAGGCGACCGGCATGGCCCAGGCATTCAGCGAGCTGGGCGTGCGCCTGGGCCTAGACATGAGCCGCGAGGGCGACCGCTTCCGCGCGCGCCAGGCGATCGCCCAGCTGCTTGAGCCCTGGTTCCACGCCCGCACCTTGGCCGAGGTGCGGCGCAGCTTCGAGGAGCACCGCGTCACCTGGGGGCCGTACCAGAGCGTGCGCGAGCTGATCGCCAGCGACCCCGACTGCTCGCCGGCCAACCCGCTCTTCAGCACGCTGGAGCAGCCCGAGATCGGCAGCTACCTGACGCCCGCCTCGCCCCTCGACTTCAGCGCGGTCGCGCGCCTGCCGGCGTTGCCCGCGCCGCGCCTGGGCCAGCACACCGATGAGATCCTGCACGAGCTTGGCCTGAGTGCGGGCGAGATCGCCCGGCTGTACGACGATGGTATCGTGGCCGGGACTGTATAGCAGTCCGGCATCCAGGTCATCCTGATGGATAAAAGAGGTTTTTGCGAAGAGGGACAAGCCCTCTCCGAGCCTCTCCCAACCCGGCAAAGAGGTAGGTCTTTTGCGGAGAGGGACAAGCCCTCTCCGCACCTCTCCCAACAGCTGTGAGGAATATGTATGAAGCTCCCTGTCCATTTCTACAAGCCGCTGGCGATCGGCGCGCCCCAGCCCCTGCGCGAGCTGCCAGTGCGGCCCGAGCGCATGATCCACTTCTTCCCACCGCACATCGAGAAGATCCGCGCGAAGCTCCCCGAGACGGCCAGACAGGTAGATGTGCTGTGCGGCAACCTGGAGGACGCCATCCCCACCGACGCAAAGGAGGCGGCCCGCGCCGGCTTCATCGAGGCGGCCCAGACGACCGACTTCGGCGACACCGCCCTCTGGATTCGGGTCAACTGCCTCAATAGCCCCTGGTTCCTCGACGACCTGACCGCCCTGGTCGCGGGGGTCGGCGACAAGCTCGATGTGATCATGATCCCCAAGGTCGAGGGGGCCTGGGATATCCACTTCGTCGACCAGTACCTAGCCCTGCTTGAGGCCCGCCACGGCGTGAAGAAGCCGATCCTCGTCCACGCCCTGCTTGAGACCGCCCAGGGCGTCATGAACGTCGAGTCGATCGCCGGTGCCAGCCCGCGCATGCACGGGATGAGCCTTGGCCCGGCCGACCTGGCCGCCTCGCGTGGCATGAAGACGACCAGGGTCGGCGGCGGGCACCCCTTCTACGGCGTGCTCGCCGACCCGCAGGAGGGCCAGGCCGAGCGGGTCTTCGCGCAGCAGGATCTGTGGCACTACACGGTCGCACGCATGGTCGACGCCTGCGTGGCCCACGGCATCCGAGCGTTCTACGGGCCATTCGGTGACCTGAAGGACGAGGCGGGCTGCGAGGCCCAGTTCCGCAATGCCTTCATCATGGGCTGCAGCGGGGCCTGGTCGCTGGCCCCGAACCAGATCGCGATCGCCAAGCGCGTCTTCAGCCCCGATGTCAAGGAGGTGCTGTTCGCCAAGCGCATCCTCGACGCCATGCCCGACGGCACCGGCGTGGCGATGATCGACGGCAAGATGCAGGACGATGCGACATGGAAGCAGGCCAAGGTGATCGTCGACCTGGCCCGGCTGGTGGCGCGGAAGGACCCCGAGCTGGCACAGGCTTACGGGCTGTAGGGGCTTCGCCCCTGATCTCAAAAAATGTCATTGTTTTGCAGGATGTGCCAGCTTCGCTGGCACATCCTGCAAAACAATACAGATTTTTTAGGGTGAAGGAGACTCTATGGTCACCAAGACCACCCCCGGCAACTTCTTTGAGGACTTCCGGCTGGGCCAGGAAATAGTCCACGCCACGCCGCACACCGTCACCGAGGGCGACGTGGCCCTCTACTCCGCGCTGTACGGTCTGCGCTTTGCCGTCACCTCGTCGGCACCCTTCGCGGCCAGCCTGGGCCTGCCGGGGGCACCCATCGACAGTATGCTGGTTTTCCACGTCGTGTTCGGCAAGACTGTGCCCGATATCTCGCTTAACGCCATCGCCAATCTGGGCTACGCCGACGGGCGCTTCGGCCAGCCGGTCTACTCCGGCGATACCCTCTCGACCACCTCGACGGTGATCGGGCTGCGCCAGAACAAAGACGGTAAGACCGGCGTCGTCTACGTGCGCTCGATTGGCGTCAATCAGCGCGGCGAGATGGTCGTCGACTATGTGCGCTGGGTGATGGTGCGCAAGGCCAACCTCGACGCGCCCGCCCCGGCACCAGTGGTGCCCGAGCTGCCAGATGCGGTCGCGACAGACGAGCTGCTTGTGCCATACCGGATCGAGCGAATGAGCTACGACACGGCCCGCGCGGGCAGCCCACACCTGTGGGACGACTACGAGCCGGGCGAGCGCATCGACCACGTTGACGGGATGACCATTGAGGAGGCCGAGCATATGCTGGCGACGCGGCTCTACCAGAACACCGCGCGGGTTCACTTCAACCAGCATGTCGAGCGCGAGGGGCGCTTCGGGCGGCGGATCATCTACGGCGGGCACATCATCAGCCTGGCCCGCGCCCTCTCGTTCAACGGCCTGGCCAACGCCCTGAGTATCGCGGCGATCAACGGCGGGCGCCACACCAACCCCAGCTTCGCCGGCGACACGATCTATGCGTGGTCGACCGTCCTTGCCAAGATCGAACTGCCGGGTCGTGATAACATCGGCGCGCTCCGCGTACGCACCGTCGCCACCAAAGACCAGCCCTGCGCCGACTTCCCCGACAAGGCCGCCGATGGCACCTATAACCCGGCGGTAGTCCTCGACTTCGACTACACGGTGCTCATGCCGCGGCGTTAACAAGCGGGCGGTCTCCCGTCCATTGTGATGCGCCTCGGGGCGACAACCGCATGTCAACATGCACTCCATCGCCTGGTAGGCCCGCGGCTGCCCGACCCGCGTGCGGAGGCCAGGTACACCGCGCTGGCGAGCGCCAACCGCCGGGCGTAACGTGCCTCCGCCGGCGTGATCGTCTCGCTCCTGGCCGGTCACCTAGCGGCCCGGCACAGCCGGCGGGCGCTGATCGCGCTTGGGCTGCTGGTGGCCGCGTTCGGCGTTGGCCTGGCCCTGATCCCGTGGACACCGCTGGTGGTCGTGGGTCTGTTTGTCCTCTGCACCGGGCTGTTCACCGCGCAATTGACGGTGGTCGGTGGGCCACCATTTAGGCTATAGGTAATGGATTTGACTCCCCGGCTGCCGCCCCCCTCTCACCTCTATCAGCTTGTCAAAACAGCAAGCTCTTATCTCCATGTCGCCATGTAAGCTTGCTGTTTTAGCAAGTTCTGGCTTGACATGAGCGTACGCCCGTGCTACGCTTGTCAAAACAGCAACTCCTTCTACCATCCGAGTCATTACATGGCCGACGATACGTCCTCGAACGTACCTGTACCCGCTGGGTCGCCGTACCGTGAAATCCAGTTTGATGGCGACCAGATTGTCGCCGTACTTCTGGAAGGAGAGGGGACAGCGGTTCCTGTCCGCCTGATCTGTCAGGCCCTCGGCATCGATGTCGCAAACCAAAACGAGCGGATCCAGGCCCACGAGGTGCTCGCCCGCGGCCTCCGCGTCGTGCGCATGCGACACGGCTCGCAGCTGCGATCAGTCGCGGCCCTCCTGCACCGCTACATCCCCTTCTGGCTCGCGACTATCTCGCCACACCAGGTCGATGCGGGCGTGCGCCCAAAGCTGGTGCGCTACCAGACCGAGCTCGTGGATGTCCTCGCCGCGCTCTATAGCAACGAGTGGCGCCCGGCGGCCCCTACCTCGGCTGACCCCGCCGTCGCAGCACTCCAGCAGACTTTGTCTCAGACCCTCATGGAGCTGCGGCTGACCCGCGAGGCGCTGCTGGCCATCCAGCAGCAGCAGGCGACCCAGGGGCAGCAGCTCACGAACCAGCAGGAGCGCCTGGGTGGCCACGACACGCAGATCGCCCACGTCGAGGGGATGGTGGACGCGGTGATGGAGCAGCTCGCGAAGCACACCACGATCACCGGGCCGCAGCAGGGGGAGATTAGCCGGGCGATCCGGCGCATCGCCGTGCGCTACCAGAAGCAGACTGGCAAGGAGATCTTCGGGAAGCTCTTTGGTGAGTTCTGCCTTCACTTCGGCACGCCGAAGTATGGGCTCCTACCGGCTGGAAAGTACCGCGAGGCGATGAGCTGGATTGCGCTGCGGGCTGCGGAGCTGCTCCCCGATGACTCCGAGGCACAGCCACCAATACAGGAAGCATTGCTGTGAGCGAGGTAAACGGCGACGCGCCCCGTAAGCACGAGGCGGAGCTGAACGCGCGTATCTGTGCGGCGGCGCGCGAGCGGCGGCTAGATATGGGCGTCCTTCAGGCCCAGCTCGCCGCACACCTCGGCATGGCCGAGTCAACCTTCTCACGCTACGAGTCTGGGCAGCGCTCGATGTCGGCGGCCCTCCTCTGCATAATCGCCGCCTACCTGCGACAGCCGCTCACATCGTTTCTCCCGCCCAATCTCACCCTTTCGCCGCCATCTGACGCACGGAGCAACCTGAGCCCGCCGGTGCAGCAGGTGACGGCCCTGCTCCAGGCCCACCCGGAGTTTCTGCCTCCAGTACTGGGTCTCATCGAGACATTGCTGGAGGAGTCGGCGGCACCTGCAAAGCAGGACGGATAGGAGCACCCCAGGCCCGCATTATCACCCTTGCCAATGTCGAGCAGTGCGGCGGCTGACTGATCCTGCGCATCGCACACATCAGCGTCGATGACCTCTACTGACAGATCGGTATGGATCAGGCACGTAAGAGAATCTTTGTTATCCGCCTGATCCGTACTTTTCGTCGGTGCTGCCCTCTCGATGTCCGTCTGCACCAGCACGCGCCGCCGGTAGGTGCGTGCTCGCCTTGCCGCAGAGGCTTGCTCCTCATCGTCGCTGAGTCCTAGCGTCTGTGCGACTGCCTGCCAGTGGGCGCGCACCGTGACCTCGCTCACGTGCGCCATCTGGGCCAGATCGGTCGCCGTTAGCCGGGGTTGCCCCTGGGCGATCAGTTCGTTGGCGGCGGCGATGATCTTGAGCACGGCCGTGGCCTGTCGCCCGCCGTTACTCGTCGGGGTGGGCGGGGGTTCTCCGATCATGGTGGGCGCTAGCCCCGGCAGTGGCATGCCGAACAGCAGGGTGATCTGGACCTCCGGGTGATCGAGCGGCCGCCCACGCAGGGCGCACTGCACCATCTCGGCTTCACGCCGACTCTCCAGCAGCGCCGCCAGGCGCAGGTCGGCGAAGGTCGGCACCTCGATCATCCAGCGCGCCCCGCCCGCGTCGGTCAGCTCGCGCTTCGTGGTCACGATCCGTTCGTCGAGGGCCTCGGCGTCGTCGGCAAACAGCGCCCGGCCCTCACGCACGATCGCCTCCATGTTTGGGTGGTAGACCTGGGCCAGCAGTACGTCGTGGCCCTTGTAGGCGTTCGATCCGCGCAGTGCCCCGTAGTGGGCCACGGTCACATCGGGGTGGCCGCGCTCGCCGAGGGCGCGCCGCAGGTCGTCCTCGGCGTCCTGGGTGCAGACCACCAGGGTCGGCCGGTTAGGGCGGATGTGCTCAGCAACCGTGTCGTACCACTGGGTACGTCGCGCGCCATGGAGGGTGCTCTTGGCCCAGTCGCGGGTGATCACCTGGATCACCGTGGCATGGTCGGCGCGGGGCGGCTGCTCAATCTGGATGGGCGTAGCGGGGAAGATCGCCTGCAGCAGGCTGGCGTTAGCCGTGGCGTCGAGGATGATCTTGGGCTGCGCCGGGTTGGCGAGCTGGGCGATCAGATGCTCGTGGCGCAGGAACAGGCGCAGCACGCCGCCGCCTAGCTCCAGGCGGCTAGTGAAGGGCGCGCCGTCGAGGTGGCGACGCTGCTCGCGACCGAGCTGCGTGATGATCGTGCCAAGGTGGTTGGGTGGCAGGGCCTCAAACTCGGCCAGGCTGGCGCCCTGGGGTAGGCTCGGCAGCAGGGCCTGATCCTCGTGGTCGGGCAGGTTCGCCTCAGCGGCGTGGAGTGTGGTGGCGAGGTCGAGTTTCTCGGCGCGTGCGGCGGCCTCCAGCTCGGCCAGCAGCAGCCCGCCGGCCAGGGTGCGGTCGCCAGCGCTGCCGAGAACTGTGCCGAGCCAGCGCAGCACGGCCTGGGCGTGTGGGCAGGTTGTGCCACGGGCGATGGCGGCCAGTTCGGCGCTGCCCAGGGCGGCGCCGAAC
>Ga0194047_10002163_pt1 | contig 11433 bp, 12 predicted proteins | sample JunL225m_MetaG_2_FD_160070 | JGI IMG/M metagenome (GOLD analysis project Ga0194047, IMG submission 160070) | Anoxic zone freshwater microbial communities from boreal shield lake in IISD Experimental Lakes Area, Ontario, Canada - Jun2016-L221-5m | ecosystem: Environmental > Aquatic > Freshwater...
GCATTAGTGGGCCTCATGACCCTAGTCTTTATATGTGATCACCCTTTTGAGGGTACGGTGTCAATCAAACCAGATCCTCTTGTTGGTACTATAAAGGCTATGAATAATCGTAAATAGAGTAACGCCAATTCGATCTTTTAAAAGAGGTCCTGAAGCTAAATCCCAACCTTAGGGTTGGTATTTAGCTTTCTTAGAACATACTTTTCATATGCTTGTGTACTTGACTGGAGCCCTCCTCTTTGACCAATATAAAGTAATTTATATAAAATAGATGGAGTAAAAAAATAATAGACTTAAAAAATTAAATTGAACAATTACTTTCGCCTTGGATTTACTTTCGCATTAATTTCAGCCGTACTTATTGCCTGTAGTAATAGCTCGTCTGAATCTACAAATAATTCTGGGGCCAATATTACCCCTCAAAATATCGCTGCTGAATATGGCATTCCAGGAAATCTTTCGGTACTGACTACTTGGGCTAACGAAAATAATATTCCGGCTATGCGAATTCATGCATGGAATTTATGGGCCGGCATGACGGCTGATTCTAATTCAACTTATTTAGGCGTTACCCTGCCAATTTGGGAAACTTGGTGTGGAACGCAAGAGGTTTTTATCAACCAAAATTGTGGCTCTGCTTCTGAACCTTCGAGATCATTTATATCGGCATCCCAACTCACCCATAATAGTCGAGCAGGATTTCCAACCCCGCAAAGCAATACTCAAGTCGTTTCATACAACAAATATAATCCCACCCAAGTTACCTACCTGAGCACTCCGCATATTACAAATGGGGTTGCCTATGATTATCGTAGTGGTACCAGCCTAGCGGCACTCAATGCTTCATGGCCCTCTAGCACTGCAATGGCTGATCGGGTAATTGTTATGCCGCCTTATGTTCCTACTCAAAATGGGGTTCAAGGTGAAACTTCAATAGAAAGTAAACCGATCTTTTTTTTAATTAAAAGAACTGGATTAACAGCCATGCCTTTATGGCAGGGGCCTAGTGATAGCTGGACTCCTGCCACTCCCTCCCCTGAAACCTGGAAAACTTGTATCTTGATTGATCCTAATAATTTTTCACCATCATCTACAACTCCAGTGCCATATGACCCTAAAATTCATCTAGGCTCTATCAATCGCGGCAATACTGATAATGCCGTAAATGGGCAAACGCCTGGTTGTGTAGCAAGCAAGTATCTATATGCCCCCATGAGTACGCTTTATACATTTGCCTTAACATCACAAGCAGCTAGTGCTTTTAACACTTCAAAAGGTGCAACACAAGCTTCGCTTGCGGAGGCGGGAGACTTTTCTGCACTCGTTGCAATGCATATAATGACCAATGAGATCTTGCAATGGACTATGGAAACTTTTTATTGGCAACCTGGTCCCGATACCCCTAATCAGTTTCCAGGCAGCAAAATGTATATGACTGATAATGTTACTGGCCCCTACCGTAATTTTGCAACCTGCCAAGCTTGGTCCAATACGAATTTAACGCCCTGCTTTAGTCCTTACCTAGAAACTTACCCTGGAATTCCAGCTGGTACGACCAGTAATTGCATTTCATGTCATACCCTCGCAACAATAGGTGGGCCGCCACTTTCAGGAATACCTAATGGTGGCTTAAGCTATCCTCTAAATTATTTAACGCCGACAACAACTAGTAGCTCCGTTTGGAGCAGCCCTATATATACTAAGTTAGACGGCATGTGGTCCATCAACCAAAATGCATTACCCCCAGCAACAGTACAAAAGTAATCTACCCAGCTCTACTTCAAGCAGATTTAAGATTTTTTTATTAAACTTGATCTTCCTATTTGAAATCATGAACTTAGCCCCCTATGCCTAAAGAAGTTAATCTCAATGTTTTAGGACAGCCTCTCGTCCCCTGTTCATTTGATCCTTTAACTGGATTCTATCGAGATGGTTGCTGCAAAACCGATGAGAACGATCATGGTAGACATCTTGTCTGCGCAATTGTTACAACAGCATTTTTGCAATTTAGTTTAGAAAAGGGTAATGATTTAATCACCCCCAGGCCCGAGTTTCAATTTCCGGGCCTAGTACCGGGAGATCAATGGTGTCTATGTATTAGTCGGTGGGCTGAGGCACATGAAGCTAATTGTGCGCCTCAAGTTAAGTTAGAGAGTACCCACATTAGCGCCCTAAAAACTATCTCTCTTCAAACGCTAGAGCAATTTGCAGTTGCGTAGTGAAGGCGTTTTATACAGATCACTTTGTCTTGCCTTTGCCCGCTGGGCATCGATTCCCCATGGAAAAGTATTCTCGTCTACGTGATCTAGTCGCAGTACTTCCAGAGGTGGAACTCCTTGAGGCCCCAAGCGCTACAGATACACAAATTCTCTATGCCCATGATCCAACTTATTTGATTAAGGTTCTTAAGGGTAATTTAAGCCCTGAAGAACAAAGAAAAATCGGTTTTCCTTGGAGCGAAAAAATGGTTGAGCGTTCACGCAGGTCTGCTGGTGCTAGCGTCGCTGCTGCCAAAATAGCCTTTAAAGAGGGTATCGCAGCTAATCTTGCTGGTGGAACACACCATGCCTATCGAGATCAAGGAAGTGGATTCTGCGTATTTAATGATGCTGCAATTGCGGCTAGAACCTTGCAAAAAGAAATTAATCCTAAATTAAAAATTGCAGTGGTTGACTTAGATGTACACCAGGGCAATGGCACAGCTTCTATTTTAAAAAATGATCCTTCGATTTTCACCTTATCTATTCATGGCAAAAATAACTTTCCCTTCACTAAGGAGCAAAGTGATTTAGATATGGATTTGCCTGACGGTTGCGATGACCAAAATTATCTGTACGCCCTTGAAGCCGCTCTTGAAGAGCTCAATACGCGCTTTTCAGTAGATTTTATTATTTATCTAGCTGGCGCAGATCCGCACGAGCATGATCGACTAGGCAAATTAAACTTAAGTAAAAATGGAATGCAAAGAAGAGATGAAATGGTTTTTCAATATGCCAAGGAAGGTCAAATACCTTTAGCCCTCTCAATGGCAGGGGGGTATGGCAAGAATATTGAGACTACAGTTGAGATTCATTTTCAAACAATTCAATCTGCCTTGAAATTTCAGCAACAATACTAGGCGATTTAGCGATCCTGTCTCAGGCTCATCTGCAGGTTATTTGTCGTAATCACTGGCAAACTGGTGGTTTGTGTCACGATGATGCGCTTCATCATTGCGCACAGCAATTACAACATCCCGTAGAGTTGCGCTGGAATCAAGCTTCCAATAATCGATGGCTATCTTTGGGGCCGGCACATTGGGTATACGTCCTTCATCAATTTCCTTGAGATACTCTGTATAGGAATAGACTGCCTCTTCCTCAAAATAGCCGACTATACGATGGGCCGTTCTTGGAAAAAAGACATAAATAATGAAAAAGAAATTCCAGAAAATAGCCTGTGTAATTAAAACAAGGTAGCGCTCAAACATGTTAGGCTTTGCAATCTCAATGAAAGTCATGAGATGCATTCTTTCGTTCTCAGCCTCCTCTAAAAGTGTGCGAATCTTTGGTCCATAGCCTGGCCGCATACTACGCAGACTTCTTAAATGCGTCCACATCCCAGCAACCATGCCTGGTACGCCTGCAACAGTTTCTAAAATAACTGCTCGGTGCCCATAGCGTTTCTTAAAAAAGGTATCTGCAAAAAAGCGCATGCCTTTAGTGAAAGCCAGTGCAACTCGATCAGAAAATTGCAGGGGCTTGTAATGGTCGATCTGTTTCATATAAATACTTTAATTGATTTTTAGATTTTATGTCCCAACGATAATTGGGTATCCATCACTCACCTTTAAGTAGGGGTTGTAGCCATTTCTGGGATAAAACAAATGACTTGTATGCTTTCTAAATACGCTTGCTTGGGTTGCTTGGGTCAGTATCACTTACTAAGATCGTTTTTTCATCTTTGGGCTGGTCTGGCATTGCCTCTAAACTTGGGGGCGCCATTTTGCTTCCATTCCACACCTGCCCACACCAGCATTCTCCCGCATCATTAATGATGCAAACACCTGAACCACAACACCGATTATCTGACTTACTCATTTTTTTCCCAGTTATTTAATGACTTTCATTTCATATTTTCTATCTGATGGTTTTTTCAAAATATAGGGCTCGTTGCAGCCTATCTTAAGTCCTTTTCAAAAATTTTGCTGACAACTAAGCAAATAGCTTGGGCTACTTCTTGGGTACTTTTTTTCGACAAGCATCAGAGCAATACTTAATTGGCTCCCAATTTTTTTCCCAAGATTTTCTCCAGGTCATTTCTTTTTTACAGACTACGCAAAACTTGCTCGGTAGATAGCTCTTATTACCCTTAAAAGAAGTATTCATTTAAGTTCTAAAGATCATTTAAGTGATTAAGTAGGTATTCTGCATGCGCAACAATAGATGTCTGATCAGCTTCGCTAATTCGTTTTAAATTTGCAGTCATTAAACGAGTACGGGGATTTGATTCAAATTGGGTGCGATGCTTGATTAAGAAGTTCCAATACAAAGTTGTGACAGGACATGCCATTTCGCCAAATCGAATATCAGGCTTGTATTTACAGGATTCGCAGTAATTGCTCATCCGTTTAATATAAGCCCCACTAGCTATGTAGGGCTTACTTGTAAAACGACCGCCATTAGCAAAAAGCGCCATTCCCGCTGTGTTAGGCAGCTCTACCCACTCAATTGCATCAACATAAATTGCTAAATACCAGTCACAAACAGCAGAGGGTAAGATTTCAGCCAATAGGGCAAAATTTCCCGTGACCATCAGACGTTGAATATGATGTGCGTATCCATATCTTAGCGTTTGACCTATGGCATCTTTCATGCAGGACATCTGGGTTTTAGCAGTCCAATACCAATTGGGTAAAGCACGATGGTGTTCATAAAAGTTATCTTGAGCTAGCTTAGGCATATCTAAGTAATACATGCCCCTTACAAACTCCCTCCAACCTAATATTTGACGAATAAATCCCTCAACACTAGAAATTTCTAAAGCATATTTTTGGGAAGCCCCTAAAACAGCAGCAATCACTTCTCGTGGATTAAGAAGCTTCAAATTCAGCGAGCTAGAGAGAATGGAGTGCCAGCCAAAAGGGGTATCTGTCCACATGGCATCCTGAAAAATCCCAAAATGTCTTAAGCGGTACTCAATAAAGTAGTCCAAGGCCTCAAGCGCTTGTGCACGAGTAACTGGCCACCGAAAGTCATCTAAAGCGCCAGGATGCTTTTCGTAATTGCGATTTATAAATTCAATTACTTCCTGCGTTATTGCATCTGGTTCAAATAAAGCAGGGGTTTCAATAATTCCAGGACCTTTTTTTGGATAAGGCTTACGGTTATCTTGATCAAAATTCCATTGACCACCTGCTGGATTACCGTCAGCATCAACTAGAATATGGTGGGTTTTACGCATTAGACGATAAAAGTATTCCAGCCGAAATTCTTTTTTTCCGGCAGCCCAATTATTAAACTCTTGATGCGAGCAAAAGAAATGATCATCTTCGCGCATTTCTAAATAGATAGATAAGTCTTTTGCCAACCCCTCTATCTCCAGCTTTAAGCGATACTCACCGGGCTCAATACAGATCAAATGGGTAATCTGCTCGCGAACTATTTTTTCCTTAAGAGTCTCGACTATGGATAGAGGTGAGTTTTGAAAGTAACAGAGGGGATATTTAAGCTCCTTTAGCCTGACTGCAAAGTGCCGCATGGCCGATAAAAATAGTGCGATCTTCGCTTTATGTGACCAAACATATTGTGCCTCTGGAATTGACTCAATCATCAGCACCTCATCGACTTTGAAATCAAAATCTCTCAGGGCGGCGCCATTTTCATCTAACTGATCACCGAGAATCAGAACTAGTTTTTTAAGTGGCTTCATTTATTTTTGTACTGGGTTGGACAATACGCTCGATCTACTGACTTACTTCGAAGGGCGACATGCTTGGTTACTCTCCCGGTTACTCGCTTACGCCACAGCTCAAAAGAGCCGCGCTTAAGCTCAAGCCGCATTAATTGAATTACTTGAGCCTCAGATAAGCCAAATGATTTCTCAATTGCATCAAATGGCGTGCGGTCCTCCCAGGCCATTTCAATCAGGCGGGACTTATCAGACTCAGAAAGTGTTTTTAATGAGAATTTTGGCACCAAGCAAGTTTATGACTTATTTACTAAACTTGTACTACACACTAATTTTTCAAAATAAGATGATTGGGAAAATTCGTCAGAAACTCATTTCGCTTGCACCAAGTCCATACCTAAAAATGGTAGATTTGGTCTGCCCCATCTGCGACCGCCCCATCCCCGAATCCCAAAAGGATGCTCATCACCTAGTACCCAAGTCTAAGGGTGGGAAAAATACTGCGTATCTCCACCGTATTTGCCATCGCCAAATTCATGCCCTTTTTACAGAAACTGAACTAGCCACACAATTTAATAATGCTGTAGCCCTGCAAGAGCACCCTGAAATGCAACGATTTATTCATTGGGTTAAAACAAAGCCAAATTACTTTTATGAAAAATCACGCAAAAGTACCCGCCTAAGAGAAACTTAACATTGACTTAAGGTTAAGCGAAAAAATATCGTCTCTATCAGTCATAAATTTAATCGAATAATTTGATTTTTATAAGCGCCAGCTAATGCTTTTTTCACAATCTTATAAATATCCAGGTCAAACTCCGCCTCACCAGACTCGGCAAGCTCGTATATCTCCTCTTGATTAATGGCAGTTCCTAAATAACACCACTTATCAAGCACAATCATTTCTACGCCATCTTTGATGGCTATTGGGCCTTGATAGGGCCAAATTTGAATTTTGTATAAGTCCATTACAGTTTGAAGCTGTAGATTATGCATTTTGGTAGAGATTAAGCCGATACACGCACCCCCACATTGCTTTACTTGAAAACCAAAACATGACTTCCCATTTTCAAATTTTTCCAATCCCAATAATGCCTCGCATAAGCGATACTTTTTAGCGATGGCCTTTAAATAAGAATTGGCTTCTCTTTTGCTATAAAACAATCCATATAGATTATCTTGAATGCCAGGCAGTAAATCCTGATGATTTATTAAAAATGGCTTGAGTAGGCCTGTAGCATCTTTGTTCAAACTCCAGGCACAAAGGTCTTTTGAACGGCGTAGCTTGATATTCATACTTGGCATACGTTCTTTAATTAATCTGGATTCTAAAATCAAGGCACTTAATTCGCCGCCCGTTTCTATCCAGTCAATATCTCGCACCTGCAGCAATAATTTCATTTCTTTGCGCTGAGTTAAGGCGGCTTGAAAGTGGCTCATTACCCTACTTCTTAAGGAAATACTCTTACCGATATAAAGTAGTGCTTTATTTTCTCCATAAAAAATATAGCACCCAGGGTTATCAGGAATAGAGTCGACTAAAGATTGATCAATATTGGGGGGCAGTGTCACATTACCAATTAATTGATTGATGGCTTTTAGCAATCGATCTTTACCTACCAATCTCTCACATACCCCCCAAAACTGTAGAAGTAGGTCAGCATCTCCAAGGGCTCTATGTCTAGCACTCACGCGTAAATCATGAGTTTTGATAATTGTGTCTAAATTATGACGTGCCTGATCTGGAAAAAGTAATCTAGATAATTTAACTGTACACAATACTTTAGGCTTGAAATCAATCCCAATTCTCTTAAAGGATGCTTTGATAAAGCCGTAGTCAAATTGGGCATTATGAGCTACAAATATTTTTCCCTCTAGCTCTTTTTTAATTTGCTCTGCTAGCTCTTCAAAACCAGGTTGACCCACAACCATTTGCGGTGATATGCCAGTGAGTCTTTGAATATTTTGCGGAATAAAGGTTCTCGGATTAATGAGTCTTTCCCAGGTCTTAACCTCGCCATTTATTAGGGTTTTGATGCCAATTTCTGTAATACGATCACGCTCAAAATGAGACCCGGTAGTTTCTATATCTACAAAAGCGAGTGTTGGATTAGTGTCGTATTGATCTTGCATGAATATCTACAGCTAAAACAATGAAAACATCCTTCTTTTAGAACTAAGACCAAATGGGTTTATTTATTCATCATTTTACAAACAGAGCCTGAAATAGTAATTAAGAAATATAACGCCAGACCAATAACAAAGGTTAAATAGCCGCCGCTGCTGAAAAATTGCAATAAGCCCACTATTACTAAGCCCAAGGCGAGCATACTAATTATTGATTTAGCAAACATATTGATTCCTAAAAGTTAAATTTTTAATATTAATCAATCTTAAGACAAAAAGTAATTTCATGCTGAGGACAATTTGCTCCGTTAAATTCAAGGTCAAAAAAATACCGGCCTCAGAGTTGGTATTTAGATTATTGGTGGGCCAACCAGAACTTGAGCCTGGGTCCAAAGGATTCCGGGGCTAATATTATTGGCCTTACTCAGTCCTATTTTCTTGAATATATCTCTGCCGATGCAATTGCGCCGTCTGCGTTTCCGCCTACGCTTGCGCCACCCACTATTAAGACATCGCCATTTAATAATCGTGCTTCTGCATGACGCCACCGAGGCACCGTCATAGATCCAGTAACTGAAAAGGTGCCTGTAACTGGATCATAAAGCTCCGCAGAAGAAAGAACATTTGTCAAATTGTATCCACCAGCAATCAAAACCTTGCCGTCAATCAACAGTGTGGATGTTTGTCGGCCAGTTGGAATGTTCAATGAACCCGTATAAGAAAAAGTACCAGTTTGTGAATTGTATAAACTAGCAGAGGCAAGGACAGAATTATTTTCACCATATCCGCCAACAATCAGTACTTTTCCATCTAACAAAAGATTGGCTGTTGGAAAGCGTCGAGGTGTACCCATTGAGCCAGTCACACTAAATTTACCAGTAATAGGATTGTAAATTTCTGGCGCATCTAAATTGATTCCATTATAGCCACCAGCAATTAATACGGTACCGTTATTAAGTAGAGTTGCAGTTAGATTTCGACGCGCAGTAGTCATCGATCCGGTAGGAGAAAAGGTTCCGGTAGTAGGATCGTAGATTTCAGCGCTGGCAAGAGCACAACAAGCGCTATCGTAGGTATATCCACCCACCACTAATACTTTTCCATTATCCAGTAATGTTGCCGTTGGATTTAAACGCGGCGTACTCATGTTACTTGTTACTTGCCACTTACCGGTTGTAGGATTATAAATTTCAACAGTATCAATACCAGTCCCGTATATACCTTCACCCCCAGCTACAAAAATACGCCCATCTAAAAGTCGCACAGAGGCTGCTGCGTAGCGCGGATTTGTCATCGATCCAGTAGCGCTAAATGTTCTTGAGGTAGGGTCATAGAGATCAGCAGAGGTAAGTGCATTGGCATCCGAACCCACTCCACCCGCCACCAATACCCGACCATCGGCCAATAAATTCGCCGTTGGCATAGAGCGAGCAGTTGTCATCATGCCAGTTGCAGTAAATGTACCCGCAGTGCTAGAGGATGTCGATGATCCTGAATCTCCATTGCTACCGCAAGAAACTAGGAGAGCAGCAATGAAGGCAGATAAAGTCAATAAGATAAATTTATTCATATGCAAAGCTCTATTAAAATTTAGGTTGGCGCGACTTTAATTTACAAAAGAAACACCAAGGTAAATTCTAAATTATTTTATTATGAGATAAAGCAGGGGTTTGCTTTTCTGGTGCGCCCACTTGGACCCGAGCCTGGGACCAAATTATTTTTATATGAGTTCGCTGTAAAGTAGACTGCTTTAAAGATTCTGGACTAAAGCTTAGAATTATTTCATTTAACCCATTTATCCATTTGAATATTGTGGATTGAAGGTTTGAAAAAGGCTAACTACCAAAATAGCTATAAGTAGTAATAATGAAATGAAATTCATGATTCGCTCTTTTTTGGCAGTCCACACCCACCCCAAGAAACCAATAATGGCCAAAACTACGGCTAATACAGCCAACTGAGAAAGATTTATCAATAATAGGGTTGCTATATTCCAAAAGCCTTTGGCGCCTGGAACAAGATCTTGATTGACAATATATTGCTCTTTCCCGGCACCAAAAATACCGACAAATAAAGTTCCAATCCAATTAGCCCATAACGAGATGTATAAGGAAATGGTGGCAATAGACTTACTAAATCTTGGAAGAGATAATTGAGGCCACATCCAAGCAAAAGAAAAGAATACTAAAGCTTGTAATGCTCCAATTAGGTGTGCCTGTAAGATGCCTATTTTTGCTAATGCATAGGGCGAATAAATTGGCGCTAAAAGCCCAAGCACCAACATGATGAGTCCGGATATCAAAAACCGTTTATCGTATTGAGAGTTCATTTAATCCTCAAAAAATATGGTGTTAGTAATACTACTGCAGTAATAAATTAAATAGCCAAAAATATAGGCATCGATTTTTGTTTCGATAGTAGGTATCTAGTAATTTATTTGCAAAAGTGGCACTATTAACTGCCTCATATTGCCCAAAAGCCAGCCAAGCGTTACTTTAAGTAACGCTTAAGTTTCTCATCCACGATGATGAGAATCAAATGAAGCAAACGAGCATTAGCCACTATCCCTCAAGGCGACTAAGAGAGGATGTCCAGCAGGAAAATTTACATCCTCTACAGCTACTGCTACAGCTACTTCAGATAAATTTTTAGCCACTTCTTCGCTGCCCTGAAAAACCATGGTCCACTTACTAAAGCTTCTATTTTCAATTGACTTTGACTCTATGAGGCGAATATTTTTATGCCTAGTATCTTTTTGAATTTTTTCCCATAAATCCTCAATCTGGGTCCTTGGCCCTTCAATGACTTGGCCAAAGCGATTATTTTCAAAAATCAAAGCACCTGTAATCCCCATGCTCGTATTCCTCAAATAGGAGTGATAAAGCAAGCGCATCAAACCTAGAAAGGACATCTCTTGGGCGGGCTCGCTCACATAAGTTAATTCGATCAATTGGGCCATATAGTTCTAATATAAAGAAATATCCTAACCAATGCTGACAACACTAATAATCCCTCACTATAAGTAGTGCCAAATAAAAAACCGCTCGAAGATAACCGTACAAGTAATACTCAATTTTAAATATCGTTTGCATTCGAGTCGCTGTCTTGCGTGGCATAGTAAGCAACTAATTGTGCTTTAGCAATATCTTGGGCGGAACGCAGTGAGCCGGGTAAAGGTGCCCTCATCTCATTTGGAACCAAATCAGTTAACAGTAACTGTGCCATCGCCTCTCCCTTAGGATCAGTAGCATATGTATTGTCAACTTCCATTGCGCCATTTGGTGTAGCGTAATCATAATATTCAAATTGTTGTAAGCCAATAGGTGAAATTGTGACTGTATCGGGTATCCAGTTTGAATACACCGCCACTTTATTTATTTGGGTTACCGCACCAACAATGTGAAATGGCGTTTGATT
>Ga0194047_10002164_pt1 | contig 11428 bp, 10 predicted proteins | sample JunL225m_MetaG_2_FD_160070 | JGI IMG/M metagenome (GOLD analysis project Ga0194047, IMG submission 160070) | Anoxic zone freshwater microbial communities from boreal shield lake in IISD Experimental Lakes Area, Ontario, Canada - Jun2016-L221-5m | ecosystem: Environmental > Aquatic > Freshwater...
CAGAATCATTGCTGATCACTGCTTTACTCATCCCAATTAAAGCAATGGCTTCATCTAAGGTAGTGCTGCCGCACCAGTTATGAATACGAGACTTTTGTTCTACTTGCGCAAGAATTTGCTTGCCAAAAATATCATCACCCTTACTACCTAGCAAAATGACTTGATTATTTGAATTTTCTGAAATAAGGTGATGAGCTAGTGCTGCAAAGTGCTCAGTGGGCCACCGTTTGCTAGGCCCATACTCTGCCCCCGGACAAAGCACATAAATAGAGTCAGTATTGATATTGCTAGCTTGAACTTTATTGACGACTGCTTGCATTGCAGAGGGCGAAACATTTAACTTAGGGATTACAGCAATGAAGGGGGATGTCTCTTCTTGAAGAAGCTGGCTAAGTGCTAAGTAGTGCTCCACCATTGGGGGGCGCTTCATTTTGCTTGGATTATCTAGCGCTAGATTAATTAAACCAAAGCGCATCTCACCGCGATAGCCAATTCTAAAAGGAATGTTAGCTAACCATGGAATGATTGCAGATTTGAAGCTATTAGGTAAAACAAAGCAGGCTTGATATTTTTTTGCTTTCAATTCTGCTGCTATTTGTTTGCGCAAACTCCATTGAAATTGTTGATGCTCAAACTTTGCTTCAATGACTTGGTTTACTTCAGAGCAAGCGCGATAGATAGGCGCAACCCAAGTGCTGGCGAGTACATCAATATTAGAGTCTGAGTATTGTTTTTTAAGACTCGCCAATAAAGGCTGGGTCATGACGGCATCCCCAATCCAGTTTGGGGCAACGATCAGAATACTTTGCATGTGAGGTATCCCGAGTCAGCGCCTCATAGTGAGGCGCTGATAAGGCTTAGTGTCCGTGAGGCTCAGTACCAGGGATAAGCTTGTAGTCAGCGCCACAATATGGACACTTTGCCTCCCCAGTTTCTGTGATATCTAAAAATACCCGCGGATGCAAATTCCAAGCGGGGGTTTTATTGGTTGGGCAATGCAATGGCAAATCTTTACCATTGACCATCACAACTTGAGCTTCTGTCATATTTCTTTTTCCTGGTTACTAAAGAAATTATTTAACGTAAGTAAGCCAAGATTTGTATTTATCGTTTCTGCCGTAAACAGCATCAAAATACGTCTTCTGAATTTTTTCAGTGATTGGACCACGCTTACCATCACCAATAGTGCGATCATCAAGCTCGCGGATTGGTGTGACTTCAGCAGCAGTACCGGTGAAGAAGGCCTCATCGGCTGAGTAGATCTCATCACGAGTGATGCGTTTTTCACGTAGCTCAAGGCCGAGATCTTTAACGATATCAATAATCGAGTCACGAGTAATGCCGTCTAAGCAAGACGCTAGATCAGGTGTATAAACAATGCCATCACTGATCATAAAAACGTTTTCGCCAGAGCCTTCAGAGACATAGCCTTCAGTGTCTAGTAATAAGGCTTCGTCATATCCATTAGCAGTCACTTCTTGGTTGGCCAAAATCGAGTTGATATAGTAGCCAGATGCTTTAGCGCGCACGAGTGAGGAGTTCACAAAGTGACGTGTAAAGGAGGAAGTTTTGACGCGAATACCTTTATTGAGGCCATCTTCACCTAAGTACGCACCCCATTCCCAAGCAGCAATCGCTGTATGGATTGTGTTCCCCTTGGGCGAGATTCCTAGTTTTTGGGAGCCAATAAAGATAATTGGGCGGATATAGCAAGCCTCTAACTTATTGCTATTAACCACATCAATGATGCCCTTGGTAATTTCTTCTGGGCTATAAGGCATATTCATCTGGAAGATCTTGGTGCCATTAAAGAGGCGCTTAACGTGCTCAGGAAGACGAAAAATCGCTGTACCTTGAGGGGTTTTGTAGGCACGAATGCCTTCAAAAACACCCATACCGTAGTGCAGACTATGGGTTAGCACATGAATATTGGCCTCACGCCAAGGAATGAGCTTCCCATCGGACCAAATAAAGCCATCGCGGTCGGACATCGACATTTTTTCTACCTTTGTGTGTCTATTAAATCTGGTTAATCGGGGCGTTTGGCCAAGGGGCCCTATAAAACCTAGCCCCAAACCCAAAATACGTCCAAGCTCCTATTGTAGAGCAGGGTAGCCTAGCTTGTTAGCTCAGATCCTTTGAGTGAAGGGCCAGACGATTTAGAATGGAGTATTCACCATAAACCACCCCTATTAATCGAATCCCATGCCGGAATCCTTATTTAAAGTTAAGCGTTTGAGCGAATTGGCCCAATCAGGACAATTGAAGGGAAAGCGGGTTTTCATCCGTGCTGACCTGAATGTGCCCCAAGATGAGGCTGGAAATATTACTGAAGACACCCGTATTCGGGCCTCGATGCCTGCGGTGCAAATGTGTTTAGATGCTGGCGCTGCTGTGATGGTGACATCCCATCTTGGTCGTCCAGTAGAAGGTCAATTTAAACCTGAAGATAGTTTGGCTCCAGTAGCTGATCGCATTGCAACTTTGCTCAATCGTAAGGTGCCGCTAATTAGCAATTGGGTAGATGGGGGATTTGAAGTAAGTCCAGGCGAAGTGGTGCTTCTAGAAAACTGTCGTTTAAATGTGGGTGAGAAAAAGAATAACGAAGTGTTATCAAAAAAGATTGCTGCTTTATGTGATATTTATGTAAATGATGCATTTGGTACAGCGCATCGTGCTGAAGCTACTACTTATGGAGTTGCTCAATTTGCACCAGTTGCTTGCGCTGGTCCATTAATGGCGGCGGAGTTAGATGCTTTAAGCCGTGCCTTGGCAAGCCCGAAGCGCCCGTTAATAGCGATTGTTGCTGGCTCTAAGGTCTCTTCCAAGTTAACCATTCTTAAAGCGCTTTCTGAGAAAGTAGATGAGTTAATTGTGGGTGGTGGCATTGCCAATACCTTTATGCTCGCTAAAGGTTTACCGATTGGTAAGTCACTGGCTGAACCAGATTTGGTGGAAGAGGCTAGAGAAATTATGGAGCTGATGGAAAAACGTGGTGCCCATGTACCCATTCCTGAGGATGTAGTCGTTGCTAATGAACTCTCCCCATTAGCCCGTGCAAATCGTGTATCAGCTGATCAAGTTGCAGAAGATGACATGATTTTAGATATCGGGCCTAAGACTGCTGCCCGTCTTTCTACCATGCTCGCACACGCTGGCACAATTGTTTGGAATGGCCCATTAGGCGTCTTTGAAATTGATCAATTTGGGGGTGGAACCAAAATGCTTGCTGCTGCGATTGCACACTCACCTGCATTCTCGATTGCCGGCGGGGGCGATACTTTGGCGGCGATTGCGAAATACGGTATTGAAAATCAAGTGGATTACATCTCAACTGGTGGGGGTGCTTTCTTGGAATTTCTTGAAGGAAAAACCTTGCCAGCCTTTGCAGTACTAGCCGAAAGAGCGAAAGACTAATTATGCTTAGAGCAACCAAAATTATTGCAACCTTAGGGCCTGCTTCAGAAAAGCCTGAAGTATTGCGGGACATGATTCGTGCAGGCGTTGATGTAGTGCGCATGAATTTCTCCCATGGCACAGTAGCCGATCACAAAGCAAGACATGATCTAGTAAGAAGCATCTCTAAGGAAGTTGGCAAAGAAGTTGGCATCATGGCCGATCTTCAGGGTCCAAAAATTCGTGTTGGTAAATTTGCTGAGAGCAAAATTCTCCTCAAAGAGGGTGAGAAATTTATTTTAGATGTCGCATGTCAGTTGGGTGATCAGAGTCGCGTAGGACTCGATTACAAAGAGCTACCAAGTGATGTAAAGCCAGGTGACCGCCTTTTGTTAAACGATGGTCTAGTAGTACTCCGCGTAGAGAGCGTGAAGGGTGGAGAAATTTTCACCCTGGTAGAGCAAGGTGGCCCACTGTCAAATAACAAGGGTATTAATCGTGCTGGCGGAGGTTTAACTGCTCCAGCCTTGACTGAAAAAGATATTGCAGACTTAGATGCAGCCATTGCCATGGGCGTTGATTTCTTGGCGATTAGCTTTCCTAAGGATGGTGCTGATATGGCTTACGCCCGTAAGTTGGCAGATGCTGCTAGTGCTAAGTATGGTGTTGGTAAAGTGAGAACCATTGCTAAGGTAGAGCGCGCTGAAGCGATTGAGCCTATGGCTCTGCGAAGTATTATTGCGGAAAGTGACGGGATTATGGTTGCACGCGGCGATCTTGCAATTGAAGTTGGTAATGCTGCAGTACCTGCTTTGCAAAAACGCATGATTGCTTGGGCGCTTGAGGCAGATAAATTTACAATTACTGCAACCCAAATGATGGAGTCGATGATCAATGCTCCAGTTCCTACACGTGCTGAAGTAAGTGATGTGGCTAATGCAGTATTGGATGGCACTGATGCTGTCATGCTCTCAGCGGAATCAGCTGCTGGCATGTACCCAGTTCAAACTATTAAAGCAATGGCAGAGATCTGTGTAGAGGCGGAGAAATCAGATACCGTGAAGTTAGATACTGACTTTTTAGATCAAACCTTTACCCGCATTGATCAAACGATTGCATTGGGCGCGCTGTTTACGGCACATCATTTGAATGCCAATGCTATTGCCGCATTAACAGATTCTGGTTCAACTCCGATTTGGATGAGTCGTCACAATATTCATGTGCCAATTTTTGCTTTAACCTCAAAGATTGCCACTCAGCGTGCTTTAAGTACTTATCGTAATGTCACACCTATTGGCTTGGATTACACCAAGGATCGCGATACTGCCTTACAAGAGGTAGAGGCCTGCTTGAAGAAAGCTGGTGCAGTCAAAAAGGGCGATACCGTCGTATTAACTTCAGGTGAGCCTATGGGAGAACCTGGCGGCACCAATACCCTCAAGATTATTCACGTGAAGTAATTTAACTATTTATTAATCCAATATTTATTAAGAGAACATCATGGCTTTAGTATCTTTACGACAACTCCTAGATCACGCGGCTGAAAATGCCTACGGTCTGCCTGCATTTAACGTTAATAACTTAGAACAGGTAACGGCTATCATGGAAGCGGCTCATGAGGCGGATTCCCCAGTCATCATGCAAGCATCGGCTGGAGCTCGCAAATATGCTGGTGAAGCCTTCTTACGTCATTTGATCTCTGCAGCAGTAGAAGCTTATCCCCATATTCCTATTGTCATGCATCAAGACCATGGTCAAAGCCCAGCGGTCTGTATGGCTGCGATCAAGAGTGGCTTTACTAGCGTGATGATGGATGGCTCTTTAGAAGCAGATGGAAAGTCAGTTGCTAGCTATGAGTACAACCTTGATGTTTCAAAAGAAGTAGTGAAGTTTTCTCATTCGATTGGGGTTACGGTTGAAGCAGAGTTGGGTGTATTGGGTTCATTGGAAACAATGAAGGGTGATAAAGAAGACGGCCATGGTGCTGATGGTACGATGACCCGCGAACAGTTACTTACCGACGTAGAGCAGGCTGCTGATTTTGTAAGGGAAACGCAGTGCGATGCTTTAGCAATCGCAATTGGCACTAGTCATGGCGCTTATAAATTTAGCAAGAAGCCAACAGGTGACATCTTGGCAATTGATCGCATTAGAGAAATTCATGCACGTATTCCGAATACTCATCTAGTCATGCACGGCTCGTCCAGCGTTCCACAAGAGTTACTTGCAGAAATTCGTGAGTTTGGTGGCGATATGAAAGAAACCTATGGTGTGCCGGTTGAAGAGATTCAAGAGGGCATTAAGAATGGTGTGCGCAAGATCAATATTGATACTGATATTCGCTTAGCCATGACCGGTGCAATTCGTCGTTATTTGATTGAGAACCCAAGCAAATTTGATCCACGTGATTATCTGAAGCCAGCCCGTGAAGCAGCGAAAAAGGTATGTATTGCACGTTTTCAGGCTTTTGGTTGCGCTGGCCAAGCTTCTAAAATCAAGCCTATTTCTTTGGAGAAAATGGCTGAACTCTACAAGAGCGGCAAACTCACTCAGATTGTGAAGTAAAGATGCCCGCTTTGTACGCTACCTCTATTAAGTCACTTCCTTTGTTATCTAAAGGGAAGGTGCGTGATGTTTATGCCTTAGGCGAGGACAAGTTGCTAATGGTCACTACTGATCGTCTATCAGCTTTTGATGTGGTGATGGGTGAGCCTATTCCTGAGAAAGGCATCGTCCTCAATCAGATGGCTAATTTTTGGTTTGATAAGTTAGCCTCCGTCATTCCAAATCACCTGACTGGTATCGATCCCACCACAGTTGTCCCCGCTAACGAAGTCGATCAAGTAAAAGGCCGTGCTGTTGTTGCTAAGCGCTTGAAGCCTATCTTGGTAGAGGCGGTAGTGCGTGGTTACTTAGCCGGAAGCGGTTGGAAAGATTATAAAGACACTGGTAAAGTCTGCGGTATTGAGCTACCAGCTGGTTTAGAAAACGCACAAAAATTACCCGAACCCATTTTTACACCTGCGGCTAAAGCCGAAGCAGGTGAGCATGATGAGAATATTTCCTTTGATAAAGTCATCGAGCTCATTGGCGAGAAATTAGCCAAGCAAATTCGTGAAGTTAGCATTCGTTTATATAAAGAAGCTTCAGAGTATGCCGCTACACGCGGAATTATTATTGCAGATACTAAATTCGAGTTTGGCTTAGATGATGCTGGCCAATTAGTATTGATGGATGAGATTCTGACGGCGGATTCCTCACGTTTCTGGCCTGCTGAAACTTATTATGTGGGTTCAAACCCACCTTCATATGACAAGCAGTTTGTGCGTGACTGGTTGGAAACCGCCCAGGTAAATGGAAAACTTTGGCCAAAAACTGCACCAGCACCCCAATTACCTTCTGAGATTATTGAAAAGACGGCCCAAAAGTATCGTGAAGCGCTGAGTCGTTTAACTAAACAAGGCTAACTCAGGGATAATAGAGTCCTTGGTAGATATTTAGGGCATTTGGAGAGGTTCATGAGCAAGAAGCCAATAGTCGGAATAGTGATGGGTTCCAATTCAGATTGGGAAACCATGCAGCACGCCGCTCAAATGTTAGAGCAGTTTGGCGTGGCTCACGAGGCTCAGGTTCTTTCAGCTCATCGCATGCCTGATGATATGTTTCAGTATGCAGAAAATGCTCAGGCAAATGGCTTACAAGCCATCATTGCTGGCGCAGGTGGCGCAGCCCATTTACCCGGCATGCTTGCCTCAAAAACTATTATTCCTGTTTATGGTGTTCCGGTTGCTAGTAAATATTTGCGCGGTGAAGACTCTTTGTATTCCATTGTGCAAATGCCCAAAGGGATTCCAGTAGCTACGTTTGCAATTGGTGAAGCTGGTGCTGCCAATGCTGCCTTACATGTCATTGCCAGTTTGGCTTTGCATGATGCTGATTTAGCCAAACGCCTTGCCGAGTTCCGCTCTAAGCAGTCGGATACTGCGCGAGCGATGAATTTGCCGGGATATTAATTACATGGCAGATCGTCTGGAACCCATTTTGCCGGGTTCGTATTTAGGAATTTTAGGTGGCGGTCAATTAGGCCGAATGTTTACCCAAGCTGCACAAGCGATGGGATACAAGGTTTGCGTATTAGATCCTGGTTCTGATAGTCCTGCTGGGTCAATCGCAGAAAAATTTATTCAAGCTGACTACACTGATTCTGCCGCTTTAAAAGAAATGGCAGCCTTGTGCTCATCTGTAAGTACTGAATTTGAAAATGTTCCTGCGCAAGCACTAGATGAGCTCGAGTCTTTGGGCGTCTTTGTCGCGCCTCGCAGTAGTTGTGTATCTTTAGCGCAAAATCGCATTGCTGAGAAGAAGTTTTTGGCGACATGGAAGTCAGAAACCAATATCGGCCCAGCACCCAACTTCGTGATTGAGCATGATTCAGACATTGCCCATGTCTCTGCAGACCTCTTTCCTGGAATCTTAAAGACTGCACGTATGGGCTATGACGGCAAAGGTCAGCTAACAGTTTATGACGCAGCAGGTTTAACTGCCGCGTGGAATGAATTAGGCCGTGTGCCCTGTGTATTAGAAAAGCGTATGGATTTAGACTTCGAGGTCTCAGCACTGGTAGTACGAGGTTATGATGATGCGGTTGTGGCATACCCCGTTTCACAAAACATCCATCGTGATGGAATCTTACATACCTCAACAGTACCTGCTCCATCCTTGAAGCCTGTACAAGAAAAGAAAATTATTGATGCAGCGAAATCACTGATTCGGAAGATTGATTATGTGGGCGTCCTCTGTATCGAGTTCTTCGTTTTAAAGAGCGGTGACATTATTGCCAATGAAATCGCACCGCGTCCACATAATTCTGGTCACTACACCATGGACGCTTGTGTCAGTAGTCAGTTTGAGCAACAGGTGCGTAGCATGGCGCGCTTACCTTTAGGGGATTCTCGCCAATTAGCACCAGTGTCCATGCTGAACTTATTGGGCGATCTTTGGTTTGAGGGTAGTGAAGATCAGGCGAAAGAGCCTGCTTGGAATAAAGTGCTTGCGCACCCTGATGCGAAATTACATCTCTATGGCAAGTCTGAGCCCCGGATGGGTAGAAAGATGGGCCATATTAATTGCCTAGGTGAGGCTTTAAACGAAGCACGTCAAACTTGTGCTGCTGTTGCTACTGAATTAGGCATTGAGCCTTAGAAATGTCCACCGACAGTAAGCTGCTGCAATCTTCTGCAGTGATTAATGAGGCAGTTCAGACCCTGCGTGATGGAGGTCTAGTCGCCTTTCCAACCGAGACTGTTTATGGCTTAGGTGCTGATGCTAAAAATCCTGAGGCTATTCAAAAGATTTTCACGGCCAAAGGTAGACCTTCGAATCACCCTTTAATCATTCATTTAGCAGCGCCAGATAAGTTTGACGCTCCTCAAGTCGATTGGGTTCCCATCATCGCGCCTTGGGCAAGAGATATATCTGAAGATGCAATTAAGTTAATGAATGCTTTTTGGCCTGGCCCATTAACGCTGGTATTTAAAAAAGATAAAACTGTTTTAAATGAACTCACTGGTGGGCAAGATACGGTAGCGATTCGTGCGCCTGCTCATCCTATTGCACAGGAAATATTGCGTAAATTTAAAGGTGGCATAGTTGCTCCATCAGCCAATCGCTTTGGAAAAGTTTCGCCTACTAGTGCGGCCGATGTCCGCAGTGAATTTGAGGGCATGTTAGATTTGATGATTCTAGATGGTGGTGATTGCGAAGTAGGTATTGAATCTACCATCATCGACATGTCTTCTGGAGAGAGACCACGGCTTCTACGCCCTGGAATCATTACTCCCAAAGAGATTCTCTCTAAGACCGGTATAAGAGTGCTTAAGGCCGGAGAAGTGATTGGCGATGAGCTTGCTGAAAGCATCCCACGAGTTTCTGGAAGTCTGCGGGCTCACTACGCCCCGACAACCCCCTTGCGTTTATATGCACCTGGTCGAGTGTTAGATGCCTTAAGTGAATATCCTGATACCAAGTCTCGGGTGGCAGTAGCTGTTTGGGACTCTGAATCTTCACTAGGAGAAGATGGACATCCCTCAGTACATTTTGAGGAAATAGAAATTCCAAGTGACGACGCTGCATTTGCTAGTTGCTTATATCGCTCTTTACGAGATTTAGATCAGCAGGAGTGGGACTTAATTTTATTTCCTGAACCCCCTGCTGGCGAGGAATGGGATGGTGTAAGAGACCGACTTCAACGCGCGTGTTTTGGTTCTGGGCCATCCTCTAGTAGCCACGATAACAATTGATCGTGGGCTTCTAGACCCCTCCAGGCATTGGGGTGGTTAATGAAAGAGCTCACTGCATACATCTTTCCAGATTTACTAATCACATAACCTGAGATGGCGCGGACATCAGCCAAGGAACCCGTTTTAATCCTGGCTTCAGGTTTTTTCTTGAGATGCAAAAATTTACGTAGCTGTGTCATTAAGCGATTACGCATGGTGCCATCAGTGCCGGCTATCGGTAGACTGTTATAAAAAATATCTCCTACAGGTAAATTACGCGCAGTCAGGAGCAGTTGATTCATTTGCCCAGCAGAGATCGCTTCATTGCGTGATAAGCCTGAACCATTTTCAATGACTAAGCCTGAGAATTCCATATCATTTTGTTTGAGCCAGCTCTGAATCACTAAATCTCCATTGGCAGTAGTAGCAGGTTTGCCCATCTTCTCTAGCGCTAGTGTCAATAGTAGTTGGCGTGCCATGACATTGTTGGAGTACTTATTAATATCTTGCACATCATTCGCTAGATTGATCCCTTCAAATTGTAATAATAGCTTTGCTGCTAAAGGAACTACACCATCTTTTCCGGTTGGAGCTTTAGCCCAAGTGCCACCGGATAACTCCCAGGCAGCAGCAAAGCCTTGTGTGAGGAAGGTATTTGCATCTAACGCAACGACGTTATAGTTCACATCTCTACAGCTGTTTGGAAAGGCGCCAGAAAACTCAGCTAACAGTAGCTTATCCGTTTTAGATGCAAGCTCTGGGTCTAGATTAAAGCGGATATTACTTTTCCAGTTATCACATGGCCTATCAACCAATTGCATTTGGTTATCAATCTTCAATTGGGATAATGTAGGGCTGTAGTTAATATCGATAAATTCAGCTGTACGAGACTTGCCTAATTGAAATGATAAAGTTCTAAAGGAGTAGAGGAGCGGATCTGGCGGGACGTTATAAGATCGCAAAGACTCACCATCAATCGTGTTATGTTCCATCACGCTAGGCGCATAAGCACTGCGGTCAAAGAAGAGATTGCCATCAATTTTTTGAACCCCTAGTGCCTGGAGCGATTTCATGAGCTTAGATAACTCTTCAGGAATGAGCTTAGGGTCCCCAGTACCTTGCAAATACAAATTTCCTTTGAGGGTGCCCTGACGAATAACACCATCCGTATAGAGATTGGTACGCCAGCGATATTGTGGCCCCAAAATATCTAAGCCAGCAAGTGTAGTTAGGATCTTCATTGTTGAGGCTGGGTTCATGGGCTCCCCAGCACGCCAATCCAAAATATTCTTAGAGGTATTTTTTCCTTGGCGAACAGGCTCAATTTCAATCACTGAAATACTCACAGCATCTTTTGGAATTTGATTGCGCTCTAAGCTTTTAGCAACTAGCAATGGAATAGTATCGGCTGCGCAGTTATAAGGGGTAATGAATAAGGCAATCACCAATAGGATTGCATAAATACGATTAGGATGTATTTCGCGCATGATTGATAGCATAAACTTAAAAAATATCTAAATCACGTAAATTTAGCGATCAAATTACTCATAAATGGAGTAGGATTTACTTATAGATCTTTTAATTAAGCTGAGATATTATGGCTTAAATGATAGGTAAAGATAGGCATTAATAATGACGGAAGTAAGCTTACATGCCCAAGAATCTCTAAAAGACAATGATGCAATAAGCGAGCACTTAGTTGGAAAAAGTGTTGCATCATTAGCGGCCATTTCTCTTTTAGATGCCTGCGGTGG
>Ga0194047_10002167_pt1 | contig 11410 bp, 11 predicted proteins | sample JunL225m_MetaG_2_FD_160070 | JGI IMG/M metagenome (GOLD analysis project Ga0194047, IMG submission 160070) | Anoxic zone freshwater microbial communities from boreal shield lake in IISD Experimental Lakes Area, Ontario, Canada - Jun2016-L221-5m | ecosystem: Environmental > Aquatic > Freshwater...
GATGGGGATCGGGAGGTCTTATGAGCGAAAGGGAAACAAAAGCGAAGCGATCAGGACATATCGCCAGATAATGGCGCTGCCGAACGCCAGCCCCGCCATGAAAAAGGAGGCCAAGGGGAAAATTGCACGGATGGAAGAGTAGCAAAGTTCCATCATGTAAGCAATATTATGTATAAGTTATACATAAATTATTATAAATTGACTTGACAAACAATATTTGTTGCAGTATACGGACAATGGATGCTTGAATTTTTATCGACATTTCGACAATAAGGAGCCGAAAAATGAAAACCATGAATTCAGAGCATAAACTAGGCATCATGACAAAATTTAGAAACAGCAAAGGCTTTTCACTGATTGAAATGGCGATAGTATTGGTGATTATCGGAATTATCATCGCCGCAATTATCAAGGGGCAGGATCTGATCTTGAACTCCCAGGCAAAAAAAGCTGTTGCCACTACATCACAATGGCGCAACTTGGCTATGGCCTATTATGACAGGAACGGCAGATTTCCTGGTGATGCGGTGAAAAATGGTGTCATCGGTGATGTAGCCGGCGAGCAAACGGACGTGACGACTGCAATTGGTGAAATTGCCTCAATAATGGAGCAGGCACCTGAAAATCCGTTTCTAATAGGTAATACTTCTCTTTATATGTATTTTGGTAACGTAACAACCACAAGCTCAGGCACTCGTAATGCACTTATAATCTGTGGTGATATCGGATGTCTTAACGCACTATCCGTAGATCAGGTGGAGCTAGTAAAAGCTATAGATACCTCAGTAGACGGTGTCGCTGATGGCGGATTGGGACAATTCAGATCTTTTACCACGGCACTGACAATGCTTCCTACCCCTGCAACATCTGTGAATAATCGGTATGCACGTACCGCTACAGCTATTAGCGCAATTACCGGCTCGGTGCTAGGTACAACCGATCCTTGGACTACCACCTATAAAGGAGCCGTCTGGTTGTTTGACAGACCCTTCTAAATAAAAGTGTATATTCAACTCTTACGGGAGGCATTTACATGCCTCCCTTTTTTTTAATCTGATCTGTGCAAAACTTCAAGCGGAGGCACGATGTGAACATTCGCATGAACTACTCTACGCTTGTCGGACTAACAATCGTCGTTGTACTCACGGTACTCTGCTACTCGAACACTTTGACGGCGCCACTGGAATTTGACGACACTTTGGCGATCAACATATCCAGAAAGGGAATTCCCTCAATGAGGGCATTATCCTATCTAACATTGCACATCAACTACAGAATAGGCGGCCTGGAGGTCACCGGCTATCACATATTCAACATTCTTGTGCACCTGTTTGCATCTCTTTCCGTATATTTTCTTGCCAAAACAATTCTTATGCTGAAACTGTCGGAGGAGGCGTTCAGAGGTTGGACCACCTGCGGAAGCATGACGGCGTTCTTTACCGCCCTGCTCTTTGCGGTGCATCCTGTCCAGACCCAGGCGGTCACCTACATAGTTCAGCGTATGGCATCCATGGCTACCCTCTTCTATGTTCTGGCAATTCTGCTCTATCTCCAGGGGCGCATTCGCGAAAATGCGGGAGTTCGATACTCCCACTGGCTGATAGCCTCATTCATCGCCGCCCTCTGCGCCGTAAAAAGCAAGGAAATAGCCTTGACTCTCCCGTTAATGGCTTTTTTATGCGAATTTGTCTTCTTCAAAAGCAGTGCAAGAACCATATTTATACGTGTTGTTCCTTTCGCTTTTGCTGTCCTATTGATTGCACTGGATGCCTTTCTGATTAGTACTGGTCAGGAATCCGGGTTGATACAGGTCCTCGGCAGGGCTACTGCAGAAACAGATGATTTAACCCGTACCCAGTATCTTCTCACTCAGTTTCGCGTTATAGCCACCTATCTGCGGCTGCTGATTCTCCCCATCAACCAGAACATCGATTATGAATACACCATTTCCACCGGCCTTTTCGTCCCCAATGTCATGCGTGCACTTTCACTCCACATCTTCCTGATGACAGCCGCCTTCTGGCTGCTGATCCGAAACAAGCATAAGGAGAGTCAGGAGCTTTTGTTCGTGGCCGGGTTTGGCATTCTCTGGTTCTATTTGACCCTGGCGGTGGAATCAAGCATTATCCCCATCAGGGACGTGATCTTCGAACATCGCCTCTACCTCCCATCATTCGGTATGATTTTAGCTGCGGTCTCATTTGCGGCGTATTTCATGGAGCGCACTCGTACAAAAGCGAGTTTTATTCCAGCCGTAACGGTTGGCATACTCTTAATCGCCACGCTTGCATATTCGTTTGCCACCTATAAACGGAATGAATTATGGAAAAGCGGTCTTAAGCTTTGGGAAGATGCAATAACAAAAAGCCCTAATAAGCCCCGTGTATACCACGCTGTCGGCTATTTTAAGGCAATTGCGGGTATGGACAGTGAAGCGATTCCCTACTTTAATAAAGCGCTCAAACTGCTTGATTTCCCTGCTACTCATTTAAACCTTGCACTCTCATACCGCAAACTTGGCAGGTTTGACGAAGCTCGCATGGAGTTGGAAAAAGTAGTCAAAGCCGCACCCGCTACACCGGATGCTGTTAGCCTGCTGGCCATCACCTATATGAAACTTGGACGGAATGAGGATGCCCTGAGGGTTTTGACCGACCCGGCGACAATGAACGACAAGGACCCTGCCATACTCAACACCACTGGCTCGGTATATGCCCAGATGGGAGATTTTGTGCGTGCAGAGGAGTATTTTGAAAAAGCGCTTACACTGCAACCGGATAATTATGAGATAGTTAATAACTTAGCCAGGCTCTACGAAAAGTTTGGTCATATTGACAAAGGCATACGTGCTGCCAAAAGGGTAATGGAACTGGATAGCAAATTTCATGAGACCGCGAACCTGCTTGGAGCCTTTTACCTCAAAAAAGGGGAGTGGGCAAATGCCAAAGCACAGTTTGAAAAGGCAGTCGCCCTGGCACCCGACAATCCCAAATACAAAAAGAACCTAGAGATTTGTAACACCCTGCTGATAAAAGATATAATTAATGCCAAGGTGCCAAAAGATAAGGTGCAGCCTTTATCCTCGCAATTCTTCCGGTGATTGTACTGAGGTGATTTTCGACAAAGAATAACCATTTTGTAAGGGTGACAGCACAGCTTCATCGTGCTTCGCCCTTGCTGGCAGAGAGGTCACAAGCGGGCAAAGTAGATGAAGCTTGCTTTGTCCCTACAAATGCAATGCTATGTTGTAATTGGTACATTTAACATCATCCTTGACGCAATAAATATCTTTGTGTACCATACACAACATGAACAGCCGAGAATTCATACAAATGTTAGAAGAAGACGGTTGGGAACTTCGCGGAGTCAGAGGTTCCCATCATATTTTCACACATTCAGTCAAGCACGGACATATAAGCGTAATGCACCCCTAACGCGATCTTGGAAAAGGTCTTGTCCATAAGCTATTGAAACAAGCTGGACTGAAACAGGAGGTTAGCCATGAAATATCCTATAGCGATTGAACCTGGAGATGATACCCACGCTTTTGGTGTAGTTGTCCCCGATCTTCCCGGTTGTTTTTCTGCCGGCGGCACTCTGGAAGAGGCCATCGATAACTCAAAAGAAGCGATAGTTCTCTGGATGGAAACAGTTGTAGAAGACGGCCTCACTGTCCCGGCGCCGTCTTCCATGTCTCGACTCACCGCTGATCCTGAATATTCCGGTTGGTTATGGGCTGTTGTGGAGATTGATGCCGCCATATTGGATTCTAAAAGTGAGCGGGTTAACATCAGTGTGCCTCGCCGCGTACTTGCCATGATCGACAGATATGTTTTAAATCATGGCGGCACGCGCAGCGGTTTTTTGGCAAATGCCGCACTTGATAAAATCATGCATGTATCGGCATAAAGTGAATTTACTCAGTGTCTCTGTTACTCTGTGTTTCAACTGAGGATTTAGCACTACTCCGACAGATGCCCCCATCCCCTCCTAACCTCCCCCTTGAACGACCTGAATTTAAAGGGGTTGTTGAAAAACTGAATCAAGTGTACGGGGCTGAGACATCACAGATGGATCCGCGATTATTCACCGCTCAACTTGTCAATATTGTTCGGGATGAGTGGCGATGAAACGCGGCGAAATATGGTGGGCAGATCTACCGGATCCAAGTAAATAGCCACTTCAGAAATTAATAATCTTGCCGCTGATATCAGCTTACCTCTCAATAATTCCGTATTGAATAATTCAGGATAGAATATTTACATGGTTACTGGAATCGAAGTCACGATTTTCTAAAGTTATTATTCAACAGACGCATCAGCCTCTCACGGACAGTCTTCATAAGATACTTGGGCAGGTCGCTTAGCATTGGATGCCGCCAGATATTCTTAAAATTATGCCAGAGCCGGTAACGCCTGAATTTGTCATAAACGGCAATAAGCTCTTTTCTGCTTAACACTTCGGAAAGAACGATTGCTGTCTGTTTATTAACTTCGAAATTTACATTCAACTTCTCCCATTGCATGCTCTCGTCTTCAGAAACAACTCCCTTTTGCAAGGCTATTTCCCATACCGGTGTTCCGGGGAACGGCGTGAGGTTGTATACATCGAATAAGCCAACGCCGGATTTCTTGATAAATGCCAGAGTATCAAGCATTTCATCCCTGGTTTCATCTGGTGAACCGATGACAAACGATGCATTGGGAATTATGCCATATCTGTTAAGCAGCTCAACGGCCATATAATTCTGCTCGACGGTAATGCCTGCCCCCTTGAGCCACGACAACACCCGTTGATTGCCAGATTCAAGTCCCATACCCACCGAGACAACACCCATTCGCTTCAATCCTTGCACGACACTTTCTGTAACAGTATTTGCTCTTACCGAACAGGAAAACTTAACAGTACCTGCAATTCTCTTCTGTTCCAGCAATTCGACTATCCTATCAAGGCGCAGTTTATCAGCAACAAAAAGATCATCAAAGAAACTGATGAATTTGACCTGGTAATAATTGATAAGTAACTCGATCTCAGATACCACCCGCTCTGCGGAAAAAAATCTCACATTATTCCAGAATCTCGATGATGCGCAAAACTGGCACCGATAAGGGCAGCCCCGCGAGGTAAACATATAAGTATGAGGGGTAATGGGCAGCAATGCGCGATCTGGCATTGGGAGTGAATCTAGATCCACACGTCCGCTACGAGCTTGTGTTTGGTGCAAAACATTATCAGCGCTCCAATAAACAGTGCCTTCTATTCCGACAAGATCTGCCGGAGGGAAAGAGCGATGAGCAAGAAATATTCGCATTAAATCGACGATCGTATCTTCCCCCTCCCCGATGCAACCGACATCCATTGCTTTTGACAGGGTAAGGGGCAAAAATGATATGTGAACACCACCCACAATAACCGGTATGCCGCGTTCGTGGGCTTTTTGGGCATAGTCTCGTGCTAACCCAAAGTTTTGGCTGACGGACGAAATGCCAACCAGATGCGGATTAAAATCATCGAGCTCTTTTTCAATATTTGAGTTAGCAATCCTGAAATGAAAACAGGTGTCACCAAATGCAGCCTTGAGTGAAGCAATCAAATATCCAATCCCTAAGTTGGGATAGCGGGTTTCCACCTCTGAGAAGCTATTGATGGCGTTTATCCAAAGAAAATTTATCATGTCAGTTTTCACAGAATCACTTTCGACAGGCTACAAACGATAGTCTCAGCTTTTATCCGCCACAGCCAGATGGTGCAAACTGACTGTCCAAAAAATGAATGGAAGATTGAACTGCTCGATCGGCGAAAATCCGTTGGATTTAAGGGCTTTTCTGATCTTAGATGGAGTCCATTGCTTAACGTGACCGGAATTGTAAAAGGCCTCTTTGATCATGCCGGTCAGAAGGCGAGAAACCATGAACATCCTGTCGTTCGGGAATATGAGAATCAAACGTCCACCTGGTCTAAGCACCCGGTTTATTTCCTCCAGAGCCTTATTCGGCTCATCCAGATGTTCAATCACCTCAAAGAATAGGGCGCAGTCAATGGAGTCAGTTTCAAAAGGCAGATTGAATACCGTACCGTATTGAACGGGCAGCCCATGCTTTTGGCAAATATCAATATTTTCCGGTTCAGAATCGATCCCTGTGATCTGCTTTCCTGGATAAAGCTTGACCAGTTTTTCAAGGGTAATTCCCTCGCCGCAGCCGACGTCAATTATCCGGTTTCCGACAACGTGACTTAATGCAACGGCATCGCGATAATCCCAATACCTTACGCCGATACCTCCCTTGGCATACTGGTCTCTTTGGTAGATCATCCCTTCTTTTTCAAGATTCGTATCAACTGGCATCAAAGAGTTCCCTGAATGAAAATTCGTACTCATGCAAAAGCCGCCCAAACTCCTGATCGCCAAGTTTTCTTATCGAGGCGAAATTTCTTCGTTTTGCCAACATTTTCGGGAGCATCTTAAGAGCATCGATAACCCCTCGGATGAGCGCAATTGCGCAGACACTCTTTGAACTGCTTTCCGCAAACTGCTGTCCGGCACCTTGTGACGCCAGTACCACTCGAGCCTGCTCAATATAGCGTCCGATGGTGGCAAAGGGTAGAGCCAAAATACTTGTGAGTGGATAGTTTTTAAACGCGACCCAATAATGGTTTCTCTCTACTAGGTAAAGTTTCAACGGAGAAAACGTCCCGCCAGTCTGAGAATATTTGTGGTAGATCACTGCATCACGGGCGAGTAGCGCCTTCCAGCCCGCCCGCCTTCCTCTTAGTCCTAGATCGGAGTCCTCGCAATAGGCAAAAAAATCGTCGTCGAAAAATCCGACTGTTGCGATCATCTGACGCCGGTAAAGTGCTGCGCATCCGCTTGGCATCAGGATTTCCTCGGTTTTACCCAGAGCCAGTTCCGAAAAACGCTGCAAGCGAAACGCTCCCCTCGACATTCCATCTCGGCAGACTTTTACCCCCAGTGAATCAATCATATCGTGGTCATCATAGGCGCATATCCTGCTGGCAACCATTCCGACTGCCGGGTTCTCATCGGCGACCCTGACCAACTCCTCCAACCAGCCCGGATCAGCGTCTGTATCATTGTTCAAGGTAATAATGTATTCACCGGAAGCATGTGGGAGAGCGGCGTTATTTCCACCAGCAAAGCCCTGATTAACGAAAAGGGGAACCGTCTTGACCCAGGGAAAGTGACTAGCAACAAATTCCAAAGAGTCGTCGGAGGATCCGTTATCCACCATGATAGTTTCGAAATCACTGAATGTCTGAGCCTTGAGGCTCTCCAAGCATACGGGAAGATGCGTCTTACCGTTCCAGTTGACAATGATGATGGAAGCTTTCATTCGAGATTCCGGTCGCTATTTAATCACTTTAGCACACAATGCATTGGCAATTCTAACGCCAGGCCCCTTACTATCCCAGAGTTTGTCGAGGTACTTGAGAAGAAATATCGGGGCAAGCGCAACGCCTTTCCAGAAGGTATACAACATGGTGCTCTTGCCCGACAAACCGACAGCAATATATTCCGATATTAGGTTGGTCAGGGCGCTGGTTGGTCCCCTGGCGATTTCTACCGAACATGAGGAAAAGTCACGGAAGAGGAACTCCAGCGCATCCTTTGAGAAGTTGAAGTAGTTATGGGGGTAGCCATGATAGGGATACACGAAAGGAACAAGGCAATAGACTGCGCCTCCAGGTTTGACAATCCGGAAGATCTCCTCGACAACCTTGTGCGGTTCCGGCACATGCTCCAGTACTGCGTCGATAATAAGATAATCGATACAATTGCAGTCCAGTGGGGTCTTTGTGATGTCCGCAATGATGTCGACATTGGGAAACGGGAAAAGGTCTATATTGATGATATCCGGTCTAAGCCTTCGGTTTCCTGATCCCAACTCTGCCACCACAGTTCCAGGCTCGATTGCGGAAACGAATTCCTCAAGATGGTTCTTTGATTGGTAATCGCTGTTGATAATTTTTTTACCCAGGTTATAAATCTTTGCCGTAATAGTCGTATTAAACATCTGGTCTGACTGAAAAGCCATATCCTCTGTTTCTTTAAGTTGACCGGAAAAGAATCGTGGAATACCGGCAACAATAGGATAGGAACAAGTGCATTTGTTGCAGGAAAGGTTGTCTCCATTCTTGGCGAGTAGGGTGTGGCAGTCCGGGCAATACAGTTTGTTTGGCAGCATCTTTGAATATCTCGCTTTACGTTGTTTGATAGAATATGGCGTGCTTTACCGTTTAAGAAACTCCTTGGCCACTCCCAGGAAAACCTCCCGCGCTCCGCAGGCACGACGAATATAATTCAATATTGTCCCCGGTCGAAGATAATAACGTAACAGCAGTTTTTTAATCTGGCCGAGCAGGAACTGGCTAGTGAGTCCTAACGGTACGTAGACGATCTGCTGCAGATCCATTTTACTCCAGTCGTCGTAGAATTCTCCCTGCAATTTTGCCTGGTCGTAGACTGCCGTGCCGGGAAAGGGGGTAAGCGGAAAAATGTTCAGGTCGGAAAGTTGTAATGAAAGCGCAAAATCGAAGGTCTCCCGAATAGACTGTTTTGTCTCCCAGGGGAAACCGATGATGAAAAAACCCTTTGCTTCGATACCGCATGTGCGGGTCAACTCGATGCGCTGCCTGATCAGATCCAGGGTTATCTTTTTGCCAATCATGTCAAGAGTTTCCTGACTGCCGCTTTCAATGCCATAAGAGATGAACCAGCAGCCGGCCCGGCGCATCAGCTTGAGCATCTCCTCGTCAACCGTATCTATGCGGGCATTGACGCTCCACACAAGTTCAATCCGTTCATCAATAAGCCTGTTGCAAATATCGGTCAGACGTTTGCGGTGATCGGTAAAATTGTCGTCTTCAAAAGATATTTCACGGTAACCCTGCTTCATCAACAGTTTGATGAGGTTTATGACATAATCAGCTGAATGAAATCTCAGCTTTTTGTTGAAAATGTTTGTATTGCAATACGAACAGGTATGGGAACATCCGCGTGAGGTTATGGCGTGAATCGCCGGAACCCGCTTTGTTTTGAACAATGCCGGATGCAGCGGAACAGTTTTATCCACAAGATCGTAGGCAGGTAACCCTAGCGTATCGATATCTGCGATCAGTTCCCTGGGTTCGCCCCAGTGAAATTGTCCTGCGACGTCACGCATGATCGTTCCTCTGATGCCGATCAGACTCTGTTTGGAGCCGTCGAAACGCTCGACAATATCGCGAAGAGTAACCTCCCCTTCACCCACCACTCCCACATCAATGGCCGATGTCCGTTGCATGGTCTCCAGTGGCACGCTCGTAATATGAGGACCGCCAAGAATGGTGGTGATAAGAGGATTGAATGCTTTGATCCGCTCTGCAAGGTTTTGTGCACGGGCAATTGACGGGGTTACCGCTGATATCCCAACAATATCCGGCGCAACGCGTTGTATAGCCTCCATTGTCGTTTCTTCATCGTAATTAAGAAAGGATGCGTCGATAATCGACAGTTTGCAGCATTCACGAACAGCAGATGCGAGGTACAGCAGACTTATGGACGGCAGGCGGCCACCCATAAAACCAAGGCTTCCCAATCGCTCCTGTGATGAATACGGTGGGGTCAGCAGCAAAACCCTTGTAGTACGGCTCATCGTAGTCGCCTATTTCCCCTCTTCCCGGGTATTATCCTGCTCTAGGCGCTCTTCGACGCGTAAAGTGCCGACCTCCTGCTCCAGCAACGCATTGCGCTGAGCCAGTTCATTCACCCGCTCCGACAGTTGTGAAATCTCTTGGTCCTGTCGAAATGAAACAAAAACCACGAAGACTATACTCAGCAGAAATAACAACGATGGGGGATAAAAAATACCCAATAATGACGAAAGCTTGATAAAAATGACGGGGAAGAGAGAAAGGCAAAGCATGGTGATGCCACCGACTATCCAAAAGATGCTTCTCTCTTCTGAGAACTCGTTTCTCTTCACTTTCTTAAAAACGTAGACGACAAAAAGTATCCCTATTACTGAAAAATACAAGTAATTCCAATACATAGTGTGTTACCTGGCCTTATGGTGTAATTTTGATGGGAAGTATTTCAGCACGATTATAAAGATACTGTAGAAGAGTGTCGTCATATATATGCTCTGTCGGAGCAGTCCTGAATGCATGCTGGCTCCATGCTGTCTATCCCGCATGGCGACCTGAATCTCTTTGACAGAAAAACCATTCAGGATCATTTCAATGATTATGTTCGCATCGGGGTAATAGGGAAAGTTATGGATCTTTGTATAGCGTTCCAGCGCCCTTCGATTAAGCAGTTGAAAACCTGAGGTTGGATCGTGAATAGTTTCACCCGTGATGGTTTTGATTAAGTAGCAGAACAGGGAAGCGGCAATTTGCTTCAGAAATGAATTATGGCATCCTCCTGATTCAACGAATCGAGATCCGATAATGATGTCTGCGTTGGATTGTTTTCGTGCATTCAGGAGCGTCGGAATTTCGGACGCCAGATGTTGACCGTCTGCGTCAAACTGCAGAACCTGTTCATACCCATGCGCGAATGCATATTTGTACCCTGTCTGTAGTGCACCTGAGTAGCCAAGGTTGAATGGTAACGTAATTGTGATGACATCAAGTGTTGCGAGTAGTTTAGCTGTCCCATCTGTGGAACAGTCATCTATGACTACAATATTGACTGCTCTACCGAGTGACAATTGCAAGTCCTCAATAACCCCCTGAATATTCTGAGCTTCGTTATAACATGGAATAATGATCAGCAAATCCGAGTGCATACAACTGGTCTCCTCATTTTCCTTGAGTACCCTTATGAATCCTGATTGAACTGACGTGTGTAACTTAACCTACTCGGTATTCGGACATAATACCAATTATTTTGGATAACTCAATCAACAAGAGGGAGGGGCGGGTTCCAAGCCATCTTAGCTTGACAAATCAGCTCTCTGGCTATATCTTCACAGGGCAATGAAGCACATATAAGTGTAATCGAGAGGAGTTTACAGTCATGGCAGAAAAATTCATCTTCACATCCGAGTCGGTATCTGAGGGACATCCTGATAAGGTCGCCGATCAGGTTTCAGACGCTATTCTCGACGCTATTCTCACTCAAGACAGTAGGGCCAGAGTGGCATGTGAGACAATGGTTACGACCGGTATGGTGGTAATTGCCGGCGAGATAACCACACACGCAGTGATCAACTATTCCGAGATAGCCCGCCAGACTATCAAGGACATCGGCTATACTGACTCGGAGATAGGTTTTGATGCGGATACCTGTGCCGTGCTTGTTTCTGTAGATCGCCAGTCGCCGGACATTTCCCAGGGGGTTTCGGAAGGCGAAGGGCTGCATAAAGAGCAGGGTGCCGGTGATCAGGGGCTTATGTTCGGTTATGCC
>Ga0194047_10002169_pt1 | contig 11396 bp, 9 predicted proteins | sample JunL225m_MetaG_2_FD_160070 | JGI IMG/M metagenome (GOLD analysis project Ga0194047, IMG submission 160070) | Anoxic zone freshwater microbial communities from boreal shield lake in IISD Experimental Lakes Area, Ontario, Canada - Jun2016-L221-5m | ecosystem: Environmental > Aquatic > Freshwater >...
GATGTAGAAGCATTGGTTTACACCATTGAACTGGCATTAGAATTTCGTCAAAAATTTCATCGCGATGTATTTATCGATATGCTTGGTTATAGAAAATTTGGACATAACGAAGGCGATGAACCACGATTTACGCAGCCATTACTTTATAAAGCCATATCATCTCATCCTAACCTCAGAGAAATTTACAGCAACAAATTACTGTCACAAGGCGAGATAGAAGCAAATCTTGTGAAAGAAATGGAAAGTGAATTTAAGTTGCTGTTGCAAAAAGATTTGGAAACATCAAAACAGGTAACAAAACTTTCACCCACAACAATTACCGATAATTTAAGTGACTGGAATCAACTTCGCAGTGCAGAAAATTCTGATTTCGATTATTCTTCTGAAACGGGAGTTGAAAGAAAACGGTTAACTGAAATTGGATTAACTATTTCATCTTTACCAAAGGATAAAAAGTTTTTTGATAAAACGATAAAATTGTTTTCAGATCGCAAAGCGATGATTGAAAACGGAGAAAAAATAAACTGGGCAATGGCCGAATTGCTAGCTTATGGCACCTTGGTTGATGAAGGCTTTCCGACTTGGTTTTCGGGACAAGATGTAGAACGAGGAACATTTTCTCACCGCCATGCTGTAATACCTGTTGAAGACAGTGAAGAGCATTTTATTCCACTGAATAGTATCAGTAAATCGCAAGCACCATTTTACATTGTAAATAGTTTGTTAAGCGAATATGCTGTTCTAGGATTTGAATACGGTTATGCATTATCATCTCCAGATACGCTTGTAATTTGGGAAGCTCAGTTTGGCGATTTTACAAACGGAGCACAAGTTATTATTGATCAATATTTGAGTAGTGCCGAAGACAAATGGAAACAAATGAATGGCATTGTTTTATTGCTTCCACATGGTTATGAAGGACAAGGAGCAGAACACTCGAGCGCCAGGATTGAAAGGTTTTTACAGCTTTGTGCAGGTAATAATATGCAGATAGTAAATTGCACATCACCAGCTAATTTCTTTCATGTATTAAGACGACAATTGAAAAGAGATTTCCGTAAACCATTGGTTGTATTTACACCAAAAAGTTTGTTGCGTCATCCAAAATGTATTTCAAATTTGGATGAATTGGCTACAGGAAAATTTAAAGAAATTATTGACGATGAAACAGCAAATGCAAAAGAGGTAAAACGTGCAGTACTTTGTTCTGGTAAAATATTTTATGAATTGATTGAACAAAAAGAATTGATCAAAAGAAAAGATGTTGCAATTATCCGGATCGAACAACTTTATCCTTTTCCTGAAAAACAATTTGAGCAACTTATTTTAAAATACAAAACGGCAAAAGAATGGAATTGGGTACAAGAAGAACCTGAAAACATGGGAGCTTGGAGTTATTTGCTTCGCAAAGTAAAAAACGTTTCCTTAAAAATAGTTGCACGACCTGAAAGTGCTAGTCCGGCAACGGGTTCGCACCATGCACACGAGAGAGAACAAAAAGCCTTGATTGAAAAAGTGTTTGAATAATTTGCTGTATTAGTTTACAAACTCATACCCGATATCACGTCTGAAATATTTTCCTTCAAACTGAATTTTATCGGCATTTTTTAGCGATTGAGAAACGGCTTCACCGATATTATTTCCGAACGAAGTAATGGCCATCACACGTCCGCCATTGGTAACTAAAATTTCATCTTCATTCAGTTTTGTTCCAGCATGAAAAAGTAATGAATTTTCGCACAAATTTAACCCTGTCATTTTTTTACCTTTCTCGTAATCGCCCGGATATCCTGCCGAAACAAGCATCACTGTTGCTGCTGTTCTTTCGTCAATTTCTAATTTGTATTCATTCAGTTTTCCTTCAGCACATGCTTTCATCATTTCGGCAAAATCTGATTTGATAAGCGGCAAAACAACTTCCGTTTCTGGATCTCCCATACGACAATTGTATTCAATCACAAAAGGTTCGTCACCAACTTTCATCAAACCAATAAAAATAAAACCTACATAATTGATGTCTTCACTTTTCAATCCGTTTATTGTTGGAATAATAATTCGGTCTTCCACTTTTTTTAAGAATGCATCATTGGCAAACGGCACCGGAGAAACAGCACCCATGCCTCCTGTATTCAAACCCTTGTCGCCCTCTCCTATTCGCTTGTAATCTTTTGCTGATGGAAGAATTTTGTAATTATTTCCATCACTCAATACAAAAACAGAAAGTTCAATACCATTCAGAAATTCTTCAACAACAACTTTAGCGCTTGCATCACCAAATTTCTTTTCACGTATCATTTGCTCCAATTCATTCACAGCTTCTTCATTCGATTCGCAAATCAAAACACCTTTGCCTGCAGCCAAACCATCTGCTTTTAAAACAACCGGCAGCGAATGTGATTTCACATAGTCAACACCCTCATGAATATTGTCGAAAGTAAATGTGCGGTATTTTGCTGTAGGAATATTAAACTTTTGCATGAAGGCTTTGCTAAAATCTTTGCTTCCTTCTAGTTGTGCTCCTATTTTATCAGGACCAATAAAACCAATTGATTTAAGTTTAGAATCGGCATTGAAAAAATCACGAATGCCTTTTACCAATGGTTCTTCCGGTCCAACAATGACCAAATCAATTTCATTATCCAAACAAAATTTACCTGCAATCGAAAAATCATTTATGTTAATCGGAACATTGGTGCCATATTGAGCTGTGCCTGGATTTCCACCTATAATAAAAAGTTTATCGCATAAATTACTTTGCGATAATTTATATGCAAATGCATGTTCTCTGCCTCCTGATCCGATTAATATTATATTCATGGCGCGAATATAATTTATGGCACAAAATTATACTCGTCTTTTATTTGCTGTAAAGTTTTATTTAACACATTCACATCCATCTTAATATCTGTATATGGCCTGTTATTAGAAGGATTATTTGGTTGTTTAACGATAGTTGCTGCAACATCCATTCCCTTAATTATTTGCCCAAACACGGTATATTCTCCATCAAGATTTGGTGTTCCTGCTGTAGGAAGTACAATATAAAATTGTGAACCGTTTGAAGCTCTCAATGGATTCACAGAATTTGGCATTCGGGCTGCACCAACTGCTCCATAAACATGTTTAAATTTGCTCGAATCAATCTCTGCGGTAACTGTCCATGGCGGTCCGCCCTGCCCGTCATTAGCAGTATTAGCATCTTTTGAATTTGGATCACCACCCTGAATAACAAAATTGGAAACAATTCGATGGAATGTAGTATTGTCGAAATAATTGGTATCGGCCAATGCAAGAAAATTTGCCCTGTGCTTTGGTGTCTCTTTATACAGCCACATGTACATATTTCCAAAACTGGTTTTTATTTCGATAATTTTTTCGGTTGCTACTGGAACAACAGGTGTTGGAGTTGGCTGATCGGTTGCTGACTTTGAGCATTGCAAAAATAGAAAAGCAATTGCAATGAGTAATAAAGATAAATTCTTCATCGTATTTTGATTAGGTTCTCAAAAATACCAATTTACAGCATACTTTTGAAGAAAAAATATTTTGACAATCTATACATCTGAAATATATAACATGGTGACCAAAACTCAGTTTGGTCTCGAAGAAATACTTGCAAAAGAACTTACCGATTTAGGTGCAACAAACGTTGAAACACACAATCGTGCTGTGAGTTTTGAGGGCAACAAAGAAATAATGTATAAAGCAAATTATTGTTTGCGAACAGGTTTAAAAGTTTTGATACCCATTGCAAAATTTAAGGCTAAAAACGACATTGATTTGTACGAAGAAGTGAGGAGAATTGACTGGAATGAATACATGGATGTGGATGGCACGCTTGCTGTTGACGGAATTTTAAAATCAGAATACTTTAATCATTCTCAATACATCGGACTCAAAACCAAAGATGCAATTGTTGATCAGTTTAGAGATAAATACGGTAGGCGCCCAAATGTTGATGTAGACAATCCTGATTTGCGAATCAATATTCACATCAATAAAGATGATTGCACATTATCAATCGACAGTTCGGGTGAATCGCTTCACAGAAGAGGATTTAGAGGCGAGATGACACTTGCTCCGATAAATGAAGTAACTGCTGCAGGTATGATTTTACTTACCGGATGGGATGGCAAAGGCGTTTATTTCGACCCAATGTGCGGAAGCGGAACATTGGTGATTGAAGCTGCAATGATTGCAAAAAATATTCCGCCAAACATGCACCGCAAAAAATTCGGTTTCGAATCGTGGAAAAACTTTGATGCTGCTTTATGGAAAAAAGTGAAAGATGAAGCCATTGCAAAAATTAAAAAAAGTGAAGCCACAATTATTGGAGGTGATTCTGTTTTTAAAGTAATTGATATTGCCCGCGAAAATATCAAACGTGCAAATCTTCAGGATGAAATTAAACTGAACAACATTCGATTTGAAGAACAAAAACCACCAGCAGAAGGAGGAATAAGCATTCTTAATCCACCGTATGGCGAGCGTTTACCCATTGAAGAGATTGGCGCATTTTATAAAACCATTGGCGATAAACTTAAAAAAGATTTTAAAGGTTACAATGTGTGGATCATATCATCAAACATTCCTGCATTGAAAAAAATTGGCTTACAAGCTTCAAAAAAATTGCAGTTGATGAACGGTGCTCTCGAATGTAAATATCATTGTTACTCTATTTACGATGGAACTCGCGATCCTAAAAAACTTAAAATCCAAGAACAAGAAAACGAAGAAAATAAATGAAAAACAGTTTACTTTTTTTAGTAGCGCTAATCAGTATTTCCTGTACCAATCATCCAAAAGCAAATAAAACTGAAACAGCTACAAGCACTGCTATTGTTGAGCAAAAAATCATTTACCCAACCGATCATTTTAATAAAGGTGAAGTAATTGCATCGGTAAATTTAAGAAGCGACACTTCACAAAAGTTTGCTTTATATCTTCCAAAAAATTATTCCGACTCGATAAAATTTCCAGTAATTATTTTTTTCGATCCTCACAGCAAAGGAACCATTCCGCTTAATTTGTATAAAGACCTGGCTGAGAAAAATAATTTCATACTCATCAGTTCAAACAGCTCTAAAAATGGCTTGGATGCAAAGTCGACAAAAAACATTGCGTATAATTTAATTGAAGAAACCAAAAACCGATTTAATGTTGATTTAACGAAAATAACATTGTGTGGTTTTAGTGGCGGAGCAAAAGTTGCATTGATGAATGGCTCGCTTAACAATGATGTGTCAACCATTATTTATTGTGGTGCAGCTGTTCAAATTCAACCCACACATCAAATCAACTTATTTGGATTTGCCGGAAAAAAAGACATGAATTATACCGACCTCGTCATCTTCGAAAGAAGTTTAATCAATGTTCCTTACAAACATTTTTTGGTTGATTGGAAAGGTAAACATGAGTTTCCTACTGCCGATGTTTTTAAAGATGCTTTCTATTATTTGCAAACAGGAAAAATTGAGAATTACGAATCGAAGCAATCAACCATCTCTCAACAAAAAATTGACGAAGAACAATCGTACAAACAAAAATATATTGATGCATTTCAAACCAAAGAACTAAGTTGGTGGAACGAAGAAATAAAATCGTTAAACAGCAATAAAAACAAGGATGTAATGTTTGAACGTTTGCTGGGTTTTATTTCATTGGCATGCTATTCCATTTCAAACAATTCGTTGCAACAAAACGATTTGGCTGTTGCCGAAAAAACGCTCATTATTTACAAAATGGCCGACCCTGAAAACGAAACCATGAAAGAATTTACAGCCGAATTAATCAAAAGAAAAAGTAAACATTAAATATAAAATCATCACATGAAACTCATTCTCATCATCGAATTATTAGGTGTTATTTCATTTGCATTTTCGGGAGCGGTTTCGGCTATGCAAAAACGCCTCGATGTGTTTGGAGTGCTCATCATTACTTTTATCACAGCAGTTGGTGGTGGTACCATTCGCGATGTGTTAATTGGTAGCTTTCCAGTTGAATGGATTTTAGATTTAAATCTCATCATCACTATTTTGGCAACATACATTATTGCACTTTTCTTTCATCATTATTTGCATGCCTATAGTAAAATTATTTTCTGGATGGATACCATCGGACTGACAGTTTTTACATTGGTTGCCATTACCAAAGGATTACAGTTTCATTTGCACCCGATAGTATGTATTGCACTTGGCACTGTTACAGGTTGCTTTGGTGGCATTATGCGCGATGTGTTGTTAAACGAAATTCCTTATGTTTTCAGAAAAGATATTTATGCATCTGCAAGTATTGCAGGTGGAATTATTTATTTTATTTCGGCATGGATAACGAGTAATCACAATGTTTCGAGTTTTATTGCCGGTGGTGCAATTATTTTAATTCGTGTAGGTGCAAAATTTTTAAACTGGCGATTGCCGCTTATTTATACAAAAGATAATCCTGAAGAATAAAACTATTAAATATTCATTTTCGCTTTCTCCAAAGCTGCATTCAATCCATCCACTTTGTTTCCACCTGCTGTTGCGTAAAACGCTTGTCCTCCGCCTCCACCCTGAATTTCTTTAGCAAGTTCCTTCACAATTTTACCGGCATCAAGTTTCTTATCTGTAACTAAATTCTCGGAAATGATGACACTCAAAAATGGTTTATTATTTAACACACAACCCAACACACAAAATAAATTTTCAGTTTCGTTTTTAAGTTGAAACGATAGATTTTTTAATTGATCAGCGGATGATATTTCAACCAATTCGATTAATGTATTTATTGATTTTAGATTTACGATTTTTGATTTAAGAGTTTGTTTTACCTGTACTGTTTTTTCGTTTTCGAATATTTCTAATTTCTTCAACAACTCATTTTTTTCTTCAACCAATTGCTCAACACTTTTTACTAAATCCTTTGACTTTAATATTTCTTTTAAACTGTCAACTGTGAACTGTAAACCGTCAACATATTTCTCAGACGCATCCGCAGTAATCGCTTCAATTCTTCGAACACCCGCAGCCACAGCAGCTTCCGAAGTAATTTTAAACAAACCAATTTGTCCGGTTGCTTTTACATGTGTACCTCCGCAAAGTTCACGAGAGTATATTTCATCCCCGTCCGACTGAACGCCTTCAGGTGTTCGGGCGGAGAAAGTGATGACACGAACACTCTCTCCATATTTTTCGCCAAACAACATCATCGCTCCTAACGTTTTTGCTTCTTCAATTGGCACACTTCTGCGTTCATCCAACGAAATATTTTCTCGTACTTTTGCATTTACTATGTGTTCCACTTTTGCAATTTCTTCATCGGTCATTGCGGCAAAATGCGAAAAGTCGAAACGCAAATATTCATCATTTACCAACGAACCTTTTTGTTGCACATGATTTCCTAAAACACTTCGTAAAGCAGCATGCAACAAGTGAGTTGCCGAGTGATTGCTTTCGGTTAATGTTCTTTTTTGTAGATCAACTGTTGCTGTAAAATTTGCTTCAACATTCTCCGGTAACTTCTCTGCAAAATGAATGATGAGGTTATTTTCTTTTTGTGTGTTGATGATATTAATTTTCTCGTTTACGTTTGAGATAAAACCATTGTCGCCAACCTGACCGCCACCTTCTGGATAAAAAGGCGTTTGATTAAATACCAATTGAAATTGCTCTTTGCCTTTTGCCTTTACTTTTCGGTATTTGATAATTTTTATTTCTACTTCTAAAGCATCGTAACCTAAAAAATTTGTTGGCTTTTCTTCTTGTAAAACAATCCAATCATCAGTAGTAATTTCTGTTGCTTTGCGCGAAAGGTTTTTCTGAAGAGTTAATTGAATATCATAACCATTTAGGTCAACTTCAAAACCATTTTCTTTTAAAATTAGTTGAGTTAAGTCTAGAGGGAATCCATATGTGTCAGAAAGCTCAAAGGCTATTGACCCTTTTAGTTTTTTAGAATGATTTAAGATTTTATTGAATTTTGTTTTGTCATCTTCGTTTTCAATTTCGTTTAAGAGAATTTGAAGTTCTGTAAAACCAAATCCACCTGATTTAGGAGCAGTAATAATCGAAACAGAATCCATCAAATTAGAGAGAGAACTATATTGATTTTTCACTAAATACTCATTTACTTTTTTTAAGTAAATTAATTCAGAGCCAAGTAATTTGATTCCATTCTCAAGCGTTCTCAAAAAACTTAATTCTTCTTCTCTTATCACCTTCACCACAAAATCTTTTTGTGAATGCAATTCAGGAAAAACGTTTTTAAAACTCTCTGCAATAATTTCGGCAAGTTTGCATAAAAATGGTTCTTTAATATTTAAGAATTGATATTGGTATCGAACCGCTCTGCGCAAAATTCTTCGAATTACATAACCGGCTCCGTTGTTCGAAGGCAGTTGTCCATCGGCAATAGCAAAACAAATTGCACGAATATGATCTGCCATCACACGCATAGCTATGTCGGTTTTCGAATCGCTAAATGCATAATTTATTTTCGAATGTTGTTCGATAAATTTGATGGTCGGAACAAAAACATCGGTATCGTAGTTAGACGTTTTACACTCGATGGCACGCACCAAACGCTCAAATCCCATTCCGGTATCAACATGCTGCGCAGGCAATTTTTCTAAACTTCCATCGGCCTTGCGGTTAAATTCCATAAACACATTGTTCCAAATTTCAATCACCTGCGGATGGTCGTTGTTTACCAATGTTGCACCGGCAACTTTCTTTCGTTCATCATCACTTCTCAAATCAATATGAATTTCCGAACACGGTCCACACGGACCGGTATCGCCCATTTCCCAGAAGTTATCTTTTTTATTTCCACGTAAAATACGGTCCTCGGCAACGTATTTTTTCCATTCGTTAAAGGCATCGGTATCAAAGGCCAATCCTTCTTTTTCGTCACCTTCAAATACCGTAACATACAAACGGTCTTTTTCCAATATGTAAACTTCTGTCAATAATTCCCAAGCCCACTCAATCGCTTCTTTCTTAAAGTAATCGCCAAAGCTCCAGTTGCCAAGCATCTCAAACATCGTGTGGTGATAAGTATCAACACCCACTTCTTCAAGGTCGTTATGCTTTCCGCTTACGCGCAAACATTTTTGTGTATCGGCAACACGTTTGTATTTGGCAGGTTCGTTTCCCAAAAAAATATCTTTGAACTGATTCATTCCAGCGTTGGTAAACATCAACGTGGGATCGTTTTTTACAACAATGGGTGCCGATGGAACAATGGTGTGTCCCTTGCTTTTAAAAAAATCTAAAAATGTTTGTCTTACTTCTGCTGCTGTCATCTTATCTATTGAATTTCAACGAATTCGTCAATTAAAAAAAATAGGTTATTTTCGCGTTACAAAACGCAATTACGTATTTTTATCCCGATTGCAATCGGAACGCATTTACGTTTACGAATAACCATGGCAAAAATAAAATACTTTTACAATCCTCATAGCTTAGATTTTGAGAAAGTAACCACAAGTGTGCGAACATTGGTTTTTCGTGTATTTGGATTTCTTTCAGCATCTATCGTTGCGGGTGCCATATTCCTTATCGGAGCTTATAATTTTATCGATTCGCCCAAAGAGAAAATTCTGAAACGTGAAATCGAAAATTATAAAATGCAAACCGCCATGCTCAATCAGAAAACGGATGTGATTGTTGGTGTGCTGCGCGAGTTGCAAGACCGTGATGCTTCTATTTACCGTTCGGTTTTTGAAGCCGATCCGATTTCTGCAAATGTTCGTCAGGGTGGTTTTGGAGGCGTTGAAAAATACCGTGAACTCGAAGGTTATGATAATTCTGAGATGATTATTTCACTCAATAAAAAAGTTGATCAGTTGAACAAACAACTTTATGTTCAGTCAAAATCGTACGATGAGTTGAGTAAGCTGGCTTCACGTAAAACCGATTTCCTTGCAGCTATTCCGGCAATTCAGCCTATTTCAAATAAAGATTTGCGCCACATGGCTTCGGGTTTCGGATACCGAATTCATCCGATTTATAAAACCCACAAAATGCACGAAGGAATTGATTTTACTGCTCCTACAGGTACTCCAATATACGCTACAGGTAACGGAAAAGTAATTGACCCAGATAAGGGAATGAGTGGTTACGGAAATTTTGTGGTGATTGATCATGGATTTGGATATCGAACATTGTATGGCCATATGTCGAGAGTAAAAGTTCGTGCAGGACAAAAAATTAAACGAGGCGAATTAATTGGTTATGTAGGCAACACCGGACTTTCATCTGGACCACATTTACACTATGAAGTAATAAAAGGCGAGCGAAAAATAAATCCGATCAATTACTTCTTTAACGATCTCACCGAACAAGAATACTCTGCTATGCGCGAATTGGCCGAACGTCCGGCACAGTCGTTTGACTAGTTTTTTGTCAACAGACCACAGACAACAGTCGACTGTATCTCATAAAATTTAAACCTAAAAATAAATGGCATTCAAATTTGAGAATTTAAGAGTATGGCAAGATGCAGTTCAACTTTCTGCAGATGTTAACATATTAATTAAAAAATTCCCAAAAGAAGAAATGTATATATTAAGCTCGCAATTAATGCGTGCCTGCGATTCAATTTCTCTGAATATAGCTGAAGGTTCTACCGGACAAACAAATCCAGAGTTTAAAAAATTTCTTGGTTATTCAATTCGTTCGGGTGTAGAAGTTGTAGGTTGTTTATATCTTGCTAGAAAAAGAGAATTAATTGATGAAATAACTTTTAAAATATTTTATGCTCAAACCGAATCATTAGTCATATCAATTCAATCATTAAGGAATTCTATAAATTAACGCAAACATCTGTCGACCGTGGACTGTCGACCGTGGACTAAGAAAATGACCGAACAAATAACCAAAACCTACCACACCATTGGAGAAGTTTCAAAAATGATTGAAATTCCTATTTCGGTTATCCGTTATTGGGAAAAGGAATTTGACATTTTAAAACCTGAGAAGACAGAAAAAGGTACACGAAAATTTTCTCAAAAAGATATTCAAAATCTCCAGCTCATTCATCACCTTTTAAAAGAAAAAGGATTTACCATTCAAGGTGCCAATGATAAAATAAACAACGATTCGGATACTGATAAACATGCCGAAATACTTGATTCGTTGAAACGTGTTCGTGATTTTTTGGCCGAGTTGTCAAAAAATTTATAAACACAAACTTATATTGCGCCTTCAAATTTTTAAAAATCATAATATCATTTTCACATGACTGAAATAACAAAAAAATCGCAAATAAGAATTGATGTTCATTTAGACAAAGACAACATGCCTGAGCGCATTCAGTGGGATGCCGATGATTCGGATACAGAAGGTATGCAGGAAGCAAAAAGTATTATGCTTGCCATGTGGGACGGTCTACAACAAAATGCCATGCGCATTGAT
>Ga0194047_10002170_pt1 | contig 11394 bp, 7 predicted proteins | sample JunL225m_MetaG_2_FD_160070 | JGI IMG/M metagenome (GOLD analysis project Ga0194047, IMG submission 160070) | Anoxic zone freshwater microbial communities from boreal shield lake in IISD Experimental Lakes Area, Ontario, Canada - Jun2016-L221-5m | ecosystem: Environmental > Aquatic > Freshwater >...
TACCTGAATTTCAGGTTAACACAGCCCTTGATTTAATGAGTTAAATATATCTTAAATAATGCTGAGAGTTAGCTGAGAATTGGTATTTGCAAAGCTATAGTGAAAAGCACAAAAACTCTTTTGGTTTCTTCAAATTAAATTTACTGGCTTCGGTTAATTTCAGCTTGCCGCGCTATCGGGCTAGAGAGGGGCTGACTCCTTAATGCCGTTTCTTCCTCGCGTAAACTCTCGGCAATTGTATCGGAGGCACGCCGTTGCCATTTATAGAAAGTATCCTCCTCTATATCGCTGAGCCATTCTAGCGCCTTTTCCATTTCATTTTTCTCAGACACGCCGCTTTTTCTACGCTCATCCGACAATCGGCGAGCCTCTGCAAAAGCCTGCTTCTTGGAAATTTCGCGCACATACGGAAAAAACAGCACATTAAAAAAGCGCCATGTATCGGTTGTGCCATAAGTGACATTCCCGACAGGACGCAAACGCTCTATCATCTCGGTCAGAATACTTTTCAGAACTATCGCACGATTAAGACGATTATCTGCCAAGCTATCCCGTTTTAGCCTGTTCTCAACCTGCGCCAAACTCAGCAAGGGACTTTTAACCAGTTGAGGGGGGCTTTTCAAAGCAGTTATAGCACGCCGTACCATATTATTAAAACTTTTAACGCTGCCAAACTCCCCTATTTCCTCATCACTATTATTTTCCGAATTGGTTTCCGTTACGGCTATGTTATTACCAAGAAGTCTCATCTCTTCGGTTGCAACTGGTTGTGTAATAAGAAAGGTAGCGTAATCGCGGGCTTCTTTGCGAGCATCTTGCTCTATTTTGGTAAAAAACAAACGATCCATTAGACTACGCCCGAAATCAAAAATGGTATGTGTAGTAGTTACAATCCCAATCAGAACCACTAAGATAATCGGAGAGCTAACGCCAAGCAATACTAGCGGAATAGTATAGAGCAGATTTATCAGAAATATACCGCTAAAGCTGTAAATAAAATCTCGCTGAGCGTGTTTTCCGGCAACCAGCATTTCAAAATTAATAACCGAATAACTGCATAAACCCAAACCTAACACCAGCGCAAGATAACCGGGATAGCTAGGGGCATCAAAATTAAATTTAAATCTGAGAGCAAGGAATAGACCACCAACAAAAAACATAAATGCGCCAGATGCCAGTAAACTGATATGAATTTTTAAGGAAAGCAGAAATGGGTCAGGGCTTTTACGTATCCTTAAATAATAGCCTATAAAATTTAGAAAAGCGCCACCGCCAGCCAATAACACAAAGAGTAGATATATTTCATAATAGGAGCCAACGCCTACAAATATTCTCCCATCACTGAAAACTACCGGTTTGGAAAGTTCCAATAGAAGCTCGGTAAATGAACCGAGCAGAGAAATTATGATGCCTATTAGATATATTGCAATTACGGCAGGGGTAAAGAGGGTTCGTTTTGGACCGCGCCTTACTACGAGGCTGCTAATATGAAACCAGAAAACCAGTGGAATAACATTACTCCACCAACCTGTCCGATGAACGAACACTCCTATATCACGCCCTCCTGAGACAAAATTTACTAGGATAGTTTGAACAAAAAAATATGCTTGCGTTAGTATCCCGAAAAAGCAAGTGAGGGTGAGGTTGGTGCGTCCTGAGATGCGGGAAATCATATATAAGCCCATCCACAGGAATGAGCCAAAACCTACAAGGGAGAAAATCAGTTGTAAGTCAAAATTGAGCATAGCAAATCAGGATGAGTTGAGAAAGCCTGAATATCAAAAAAGATTTACTGCGAAATAAATTATACAGTATCTATAATAAAGGTGGAGGGAAATTGCGAGGTGTGCGTCAAATTTCCACAAGAGATATTGCCAAGTATGAAGGAGAGAAGTAAGCTATCGGTTGTTGCACTTCTCCGGGTATTTAGGCGAGCGGGCGCTTGAGGGTGGTTTTAGAAGAGTCATGGCTATTTTGCCCAGTAACCCGCTCGACTAGCGGTGCCTTCTGTTTCCAGAAAAATACAGGGTTGTGGTTCTAAATTACAACAACCGATCAGGAACTTCAGACAGACGATTCGCTACCACCGGACTCATATTAGTGAAGATTTCCAAACGGTCTTCTTCTTTTAGCAATTGAAGAATATCTACAGCGCAATCGGGTCTTATATTTTCTAGCACTGCCGCCGCTACCTTCGGGCTTAAATCCTCAACGATTTCGGTGCCAAGTTCTGGAGGTAATTCCTCTAATAGAGGCACCAGATAAGCCACGCTCAACCCTTCTAGGTGTTCGTGTTGAATGTCCAGATGCGCTTCGGGTGCGCTGCTGGTCAAATATTCCACCTCAGACCAATCCAACATTTCGTCATCCAACACCAATATCCCACCTTTCTTTGAAAGGAAAGGGATAAGTCGGAGTAGTCGCGCTTGCAATGATACATCTACTGCGATTAGCCAGATAACAGGTTGGTTGCCCACAATATTCAGAACAAGGTCATTAGCCCGAACAACTCTGCGCCTTTGCAAATCAACCAACGGGTTATCAAGTATATCTTCCTTTAGCAAAGCTTCGCCGGGGAAACGCTCAAACTTAACAATCTCTTTGACGGAGACAGATAATTTTATTTCTTTTTCACCAAATGATTGGACTTGCCGAAGCGGAATCCACCATTCCTCCTCCTCATTCTCGGCTACCAGACCGGTCAAGTGAGGATGGGGTTCTTTGAATTGGTTATTCTTTCCCGCCGGATTTAAACAAACCGAAAGGTCTTTCAGGGCGGCTATTTCTTTTCCCGAATTATCTAGAACTGGAGTATTGATAAGATAGCTTAGCAAGACTAATGGCATATACTGGTTAGCTGACCGGAACAAGCCAGCAAAAGTAAGGGTACTCGTAATCATTGTATGTTTGAAAATGTAACTAAGTCAAGAGATTAATAATATTCTAATATTAGCATAGATTATATGCTACTACCCTATAGAATGGAGGCTTAGAATCATAGATAGCACGGGCTAATTAGTAGTGTTAGAGTTGATTAATAGTCGTTTTTATTCACACAATGGTATTAAACCCATTACTATAATTTAATTGTGAAATTAACCACAAATGGTTGACTAATACCATCAAAAGTGTTATAAAATAAGTTGAAAGGTAATTATTTTACTGGTTGTTACTAACGCACTTATTAATTGCTCCCACCTTGCTTTCGGGAACAATTGTAACTACCAGATTAGTGAAAGGAGTCATCCTTTTATGGATGCAGACCGTAGTAACTTGGAAGACTTTGGGAAAACCCAAGGTAAGGAGGTAAGGGTAGATTAACCTTTATAATTATTGGTTTCACCTTCTTTTATCTCTTCTGCGCTATTAGCGCACATGCCTTTCATTATTTTCCGCATTTTCTTCCACATGCTACTTAGTTTTTCAGCCTGCACCCTCTTGGTTCAATACTCAACATTGCAGTACAACGGGTTTTACAGGTAAAAATAGCTCTAGCTTTCTAGCCCTTTTTTGGATGTAGCCGATTTCTAGTGCATTGGCGCACTGAAAGCCACCGCGCTATTTTGTGTTGCCTAGCGGCTTTCCTGAAAAAGCTTATCAAAAAGATGGTGGGCAAATCGTTTTGATTAGGTAGCAATGTAAGATGGAAAAAATGAATTTATTATCTGAATTTCAATCCGAAGGAAGAGGTGAAACCATGACTATAAATGAAAACGTCTCGTTAATTGAGCCGAACGTTGCAGTCGCTCGGAGCGCAGTGCTGGATGAGGCACATCTGGGCGACATCAAAGGCGCGTTGGGTACCATCCGGGTGAACGATACCACCCCGCGCCGTTCCTTGAAACAGAAAATTTTAACCATGCTGGCAATCATGGGTCCCGGGCTTATCGCGATGGTAGGTGACAACGATGCCGGTGGGGTTGCAACCTATTCTCAAGCCGGGCAAAACTATGGAACCAGCCTTTTGTGGGTGATTGTTTTACTCATCCCCGTTTTGATAGTAAATCAGGAAATGGTTGTTCGCCTAGGTGCGGTCACTGGGGTAGGACACGCTCGCTTGATTCTCGAACGCTTTGGTAAATTCTGGGCGGCTTTCTCGATTGGAGACCTGTTCCTACTGAACTTCCTAACCATTGTAACTGAATTTATCGGTATTGCCATGGCGTTGAGCTTTTTTGGAGTTGAGCAAGCTATTTCGGTTCCGGTTTCAGCCGCTTTACTGATTATTATGGTGATAACCGGCAGTTTCCGCCGTTGGGAACGTTTTATGTATCTCTTTATCGCACTTAACCTGATTTTAGTTCCGCTCTTGATAATTTTCTGCAATCCTTCAGCCGGACAGATTATGCGTGATACATTCATTCCGGGTCTTGAAGGTAAATTCGATTCAAAAGCTCTATTGCTGATTATCGGAATCGTAGGAACAACGGTTGCGCCTTGGCAACTATTCTTCCAGCAATCCAATGTAATTGACAAACGGATTACCCCACGCTGGATTAAGTACGAACAAATGGATACGTATATCGGCGCTTTCATTACAGCTTTTGGAGCCGCCGCCCTGATTATTGCGGCTGCCTTTGCCTTTAACGGAACTTCTTTTCACGGACAGTTCAGTGATGCCGGAGCAGTAGCTAAGGGCTTTGCCGATGTATCCGGTTTCTGGATGGGTGCTATGTTCTCAATCTTTTTGCTTAACGCATCTATAATCGGAGCCGCCGCCGTTTCGCTGTCCACCGCTTACGCCTTTGGCGATACCTTTGGTATTAAACATTCGCTGCATCGCAATTTCAAGGATGCCCGGCTGTTCTATGTGCTTTATGCCGGGTTGGTATTAGTAGCGGCAGCAATAGTGCTAATTCCTAATGCCCCGCTTGGGCTGATTACTATGGGTGTACAGGCTTTAGCCGGATTGCTATTGCCTAGCGCAACGGTCTTTCTACTGCTATTGTGCAATGATAAACATGTGCTGGGACCATGGACTAACCCAACTTGGTTAAACGTTATTGGCACAGTTATAATCGGGGTATTGATGATGTTATCATTTGTGATGGCAATAACCACAGTTTTCCCAGAAATTGATGTAACCATTCTCTCGCTCATTCTGGCGACAATTCTCACCTTTGGGTTGCTAATCACTGGAGTGATCGCCTTCATTAGTCGGCAGAAAAAGAATGAGGTTATGGTTAGAGAGCCAAAGCTGGATAAAAATAGCTGGCGGATGAGTCCCTTGAATAGCTTGCCTAAACCGATCTGGTCAACAACCAAGAATCTTGCAATGCTTTGCATGTGGGGTTATTTGGGAATGACTGCGATTGTGCTGGTTATCAAGGTAGTCAATATGGCTATTGGCACTTAAAATAATTGATTTATTCAGGGGGGGGGCGAGTTACCAAACTTCGCTCCCTTTTAATATGACCTGAAAACAAAAAAAGGACGCAGTTACCCACGTCCTTTATAAAGCTACCCTTATCTCATAACTTGCGGTAACGCTTTCATCACCATCTCTACTGTAACTTCCTCAAGGTTTGCGGCACGCGCTTCAGATACGGCAGCTTGCCTTAACTTATCGCTGGCAGAAATACGCGCTACCCATGGTACTTTCTCAAGTAGTTGGTCGAATATTGTCTTTGCCTCATCGCGCCACTTCAACTCGCTGAGTTCATCCAGTTTCGCAGAATGCTTTTCACTTTGTGCAGGCGGGGCGGCATTTGCGGTTGGGCGCATCCCGCCGGGTCCTGCCGGTAATCCGGTAGCATCCCGCCGTTCGCGCGGTAAAATATCGAACAGCACGTCAAAGATTGCATTTGTGACAAGCTGGATTACATACACCGCCCCCATATAACCCATATAGGGCGTACCAACCGAGCGATTGACAAACGGTACGGGCAATGCCGCCGGGATAAAACGGGCGGTCAATCCTGCTTCCGCCATATAAATTCGCTCGTTCATGCTTCCCATCACTACAGTTGGGCGCTCTGCCTGTAAGCGATTGCGGAGCATATAATTATTCGTATCGTTGGATTTCTGGCGATTGATGACCGTGCCGATTTCCATGCCAAGCTCATCGCCCAAAAACCGCTTCAAGCCAAGCGCGTAACTTTCGTTGGCGATAATGGCAAGCTTGGTGGTATTGTAAAAGTCTTGCGGTGCTCCAAGCCAAATGTCCCAGATGGGCAGCAGCGTTTCGCGCTTTTCTTTTGCTACAAAGGCTTTTGCCTGTTCTTCGGTGCCGAGCAATTTGCCGAGTTGCAAAACAAATTCGGTAGTTTCTTGCATCCCGAACGGCGCAAATAGGTAGGGTTTGCCTAATTCTTTTGCCAGCGAATCGCCAAACTCGCGGTACATGACCACATTTACCGCCGACTCATCCAGCCTGTCCATATCGGCGAACTTCGCGCCAAAGGGGAAGGAATAATAAAGGTCGCCGCCCGCGCCACGCACCAGCCTTTCCAATTCATGCAAATCGGCATAGCTGTTAAAGCAACTGTAAGTTGAGCTAATGATATTCACGCGGTGCGTAGGGGTACTGGCAAAATCGGCGGGTGGGGATTTTTCTACCAATCCGGCAGCAATCCGGCGTTTGCGCTCCTGATAAAGCCACAGCAACGAAACATCCCGCGCCTTCCATTCGTCCAGTTCAAAAGCGCGGCTAGAAAAATAAATGACATCAGGATGTTTGCGCTGCAAGCTCATAACGTGGTCAGACCCGATAAGCTCGCTTTCCTGACTACTTACCACGATGAGATGCTTCTTTTGCCTGGCGCGTTCCTCGCGCTCTTTGACACGACGCACCGCGTCCATAACCCTACGGGTAGTGCCATCTAGCGTTACCTCAACTTCGGTGATGTTACTGCTGGCGAGGTTGCCGATTTCGGGCAGCGCATCTGTATAGTTAATGGTTGCCGTTGCGGGTAGGCTGTAACAACCTACCGGGGCATCCACCACCACCTCTACATCGCTCATACAGGTAAAAGTAAACATCGCGCCCCAATAACCGTTGGAAACAGGCGTATCCAGCGGGATATTGGGCGTTTTTTTGCCTTCTTCCTCGCCAAAAATGCGGCTGGCGCTGGCGCGGATATGCTCACGCTGGCTTTCTTCACCTTTCGAGACTTTGCGGCGGGTAAAATTATGTTCCTCAGCGTCTTCGTAGCCGAGATTTTTATCAAGTTTCTCAGGTTGGGCGGGTGTTGCCGATTTTTTGGTTGTCCAGAAATTGCTGACTCCGGTTTTGTCAGGAGTGAATCCTATTTCAGCCTCGCCAATATCCTCCTGTTCCATAGGGTCGCCGGAAACTTTAGTAACTGCTTTAGGTTTAACGCCATTGGCGACAGGGGTTTTTGTTGTTACCGCTTGGGTTATACCCAAAGCATCTTCATCCATTGAATCAAAATCAACAGAAAATGAGTCTTTATTCGGCACGAGTGAATTGCCTTTCTTACTAGTTGCGATGGTAATTGGTACAAGGGCGCAATTTAACGCCCTCTGCCTTTATTGCTTCAGCGAAATCGGCTCACGTACGCCCACTTCAATAGCGGCATCCGCGAAGAAATCGCGCATAGCGGTGTAGCGATTAGTTTGGCTGAGTATTAACTTCATCTGTTCCACTAATGGGCGTACTCCGCTAGATAATAGCAAAGGTCGCGCCGACACAATGTTTGTAAAATAGACTGAAGGGATACCGCGCCGTTTGGCATGCGCCTCAAGGTTGCTAGAACCGATACACAAGTCGGGCGGGTTATTGAGCAATTCTTCAATATCATCTTCATGCCGCTTGCGGAAAATGACTTTTACGCCCCGCTCTGCCAGCCATTCCGCGTCTTCTTTAGTTCCCGCGCCTGCTCTTACGCTGGTTGATACGAAGGTGACGGTTGCGCCTGCTTCAATCATTAGTCGGGCAAAAAGCAATTCGCCTCCCTCATATCCGGCAATCATAATGCGCGTGCCGTCCAATCGACTTTTCTCAAGCTCGTCTGCCACTTTGTTTGCTTCATCGTTGGCAATATCGCGCACTTCATGGGCGGGAAGCTCCAGCAAGCGACCCAAATTCATGAACCAACTAAAAGTGCCTTCTGCTCCTACCGGAGCGCTGTGCAAAATCTTCAAGCCCTGCTCGCGCAACTCGCGGGCGGTACGGTCATAGAAGGGGTGTAACAACGCCCCGATTTTAGCTTTTGGCGCATCGTAGTAGGTGGAAATTTCCTTGCTTGGCAGGGCAGCTTGCATTTTAATACCGAGGCGGCTTATTGCAATCTGCAATTGCACCGGGTCGGTGGGAAACACTTCCCCGATAGAAACTAACCCATCTTGAGCCGATGCCACCCCTGCTGCCGCGTTGTTCTCGCCAATGCGCTTGAGTATCTGACTGATTGCCACGTCCTTAGCTTCGGCGTGAGTCGGCACACTATAAGCGGGAACGCGCATCGGTATAATTTCGGTTTGCCCAATGCGGCGCGGAATAAGCTCAAGATGCAAGCCGGAAGTTTCAGGAGTACACAAGGACATTACTGCAATCATGCGCGGGTTTTCGTGTTCTACCACCTCTTTTACAATATCAAGCACTTTGTCGGTCAGGTCGCTTTGCACTAATTCACGAGGGGTAAGTGAAGGAGACACGATGGGCTTGTTGGCAGCGTAGAAGTGAGAGACAAAATCCAGCCCGTATAGGCAACCCACCGCCCCTACCAGCACAGGCACAAGCCCCTCGATACGCATGGTCACGCGCAATGCGCCGAAAGCCGGACACATGGTGGCGCTGTGCATGCTGCAATCGCTTTTGCCGTTTTGAGCAGCTTCACCCTTTGCAGCAAGATTGATACTACGCCCAGCTTTAAGTTCGTCTAGCGGCTTATCGGACATACAGCAACTCCTTCCCGGCAGACGCGCGGTTTACCAATTCATCCGGGTGGGCGCTGCGTAGCTTGCCGCGCGTTTTCTGACGGAACATTTTATAAAATTCTTCAAATTCCAGCGGCTTGGGGATTACTGCTTCATGAACATTGATACTTTCTATAAGTTGGTCAACCGCGTCACGCATTGCAGGGATTTCCATCACATCGAAAGCATCTTTTGTCGTTACCGCTTCCGGGATAAACGGCATATTCGCCAGAACCGGCACGCCGATACGCTCGGCAAATTCCTGCGCTATTCCTGTACCATCATCCTTGTTGATAATAATACCCAGCACACGGCTTTCGCTACCTGCTTCAGCGTAGTGCGCTACGGCGCGGCTGACATTATTTGCCACATAAAGCGATTGCTGGTCGTTGCCTGCTACAATGATAATTTCGCGGGCGATGCTACGCGCAAAACTCATGCCAAAACCGCCGCATACCACGTCACCGAGGAAATCCAGCAGCGCAACATCAAAATCCCATTCAAAAAGCCCCAGCTTTGCCAGCGTATCAAAGCCAAGCACAATGCCTTTTCCGCCGCAACCGCGCCCGGTTTCAGGTCCGCCCAGTTCCGCCGCATAAACGCCGTTCCGCTCGAAAATTACATCTCCTGCGCTCAGGCTTTCATCATCGCCATTTTCGTGGAACTCGCGCCAAACTTCCAGAATGGTGGGGAGTAGTACACCTTTGAAAAGGGTAGCAGTGGAATCGTGTTTGGGGTCGCAACCGATTTGCAGCACACGAGTATTGCGTTGCACCAACCGTACACTTATACATGAGGAGAGGAAGCTCTTGCCGGAACCGCCCTTACCGTAAACTGCTATTACTCTTTGCAACATCAGAGTTAGCCTTTCTATATATATTATAGCGAGCAAATAATTAATACTACTCGCGTAAAATCGCTCCCTTAGCAGGGCAAAGTTAATCAACAGGCTGGTACCCCTGAGCCAGCCAAACAAGAAAAATTTACAGTTTTTTATTTAATGGGGTTAATCTGGTTAGTAGGTTAACATATACGAGCTAATATATGAGTATTACAAACTACAGAAAATAGGGCGATTTGAGGTAGTTCAGACTGTGAAGTACCGATATTCAGAAGTAGATTGGGCTTCTGCAACGGCTGCTCTTATCTCATCTTCGGTCATAGTTAGAGCGTAACCACGCGCATTTAAGTCGTAAGGTGACTGGATTCTATCAAAGGAACTTTGCCGATAGATTAAACCAAGTTTTGAGAGAGCCGCCAAACAACGATCGGCATGGGCAGGCGCAATGCTGTAGCGACGACGCAAGAGCGAATATAGCTCAAGCGTACTGAGATTGCCATATTTATTCAAAAGATTTAGGGCTTCAGCGTAAATAGGAACTAAGATGCCGCAATAACTCTGGCGTGCGTTAGGAACTAGCGCAGCACAATTATAAGCTTTGGATTTGCTTTTCTCGAATATTCGCTCGAAAGCCCATTGCAAGTCGTCAGCAAGCCAATGCTCGTCTCCAACCAAATAAACCAGCCTTTTTTCTGCGCCAAATTCTCCGGCTAATACTCTTCCCAGCAATTGGGGACCAAGGTATTCCCAAGTGGAGGCTTCCATGTTGGCAATGCCTTTCAAATCGAGGGCAATAAGGGTACGATAGGGCATTCTTGCGATGGTTTTTTCGAGGATACTGCAAATCTTCTGAGCTTGAATACCTGATACGCTTGCCCCAAAAAAAGAAGGGTTTGTATCAGTATTGATTAGTTCAAGTAGCGGAATACAGGCTATACTCCAACCGGGCAAGCTAGGATGCCGTGCGATGATATTATGCAAGGCAACCATAAGGTTCCTCCAGACTACAACAATTCAACTACGTTCGATGCGATAATAGTGGTACAAAGCCATTTATCGCCTTACTAATAATAGGATACCCCTTATTCACATTGAGTACCAGTGTATCTTATGGGAAATAAGTAGTAGGCACACGTAGGTAGAAGTCCTACGTACTACCACACCCTTACCTACGCCCTAATTATTCGGGCAGGGCTGATACTGTTGGCGAACTAGGGTTCATGAGGCGGCAGGTTTAAGAGCAGCAAAGCGACTGACCCTGGTTGTGGCTCTGGGCACGTCTTCAAGCAGTCATTCAGCCGAACTAAATTGAGAGCAACCGCTGAAGCAACCTGTTGCAAATGAGTTTTAGCTAAACCCAGATACCGGCATTCTCTTAAATCAGCTACCCGCACCCCTTGAGAGATAGTACCTTCTACCCCGGTTCTTAAATCTAGCAACTCCTTGTATTCTCAACAGCGATCAGGGCAGTCATTTCACCAGTCCGAAATATATTGGCTTAGTCGAGGGAGCGGGTGTGCGGGTGAGCATGGATGGACGAGGTCGAGCATTCGACAACATTTTCACCGAGCGTTTGTGGCGGACGATTAAATATGAGTGTGTGTTCTTAAATGAATTTGAAAGTCCCAAAGAGGCGCGTCAAGTTATCGGGGAATACATCCGATTCTATAACGAGC
>Ga0194047_10002171_pt1 | contig 11390 bp, 10 predicted proteins | sample JunL225m_MetaG_2_FD_160070 | JGI IMG/M metagenome (GOLD analysis project Ga0194047, IMG submission 160070) | Anoxic zone freshwater microbial communities from boreal shield lake in IISD Experimental Lakes Area, Ontario, Canada - Jun2016-L221-5m | ecosystem: Environmental > Aquatic > Freshwater...
ATCCCCGGCAGCGTTATTGTCTTTGATGAATACATTGGAAATGAGCATTGGCGGGTGGACGAGTTCAGGGCATTTCAGGAAGCGGTCGCCAATAATAATTGGACCTACGAATATCTTTGCTTCAGTTTTTTCACCAAACAGGTTGTCGTTCGGATTATCTAGGTATAAAGATTATGGTACCCACCGAAACACAACCCGCAGATTCCCTCACAGTTGATCAGGCACTTCAACAAGCCATCACTTACCATAAGGGTGGTCAATTACAGGAGGCCGAGCGTTTGTACCGTGCCATTCTGCAAACCCAATCCAATCACCCTGACGCGAACCACAATCTGGGTGTACTGGCTGTCCAATTGAAGCAGCCGACCGATGGCCTTCCTTACTTCAAGGCAGCCCTAGAGGCGAACCCTGATCAGTGTCAATACTGGCTGAGCTACATCGAAGCGCTAATTCAAACCAACCAACTGGAGGCCGCGGGGCAACTCCTGAAGCAGGGACGTGAAAGGGGTTTGGAGGGGGAAATGGTAGAGGCGCTGGCAGAGCGGCTGCAATTACCAAAATCCATTTCTTCCGCTCACTCTGTTACCAATGTTGCTACAAATCAAAACACCGGTGGATCCGGGCAAATCAATCGAAATCAACTACGTGTTGCCGAGACAAAAGCTAGGCGAGTCAATAACAAGACCACTCAGTTTCCGCAAAAACAGGGATCGGAAACGCCTCAACTATTATTAGAACCAACCTCTAAAGAAAAGGAACGGTTGGTTGCTATGTTTGATCAGAGTCGCTACAAAGAGGCAGAAGCCCTTGCACGAATGCTGACAGAGCGTTTTCCCGGTCATGGGTTTGGATGGAAGGCACTTGGTGTGGTGCTCAAAGCACTGGGACGTATTGTTGAATCGATTGAACCGATGCAGAAAGCGGTAGCGTTGTCGCCTAATGACGTCGATGTTCACTTTAATTTAGGGGCTTCACTTAATGATCTAGGTCGCCTAGACGAGGCTGAAGCCTGCTACCGGCAAGCGCTGAGGATTAAACCGGATGACTTCGGTGCCCATAACAATCTGGGCATTATTCTACAGGATTTGGGGCAGTTTGAGAAAGCTGAAGCCTGCTACCGGCGGGCACTGGAGATCAATAAGGATTTTGCTGAAGCGCACAGCAACCTTGGTGCTATCCTTAAGAATCTAGGCCGCCTGGATGAGGCTGAAGCCAGTTACCGACGCGCGCTGGTGATCAAACCGGATTTCGCTAAAGCGCACAGCAACTTAGGTGCCATCCTCAAGGATTTCGGCCGCCTTGACGAAGCATTGAAGCACTACCGCGAGGCACTGGCTGTTTCCCAATCACTTCTTAGTGCTCAGCAGGGAATATGCAATGTATTGCGACGTATGGTCCCTCAATGGCATGTTCCGATGATGAACGAGCAGAGGCGGAGCAATGCCTATTTTACCGCTCTTAAATCCGCAATCAAGCCTGATTCTGAAGTGTTTGAAATAGGTACCGGGTCCGGATTGTTGGCAATGATGTCGGCAAAGCTCGGTGCCAAGCGGGTGACGACATGCGAGGCCGTACCGCTGATAGCGGAGACGGCACGTCGTATTGTAGCTGATAACGGCTACGCAAATTCTGTTAAGGTGATTTCCAAGCGGTCTGTCAATGTCGAGTTAGGCGATGTTTTGTCGGAGAAGGCAGATATTCTGGTTTCAGAGATATTTTCCAGTGAACTGCTGGGGGAAAACGTTATTCCTAGTATAGAAGACGCGAAGCGTAGATTGTTGAAGCCACAAGGCCGTGTTATTCCAGCTGTCGGCAGCATCATGGTCGCCCTGTTTGGGGGCGAAGATATCAGAAGAAACCTTGTTGTAGAGGATTGCTTTGAATTTAACATGCAATTCTTCAATTCGATTATCCCCCAAAAATGCCCAATTGTTAGAAACGACCTGAACATCGAAATGCTGAGTGATGGCATGGAAGCCTTCCGCTTCGACTTTGAGAATGATTCATTTTTTCCAAGCCAGAGCAGGGAGTTACGTATTCCCATAAAATCTTCCGGCCGCTGTTATGGTGTCATACAGTGGATTCGTTTGCAAATGGATAGAGAAGTCGTTTTTGAGAATCATCCTTCGGAAAAGTCTACGGTGTCCAACTGGCAGCATTGCGCCTATATTTTACCTGAAGCCATTGATGTCAACCCCGGTCAAATCGCGGTTGTTTCCGCCTCGCATGACCGGATTGTTCCGTGGTTCTTCTTTGATAGAATTGAACCTGCTTCCAGGTCTTTGGGGCCTGATCCACAAGATATAAATTCACTGCTATCGCTGTTTGCCGAGAGGCGTTACACGGAAATGGAAATCATCGCCCAATCGCTAACGGTAAGTTTTCCGCACCATGGAATTGGCTGGAAGGCTTTAGGTGTGGTGTTTAAGCAGACGGGACGGATTGCGGATGCAATTGAACCCATGCAGAAAGCCGTAGAACTGTTACCTAGAGACTTTGAAGTTCATAACAACCTAGGCTTAGCCCTCAAAGATATGGGCCGGTTAGATGAGTCTGTGGTCAGCTACCGACGAGCTCTGGAAATCAAGCCGGATTATGCAGAGTCACATAGTAATCTGGGCCTCACCTTACAGGTTCTCGGCAGGCTGAACGAGGCAGAGATGAGCTTCCGGCGAGCCCTGGAAATAAAGCCTGATTACACTGAGGCTCTTAATAACATTGCCTTGTTGTTCTATGAGCAAGGCAGATTTATGGAGGCTTTGAACATTATCAAGCAGTCCCTGCAGATTAAAGAAATGGGAGAAGCTAAAAGTATCTTTATTGCCTGCGTCAAACGCCTTTGTTTCACGCATGACGACAGTGAGCTTCGAGTGGCTATGGTTCGCGCCTTGACCGAGCCTTGGGGGCGGCCCGGAGAGCTTGTTCGGACAGGTATCGAATTGATCAAAATCAACCCTGAGATCGAAGGTGGCATTGCACGGGCTGCTGATGCATGGCCTGTGCAACTGCCTGCGCAAGATTTGTTCGGGACAAACGGCTTAAGCACACTAGCAACTGATACGTTGCTGTGCGCTCTTCTCAATTCGGCACCCATTTGCGACATAGAGACAGAACGTTTTCTGACTATGGCGCGGCATGTTTTGCTTGAAGATGCTTCTGGGATGAACGATTCAGACTGTAAGTTTGTCAAGTCATTGACTTTCTACAGCGCTTTAGCATGTCAGTGTTTCATAAATGAATATGTGTTTTCTCACACAGATGACGAAATTCAAAAAGCGGGCGAATTGCGGGACACACTGGTTAAGGCGCTGGAAGCGAAAATTCAGGTGCCTACACTTTGGATCGTTGCAGTAGCGGCCTACTTCCCACTTTGTGCGCTCCCGTTTTCAGGTAGGCTTTTTGATACCCAATGGCCTGAGGCTGTAACTGCGGTGCTGGTGCAACAGATTCTGGAACCAGAGGAAGAACTACAGTTAAGTGCTGCTATTTCTAGGCTTACTGACATCGAGGATGTGGTATCACTTTTGGTGCAGAATCAATACGAGGAAAATCCTTACCCGCGCTGGGTCAATGTAACGCATGCCGGGAAATCAAAGAATTTAGTCGGATATTTGTGTCAACAGTTTCCGCTGGCTTCTTTTGAGCGTTACAGCAAGAGCGAAAACATTGACGTCCTGATAGCAGGTTGCGGCACAGGCCAAAATGCAATTGAAACGACGTTGCGGTACCAGGGTGCGAATACATTAGCCATCGATCTAAGCATAAGAAGTCTGAGTTATGCCAAGCGGAAGACACGTGAAATGGGTTTGAGCTCAATTGAATACGCCCAAGCCGACCTGCTTAAGCTCGGTTCACTTGGGCGAAGCTTTGATTGTATTACGACTAGCGGAGTGCTACACCATCTTGCTGACCCGTGGGCTGGATGGCGAGTCCTTTTATCGCTGCTGCGTCCAGGCGGGTTCATGAAACTCGGGTTTTATAGTGAGGTGGCACGACGGAATATTGTAAAGGCGCGCGCCGTCATTGCCGAGCAAGGTTATGGATCGTCAGCCGACGAGATTCGGAGTTGCCGCCAGGATTTGGTGGAATTAGATAAAAGATTAGATTTCGGAACAACATTGAAATTATCGGATTTTTTCAGCATCAGTGCTTGTCGGGACTTACTTTTCCACGTTCAGGAGCATCGTATGACCCTGGCCAGCATTGATGCTTTTCTTCGGGAAAACAATCTGGTGTTTCTTGGATTTGAAATCGATGACGATGTACTTCGTGCTTATAAAATGCTTTTTCCTGATGATGTTGCAGCTACCAACCTTTACCAGTGGCAGATTTTCGAGAATGAAAACCCTGACACATTCATAGGTATGTACCAGTTCTGGATTCAAAAGTGACGTAATATTCTGGGGACATCATTCTGGGGGACATAATACCGATTTTTTTTACGGTCGGGACGTAGCACAAATTATATTCAAATTATATTCAAACAAGTGATACGAATGTTTTCAGTCTAAAAGCGCCTTGATCCGTGCCAGTACATCCTCAACAATAATTGATGGCGCTTTCTCAACAAGCTTTCCACCACGCTCTTCACAGTCCAGCATACGAACTTGGTTGCAGAGTACGACACCGTGAGTTTTAACCCCAGAACCCATCAATGAAACGCTGAAACCATTTTCACGGGCGCACTGTCCCCCTTGAGTAATTGGGACAACAAGTGCCCGCCCAAAGCGATTAAAATCAGCCACTGTAAGGGGACAACTAGGGACACTCCCCGTATTTCCAGTCACACACCCGGTTCGCGGCAGCAGTTTCTGAACTCGCCACTCTTCGATGCTCCTCGATTTGCAAGACACTTTGAAGAGGCGCTTTGGGGGATGTGGGGGAGGAGAGAAAAGCGGGACTGCTATGATACAGGTATATTTAGGGGCACATGGTGGACAAGGCTACCAGTCCACATGGATCACAGGATGTAATTGAACCGCCATTGAGAAACCGATGGCGGCTTAGTTCAACAGCCGTCATTTCGTGTGTCAGTTTCGTGTTGAACTAATATAACATGCATGGTATATTGACGCATGGATTATACCTTGTCATACTTTAACGTGGCCGTGCAAGTGGACTTTGATTCTTGGCCGCTGGGATTGCGAGCTCGCTATCGGGCTCTTACCGTCCGGATGGAAATACATGGTCCAAATCTGGGGATGCCACATACTCGTGCAATAGGGGGTGGTCTCTTTGAAATACGAGCCAAAGCAGAAGAAGGAATTGGTCGCGCCTTCTACTGTACACTGGTGGGGAAACGAATAGTAATTCTACATGGATTTATCAAAAAGACAGATAAAACTCCAGAACGCGAACTTGAAATAGCCCGTAACCGTATGAAGGAGGTGCTTCAACATGGTTGAAATGAAATATGAACCGGTGTCATACAACCCACGAAAAAAGTTGGATAACGACCTGCAAAACCCCGATTTCAAGAAAGAATATATAGCTTTGGAAGATGAGTTTACCACTCTGGACGCGCTACTAGCTGCTCGTCGTCAAGCGGGTATGACTCAGGAACAGGTAGCTTCCAGAATGGGCGTATCTCAGCCGTCGCTGGCTCGCGTAGAGGCATCGCTTGGTTCTCACCGTCATTCCCCATCATTGGAGATGCTGCGCAAGTATGCTGCCGCTGTAAACTGCAAGCTGGAAATTAGGATGGTGCCACAATAGTCAAATATCAAGTGCACTGGAATATTCAGGGGACATAATACCGATTTTCTTTACGGTCGGGACGTAGCACAAATTATATTCAAACAGGCGATACGAATATTTTCAGTCTAAAAGTGCCTTGATCCGTGCCAGTACATCCTCAACAATAATTGATGGCGCTTTCTCAACAAGCTTTCCACCACGCTCTTCACAGTCCAGCATACGAACTTGGTTGCAGAGTACGACACCGTGAGTTTTAAGCCCAGAACCCATCAATGAAACGCTGAAACCATTTTCACGGGCGCACTGTCCCCCTTGAGTAATTGGGGCAACAAGTGCCCGCCCAAAGCGATTAAAATCAGCCACTGTAAGGACAAGCACATAGCGCTGTCCTTGCTGCTCTCTGCCTAAGACAGGATCAAGAACAAGGTGCAGAATTTCTCCTCTATCAGGAATTCTACGCTTCATAAAGGTACTTCCATACCAACAGGTTTAGAGTCCAACCATTGTCGATCTTCATCGGTCAGTGCCATATTTTCTTCTGTGCATTGCGCTAGGAGTTCGGAAAGAATGTATCTGGGCCTGACCTTTGGCTCAACAATCAACCTGCCAGCCTCGACACTCACCTCCACTTGACTGCCTGCACCAAGATGGAGCATGCTCAATATCTGCTTTGGAAGCGACATCACCACAGAACCTCCAAGAGCTCGTAATGCTACTGTAGTCATCTTATACCCCCCTGATTTAAGTTATATAAATATATAACTTGCCGCCGACCAGCGCAAGCACTAAAATAGGGATATTCTGAGGTATTTCTGGGTAGGGTAGAGAGCAGGTTCAAACTTGTAGGGATATGTATGCGTTCCCATCACTTTGGAATTTCGAGGGCAGATTTATATTTATTGGCAAGTGAATCGCAAATCTTAAAGTCAGTTCTTGCAGAGGAAGGTAAGCCAGAGAAAAGCAGCATTTTTCAGAATAATCCGGGATCGTATGCATTTAATAACGCACTTTATTGTTGTTGATAATTGCAAGAAAGTTTATTATCCAAAAATGAAACGCACGCAATTGATTAAGCATCTAAAAGTATATGGAGCATCTTTGTTGCGAGAAGGTTCCCGGCATACCATTTACATTTTGGGTGAGCGAAAAACACAGATACCACGCCACAATGAAATTGTAGATGACCTTGCAAGAAAAATCTGCAAGGATATCGAAATACCATTTGTGAGGTAGAACAAATGAAATACAGAGCCGTAATAAAAAATGTCGATGGATGGTGGATCGGTTGGCTGGTTGATATTCCTGGAGTTAACGCTCAAGAGAGAACCCAAGGTCGTCTGCTGGAGTCACTCCGAATCGGAGCAGTAGAAATGCTCGCAACTGAAGTAAGATTTGATCCAGGGGCTACAATGGCTGTAATTGATATCCCTGACGACATGCTTTCGCCTTGCCTCGCGTAAGCCTAAACCAAAAAAGCCAGTGGAGAAAAAAAGAGAGGTCTGGAGAGGTCTGGTGTCAGGCTCGACCTAGGCCATAATTTTTGCAAGCAATCGATCAACAATCCCCTGCCAACTGAAGCTTTTTTTGACATGAGCTGGTCCATGACACTTAGCCAGAATGCAAAAGTCCTTATCATTGATGATAGTTATCATCTGTTGGATCAGGGAGTCAATATCAGGTTCTAGGTAAAGGTATGGGCTGTCAGGAAAGGGTTTAAGTTTGCTTGAAATGGTCAGGGCGAAGAGGTCGTTTGTAAAGTCATCGGTAGGTCCTCCCTGAGTGCAGATGACCGGCAGCCCGCATGCTATTGCTTCAAGAACCGGCAGGTTGAATCCTTCAGCTTTGTATGGGCTTACATACGCATCGGCAGCCTGGTAACAATTAGCCAGGTCGCAACATGACATGACATCACCGGAATAGTATATTCTTTGCACTACAGAGTATGGAATTTCACCCGCTAGGCCAGCTAACAGATCATCGATCAGTTTTCGAGAATTAAACAGGCCATCACTCCCTTTCAGGTAGAGAATCGCCTCCGGATGTTTGAGGGCTACGCTGGCAAATGCTTGTATAAGTGAGTCAATTCCTTTGTTTCCTGTCATCGCCCCGATATGTAGAAACACAAATCGATCCTGCCACCCGAATCTTGCTCTAAGTTCAGAGCGTTCATCATCACTCAGCGGCTTAAATACAGTTGAATCAACCCCGAGAGGAAGGACCGAAACGCGCTCTTCCGGTATCCCGGATCGCAGCATGCCGAATTTAGCCCAGTTAGATGGTGTAAGCATATGTAGGCGCCCATCCAGAAAGGCATGTTCAATGCTCACATCACCGGAGACGGATTCTGGTTTGAGGTAAGCGTATTCTGTTGTTGCAAATATAAATGTTTTATCTGCAAACTGGTCGGGCAGGAAACGCAGCGGCCCGAAAATACGGTACACGAAGTCAGCCTTTCCTCCTTCCTGGAAAGGAGGTATCTGAGCAATGCGCTTTTCGCGGGGAGCATCGAGCAGTCCGGGATTCTGTCTCCAGTGCTTACAAAACATTGGGATATCTCTGTGCAACAGATTGATATCCGGCCTGCACGAGAGTTCTAATAACTGCCACATGTTAACACATGCATAGGAATGGGGGATGAAACGCCACCCCTCTACCAGAAGTGTTGGAGCAGTAACATTAGTTCCCAGCATGGAGATAAGTTGCTTTGCCGCTGTGGAAAGCAACAAAACGCGAAAGCGGCTTTGCTTCTCCATTATTTAGGCAGAAATGCAGAAATAATCCGGTACGCCGCCGAACCTCCTGCGTACTATAGAGTTCAATGCCGGATCTTACAGACTTCATTAGGAAATGCTCCCATCTTTTTCCAAGAGATTCCTAAGTCCATTGTACAAGACTGATCTCCATTTTGATAAAAATGCTGGTGGTTTCAATACATTTGCTTTTTGGGGAGATTGAAAAATACGCCCGCAGCAGGGTTATGTCAACGCAATTTCGGAGGAACTCACTAGATTTTAAGGGAAACAGAGACCATCAGAAGAGTTGTTTGGCGCATATAAAACATATGTTGATTTAAACTAATTAAACTTTGCAGTACCTGTTAATACAAAAAAATAGCAATTACCAAACGAAGCCATTGTTGTTGATCGTTGATTATGATGATGTCTCACCTACATTAGCAGGAACCACCATTTCAATCATTCTGAGCCGTCGATCCTGCAACAGGCGTAGTTCTTTGATGGCTCGGTATAGCTGGTTGTCGAGGGTGGTCTGATAGCGCTCAAACGATGCCCTTGGCTTGTCCGGCAAAATGCTCATCTCCGCGTTTGCGGCATTGTAAAGTTCGCTGACTTTTGCACGCAGATGTGCTTTAACAAGTACCGTTTCTGCAAGTTGTTTGGTCTGCAAGAACCAGTCATACAATTTTATACCTTGGCTATTCAGGAATTCATTGACCGGCATACCCACTTGCGCTGCCTCTACCTGTAAATTTTGCCAGCTTTGTGGGGCTTTCTTTTTCATCTCTTTAACGGTAATCTCCTGGCCATCCTCCTGCACCAACTTATTCCACTCTTTTATGATCGTTTCGCTCCACGTCACATAAACAGGTTCAAGCGGAGTGAGATCATCTGTCGTAACCTTATCGTAAGGCATGTACTTATCAAGGGAATTATTAACGGATTTAAAAAGTTTCGGATCCTGCCGATTTAGCGTGATTGCTGCCGTTTCGGCGGCAACGATCCGGCGCTGTTTCCAAATCGCAACGGCTATTTTTTCCACCAACACCATTTCAAGTGTATCAACTGGATTAAAAGTCTTCGCTAACTCTTCAAACAGTTGCTGAAATGTTGCTGGATCTTCATCAGGTAGAAAAAGGCTGCTACTGAGGATGCCGTGGCGGGTGGCATTGCGGGAGGCGACGGCCTTCCCCCCGACACTTTTTGGGCCGGTGCTTTTCCTACTGTTATGGCGGTTGGCTGATATCTGCTTTGTGCTTGTCATGGCCGGTTGGCAATACTCCGTATTCACTATTGAATTTCAGCATGATCCTCTTGCCATTACTGCGTTTCAACAATGCTTCTTGTCAATAAAAAAACTGGGCATTAATCTCCACAAGCTTCTTAACCTTTTGAATACGCTGGAAATCAGCATTTTACAAAGATATCGTATTCTTGCAATTGTGCTGCAGCGTAGAGTATACTCTGCACAAAAGCGATGGAAGGAATTATGAATGACCTCCTTGGCAAAAGAACAGCTAATCGGTTATTTCAAAGAGCACAAGCAAGAGTTTGCCGATTCATACGGGGTTATCAGTGTCGGTATTTTTGGAAGTGCCGTCCGGGATGAACTTTGTGAATCAAGTGATATTGATATTGCAATAGAAATGATGCCGGGGAAAAAGAATCTCAGGAATTTTTTAGGTTTTAAGCGTCTACTTGAAAAACAGTTTGGCCGCTCGGTTGATCTGGGAATAGAAAGTGCCTTGAAACCGGTTGTACGCAACAGCATCCAAAAAGAGATAGTCTATGTCTGAAAGAACTCCACAACTATTCCTGCAGGATATTCTGGATGCAGGTGAATCTATTCAATCATATGTGCAAGGAATAACGTTCGAGCAGTTTGAGTTGGAGCGCATGCGCCATTCTGCCGTTATCAGGGAGTTTGAAATAATCGGCGAGGCGGTTGGCAAACTTCCAGTGCAGATGAAAGAACGTTTTCCTGATGTTCCCTGGCAAGACATCAAAGATTTTCGCAATCTTCTGACTCACGAATATTTCGGAGTTGATTTGCAAATCGTATGGAACACCATCCTTACGGATCTGCCTCAGCTTCTTGCTGCAGTCAGGGCTTTGTCAGAATGATTATGAAGCCAATTGGGACAACTGAAACACCATCCGCGAATCCCCTCACTATTAATAATGCTCTTCAACAAGCAATTATCCAACACCAGACAGGGAATCTGCAAGAGGCGGAATGTCTTTACCGCAGCATTCTGGAAGCCGACCCCAAACATCCTGATGCCAACCACAACATGGGGGTTCTGGCGGTACAGCTAAATCAAACTGTCGCAGGTTTGCCTCTCTTCAAAGCTGCTCTGGAAGCAAATCCGAATAATGGACAGTACTGGCTTAGCTACATAGACGCACTGATGCAGACGGGACAAACCGACGCTGCTAGGCAGGTGTTGGAGAAAGGACGGCAAGGAGGTCTAAATGGAGAATCAATAGAAGTGCTAGCAGGACGTTTAGAGAAGGAATCTCCCCGTCCTCAAGAAATGAATACACTGACAGTTCTGTTCGACGAAGGGAGATACGAAGAAGCAACCACTCTCGCCCATACTTTAACGATCAGCTACCCGCAAAATGGTTTTGGCTGGAAGGCACTGGGGGTTCTGCGCAAGTTTCAGGGACTTACTGAAGAGTCATTGGAACCAATGCAGAAAGCGGTAGCGCTGATGCCTATGGACTCTGAAGCGCATAACAATATGGGCAACACTCTCAAAGATCTGGGGCGCCTGGAGGAGGCAGAAGCCAGTTGTCGTCGTGCGCTTGAACTCAAGCCGGATTTTGCAGAAGCTCACAATAATTTGGGCGCCACCCTCAAGGATATGGGACAGCTGGATGAAGCTGAAGCCTGTTGCCGCCGTGCTCTGGTGCTCAAACCGGATTTTGCCGAAGCGCACAACAATATGGGAG
>Ga0194047_10002175_pt1 | contig 11385 bp, 10 predicted proteins | sample JunL225m_MetaG_2_FD_160070 | JGI IMG/M metagenome (GOLD analysis project Ga0194047, IMG submission 160070) | Anoxic zone freshwater microbial communities from boreal shield lake in IISD Experimental Lakes Area, Ontario, Canada - Jun2016-L221-5m | ecosystem: Environmental > Aquatic > Freshwater...
ACTCAATCTTCAGGCTTTATTGTTAACGCGCTCTGAAGATGGGATGAGTTTATATACCGATGCTGGTGTAAGTCACGTTAAAGCACAGGCTCGTGAAGTATTTGATGTCTCTGGTGCTGGCGATACTGTGATTGCAACTCTGGCTGTAGCTCTAGCAGCAAAGTGGCCAATCGAAAAAGCCATGGCATTAGCCAATCGTGCCGGTGGTATTGTGGTTGGTAAGCTCGGTACTGCAACCGTTACTTCAGAGGAATTACAGTGACTATTATCGTAACTGGCGCCGCTGGTTTTATTGGCGCCAATATTGTTCAAGCGCTTAATGCGCGTGGCGAGAAAAATATCATCGCAGTGGATGATTTGCGTCCTGCAGATAAATATCGCAATCTGGCTGATCTGGACATTATTGATTACCTTGATAAGAACGAATTTTTAGAAGCATTTAGAAGCGGTAAGTTTGGGAAGGTAAAAGCCGTATTCCATGAGGGCGCTTGCTCTGACACGATGGAAACCGATGGTATTTTCATGATGGCGAATAACTATCGCTACACCATGGATTTGCTAGATATCTGCACTGCGCAAAAAGTACAACTGCTTTATGCCTCTTCAGCGGCTACTTATGGTGGATCAGATGTGTTTGTTGAAAGTCGCGAGCATGAGAAGCCACTCAATATCTATGGCTACTCTAAGTTCTTGTTCGATCAGGTGATGCGTAAGCGCTTTGCGGAAAAGAGTAATACCGCACAAGTCGTTGGTTTTCGTTATTTTAATGTCTATGGTCCACGGGAATCCCATAAAGGTCGTATGGCATCAGTCGCCTTTCATCAATATCACCAGTACAAGGCTAATGGTCATGTCAAACTCTTTGGTGAGTATGGTGGTTATGGCCCAGGTGAGCAAAGTCGTGACTTTGTATCGGTTGAGGATGTAGTGAAAGTAAACCTCTTTTTCCTGGGCCACCCAGAAATCAGCGGCATCTTTAATTTAGGCAGTGGTCGTGCACAGCCATTTAATGATGTTGCCCATGCTGTGGCTAATGCCATGCGTAAGTTGGATAAAGCAGCTCCAGCGAGCCTACAAGAATTAGTCAAAGAAAAAGCCATTGAGTACATCCCATTTCCAGATGCGCTTAGAGGAAAGTATCAATGCTTCACTCAAGCAGACCTCACAAAACTTCGCGCTGCTGGCTATACAGAACCCTTCTTGGATGTTGAGCAGGGTGTTGGCCAATATATTGAGTGGTTAGAGGCAAATTCTGGTTTCTTGGCCAATCCCCTTTAAAAAATACGTTTTCAGTGAGCAAGGTTCTTCTAGCCTTTTTACTTTGGGCTATTAGCACTTCTGTTTTAGCGCAAGTCATCGATATACCCCATCAGGATGAGGCACCTACACGAACTTTATTAGTCAATGCCACAAAGCCAAGGGCAGTAGTGTTACTTTTTCCAGGTGGTGGCGGTCAGGCTGGGATTTTTGATAATGGTTCGGCTAAAAGTAAACACACTTTTATACGCTCTCTTGATTTATGGGCCCAGTATGGCATTGATGCTGTATTGGTAGATAGCCCGTACAACTTAGGTCATACCAGGAGCAATCTACGAGGGCGACAAGATCATTTAAATAGAGTAGATGAGGTAGTGCGATTTTATAAAGCAAAACTGAATCTTCCAATTTGGATTTTTGGGCATAGTATGGGTTCCTCAACGGCAACTTATTACGCAAATGAATTGGATTCTTCAGGAAAAAAGATCTCCGGCATCATTATTGCGGGAACCATTTATACAGCCAACCTAAATCAAGATGTAGAAATACCAGTCTTGGGTATTCATCATCAGCAAGATACGTGTGGGGTGACTCCAGTGTCAGCAACCTCCACAATCATTAACAGCAGATCTTCAAAATGGATTTCTAAGTTAGAAATTATTGAAGGCGGCATTAGTGAAGGTAGTGTTTGTGAGTCCTTTGCCTACCATGGTTTTAATCAAACTGAGCCAGAATTAATTAAAAGTGCTGCTCAATTCATTTTGAATCAAAAATAGAGCTTCAGAATTTACTGATTAACTTGTCCAGTGAAGAATGGGGTCAACATCATTCTCCTCTGTTCGTTGTAAACAATCCATGCGCACTTTGTGTTCGTGGATTTTTTATTTACTAATGGAGATTTTATGACTAGTTATTTCAATCTAGAAAGTGTTAAACGTTTAATGAGAGTATCTGCGCTTTCAGCAGTTTTAGCAGTTGCTTCCTTTGGAGTTGCTGCCTCCCCAGTTAATGTCAATACGGCTACCCAATCAGAGCTTGAAAGCATTAAGGGGATAGGGCCCGCAAAGGCAAAAACGATTATTGCTGAGAGATTGGATGGTGGGCATTTTCAAGATGCAAACGATTTACAAAAGCGGGTACGAGGCATTGGCATGAAATCAGTCGAAAAGATGGTGGATAACGGTCTAACGATTGAGGCTCCCAGCTCCTTTCGGGAGCCAAATGGCCGGACCAAGAAGGAGGGTAGTGCCTCTAGTAGACGTAGTTCTCGTACTCAAACTAGTAATCGCCATCAGCAAGAGCGTACGGGAGCAGGTCGCAGAAATTAAACCCTTTCGTGTGTAGGCATGCTTATGGCTAAAATGGCCATATGAGCAAACCTTCTTACCTGACCATTTCACAAACTGTTGGCAATACGCCTTTAGTCCAGTTGCAACGAATTCCTGGCGTTGAGAATTCGACTCACAATAATGTGATTCTAGGTAAGTTAGAAGGCAATAATCCAGCCGGGTCGGTTAAAGACCGACCTGCGCTGTCAATGATCATGCGCGCGCAAGAGCGTGGTGAAATTAAACCTGGTGATACTTTGATTGAAGCAACTAGTGGCAACACTGGTATTGCTCTAGCCATGACCGCCGCTATGTTAGGTTACAAGATGGTCTTGGTGATGCCAGAAAATCAAAGTATTGAGCGTCGCCAAAGTATGGCTGCTTATGGAGCTGAACTCATTTTGACTGCTGCGTCTGGTGGCATGGAGTTTGCGCGCGACTATGCGCTCCAGTTACAGCGAGAAGGGCGCGGTAGATTGCTAGATCAATTTGCAAATCCCGATAATCCAAGAGCGCATATTGAAACGACTGGACCAGAAATTTGGCGTGATACAGATGGTCAGATAACCCATTTTATTTCATCTATGGGTACTACAGGGACTATTACAGGTGTCTCAACTTATTTAAAGTCGATGAATCCAGGAATTCAGATCATTGGTGTACAACCCGAAGAAGGTTCGCAAATTCCTGGAATACGTAAATGGGCTCCAGAGTATCTGCCCAAGATTTATCAAGGTGACAAAGTAGATCGAATTGAATACGTTACCCAGGCGGATGCTGAAGAGATGGCGCGTCGCTTGGCAGCGGAGGAAGGTATATTCTGCGGTATATCAGCTGGGGGTGCTTTAGTAGTGGCGCTGCGAATTGCGCGCCAAGTTGAAAATGCCACCATCGTCTTTATTGTTTGCGATCGTGGTGACCGCTATTTATCTACCGGTGTGTTTCCTGCTTAATTTGCCTTAGCTTTTTTCTTTGGGCTGGACTTCTTATGCTTAGGCTTCTCATTTGAGGTCGTAGGTGCCTTGGAATTAAGCGTCTTTACTGTATTTTCTGCCGGCACAACACTTTGATTTTTGTAACCCAAGGCTTCTGCAAACTCGGCCACGCTTTGCGCATAGAAGTAGCTACGGTTGTATTGCACAATCGTGAGGAAGTTATTTAAGCCCACAAAGTATTGAACTTGATCTGAGCCATCTTTATCTGGATAGGGAAGATCGACAATGAACGCTTTGCTTTGAGGCTCAACCCCACCGCTTTGTAAGTCACCTTGTTGCTTGGTCAAAATTCCTTTTTCGACCAGTTCTTGAACAGTATGTTTTAGTTGTGGTTCACCATCAGCCAATTCTTTTGCAGCGGGGATACCAGTGGTTTGAACTGGGAAAGAAATTGGCATACCAGGCTGCCAACCATGTTGCTTCATAAAATTACCAACGCTAGCAATGGCATCTTTAGGGCTTTGCTTTAAGTCAATTTTTCCATCACCATCACCATCGACTGCAAAACTACGAATGCTGCTAGGCATAAATTGGGGTAAACCAATCGCACCCGCATAGGAGCTGTTCTGATTTAAGCAAGTACTAAAGCGTGTGCTATTAACGTCGATGGCTTTGTTTTTAGATGGGAGAGTTCCACCTGCTTCGGTCCAGCACATCAGAATTAACTCTTTGAGTTGGTCCTTAAAAAGTTGTTCTCGGGCAGGTTTATTGGGGGTATCTGGATAACTAAAGGCTAGGGTTGATAAAACATCTTTGACCCGAAAATTACCTGTCTGACGACCGTAGATTGTTTCAATGCCAATAATGGCCACAATGATCTCTACCGGCACCCCAGAATCTTGCTCTACTTGACTCAAAAAGGCTTGGTTTTCCTCCCAAAATGCTTTCCCAGCCTTTAATCGCACCGGCTCAATAAAGCGCTTGCGGTAAACCAGCCAATTCTTCTTAAAAGTGCCTGATGGGGGTAATACCAATTTGCGTATCGAAGGTATCGTTTTAACATCAAGAAAGCCTATTTCTAGGCTTTGTAGGGGGATTTCTTGGCTTTTAGATATTTGGCTCAGTAACTCATTGAGGCTTTGGCTAAAACGGGCTTCTGTGATGACATCATCAGCTTGGTTTACGATGGGTTGCTCTGGACTACTTTGTTGTTGTGATGGGGCGCTAGCGCAGGCAGCCAGTAACATTACCAGGAGCAGGCAGGGAACACGAAAGCTCATACGTAAGGATTTAGATTGTTGAAATTTAAGCACTTCTTATTGGACTATAAAAACTACAGTTTTGCTATTGAGGATTTGGAGCAATGACAACAGGATACATAACTCATCCAGACTTTCTGAAACATGAGATGGGAAGTCATCATCCGGAGTGCCCAGAACGTATTCAAGCGATCAATGATCAATTGATTCGTAGCGGTATTGATCGCTTTTTGCATCATTTAGATGCTCCTTTAGCAACCGAGGAACAGCTTGAGCTAGTGCATAGCCCAGATCACGTGAGCTTTGTGCGGGATCGAGCCCCAGAGAGTGGTTATTTCATGTTAGATGGTGACACCATTATGAATCCCCATACCTACAGAGCGTCATTGCGCGCTGCTGGCGCTGCAATAGCAGGTGTAGATGCTGTGATGAAAGGCGAAGTCGAAAATGTCTTTTGTGCAGTAAGACCCCCGGGCCATCATGCAGAACCTACCCGTTCAATGGGTTTTTGTTTATTTGATAACGTCGCCATTGCTGCTCGTTATGCACAGGAAACTTACGGCATTCAGCGTGTTGCCATTATCGATTTTGACGTGCATCACGGCAATGGCACTGAAGCAGCATTCTTTAATGACCCGAACGTCATGATGTGCAGTTTCTTTCAGCATCCTTTCTATCCCTATAGCGGCTTGGATCCTTCCGATAATATGGTGAACGTACCATTGCCTGCATCTACTCAAGGTGATGTTGTGCGTTCGATTGTGGAAGAACAATGGTTACCAGCATTGCGTAATTTTGAGCCAGAGCTCATCATTATTTCTGCTGGATTTGATGCGCATCGTGAGGATGATTTAGGTCAGATGGGCTTGGTAGAAGATGATTATGTGTGGATTACCAAGCGCCTTAAAGAAATTGCAAAAGAGTATGCAAAGGGTCGCATAGTGAGCTGTCTGGAGGGAGGCTATAACCTCTCTGCATTGGGCCGCAGCGTTGTAGCGCACGTAAAAGCATTGGCTGATATTTAGCCCTCAAATTAAAAGACTGTTATTGAAAGTGCATGATGGCAAATATTTATGAGCAGGGGCTAGATCGTAATTTAGCTAATTTCACTCCCATTACTCCACTCTTGTTCCTAGAGAGATCTGCCCAGATTTATCCCAACAAGACTGCCGTTATTCATGGCAAGTCACGCCAAACTTGGCAACAAACTTACGAACGCTCTCGCCGCCTTGCGAGCGCTTTACAAAAGCACGACATTGGCTTGGGAGATACGGTTGCCGTGATGTTGCCAAATACCCCGCCAATGGTAGAAGCCCATTTTGGCATTCCAATGGCGGGCGCCGTACTCAATGCATTAAATACTCGTCTAGATCCTGAAACGATTGCCTTCATGCTCAATCATGGTGAGGCTAAGGTCGTCATTATTGATCCTGAATTTTCAGGGGTAATGAAAAAAGCATTAGAGATTGCCCAGAAAGAAAGTGGCCGAGATATTTTGGTGATTGATGTAGAGGAAAAAGAATTTGATGTTAAAGGTGAGAGGTTGGGAAAGCTGACTTATGAGCAACTACTAGCAGAAGGGGATCCTCAGTTTGCATGGCAAGTCCCCGCAGATGAATGGCAGGCCATCTGTTTGAACTACACCTCTGGAACTACAGGCAATCCTAAGGGGGTTGTCTATCACCATCGTGGAGCAGCAATTAATGCTGTGTCTAATGTGCTCGACTGGGATATGAATAAACACCCAGTCTATTTGTGGACCTTGCCAATGTTCCATTGCAATGGCTGGTGCTTCCCATGGACTATTGCGGCTCGTGCCGGTATTAATGTTTGCTTGCGCCGTGTAGATGCATCTAATATTTTTGCAGCAATTAAAGAGTATGGCGTAACCCATTACTGCGCTGCTCCGATTGTTCATAACCTCCTCGTAAACGCTCCCGATGAAATGAAGGTTGGCGTACCCAAAGGCGTGAAGGGCTTGATTGCTGGCGCTGCACCACCTGCCTCCATTATTGAGGGCATGGAAAAACTAGGCTTTGACTTAACTCACGTTTATGGTTTGACTGAAACTTATGGGCCTGCAGCAATCTGTGTGCAGCAGGATGATTGGGATAACTTAGATATTGGTGAACGTGCTCGTTTAAATGCGCGTCAAGGTGTGCGTTATCACATGCAACAAGCGATTGACGTTCTCGATCCAGGCACAATGAAGCCCGTTCCTGCTGATGGTGAAACCATGGGTGAGATTATGTTCAAAGGGAATATCGCCATGAAGGGCTACCTTAAGAATGATAATGCTACCAAAGAAGCATTTGAGGGTGGTTGGTTTCATTCGGGTGACTTGGCAGTGATGAACCCAGATGGGTATATCAAGATCAAAGATCGTAGTAAAGACATCATTATTTCCGGGGGAGAAAATATTTCTTCTATTGAGGTTGAGGATGTGCTGTATCGCCACCCTGCAGTGATCGCTGCAGCTGTTGTCGCCAAACCTGATCCAAAATGGGGGGAGACCCCCTGTGCTTTCTTGGAAATCAAGCCTGGCTTTGAGGTCACTCCCGCCGAGATTATTACTCACTGTAAACAGTATTTAGCTGGCTTTAAGGTCCCTAGGGCGATCGTATTTGGTGAGCTGCCTAAGACCTCAACAGGCAAAATTCAGAAGTTTGAGCTACGTAAGCAGGCTGGTTCAGCCACCGCCATTGATGTTTAGAGATGAACAGTTAAGACGGATAAAATAGATAGCTACCTACATTTTTGTTTATAAATATTGAGAATTCCCAATGAAGATTTTAGTTGCAGTAAAACGAGTGGTTGATTACAACGTCAAAATTCGAGTGAAGTCTGATGGTTCTGGAGTGGACCTGGCGAATGTCAAAATGAGTATGAATCCTTTTGATGAGATTGCAGTTGAGGAAGCAGTTCGCTTAAAAGAGGCTGGCATTGCTAGTGAGGTAATAGTGGTTTCCGCAGGCGTTACGCAATGCCAAGAAACTTTAAGAACTGCTTTAGCTATCGGAGCTGATCGTGCTGTTCTTATAGAGACTGACGCTGACTTACAACCTTTAGCTGTAGCAAAGATTCTAAAGGCCCTTTCTGAGAAGGAGTCTGCGCAAATCATCATCCTTGGCAAACAAGCGATTGATGACGATAGCAATCAAACTGGCCAAATGTTAGCAAGTCTGATGGATATTCCACAGGCAACCTTTGCCTCGAAGGTAGTCATAGCTGATGGTAAAGCGACCGTAACCCGCGAAGTGGATGGCGGTCTAGAAACAATTGCTCTGTCATTGCCAGCCGTGATTACTACCGACTTGCGTCTTAATGAGCCGCGCTACGTGACTTTGCCAAATATCATGAAGGCCAAGAAAAAGACGATCGATATTGTGAAGCCTGAAGATCTGGGTGTTGATATTGCCCCACGCCTCAAAACCCTTAAGGTTGAAGAGCCGCCTAAGCGGAGTGCTGGCATTATGGTTGCTGACGTAGCGACCCTTGTAGATAAACTTAAAAATGAAGCAAAGGTAATTTAAATGGCTGCCCTCGTTATTGCTGAACACGACAATCAATCTTTAAAAGCAGCTACTCTGAATGCTGTAGCAGCTGCTTTGCAATGCTCTCCTGAGGTCGATGTACTCATTGCTGGAAGTGGTGCTGACGCTGTTGCAAGCGCGGCTACTCAAATTACCGGCATACGAAAGGTAATTCAAGTAGATGCTCCTAGTCTAGCTGATCACTTGGCTGAGCCTATGGCCGCACAAATTCTTGCGCTTGCAAAAAACTACAGCCATCTTCTTGCGCCTGCAACTGCAAACGGTAAAAACGTGATGCCACGGGTTGCTGCTAAGTTAGATGTTGCTCAGTTATCGGATATCACTAAAGTTGTGAGTGCCGATACTTTTGAGCGTCCTATCTATGCTGGTAATGCCATTGCTACTGTGCAATCAGTTGATCCAATTAAAGTCATTACCGTCAGAACTACTGGCTTTGATCCTGTCGCTGCAACTGGAGGCTCTGCTGCAGTAGAAAAACAAGCTGCTGTCGATAGCTCCATCAATTCCTCCTTTGTGGGTCGTGATCTGACAAAGTCTGATCGCCCTGAGCTAACTGCTGCCAAGATTATTGTGTCTGGTGGTAGAGGCCTTGGCTCTGGTGAAAAATATCAAGAGCTGATCGCTCCTTTGGCAGATAAGTTAGGCGCAGCTCTTGGCGCTTCTCGCGCGGCAGTTGATGCGGGATATGTACCAAATGACTATCAAGTTGGACAAACAGGAAAGATTGTTGCTCCACAGCTTTATATTGCCGTTGGTATTTCTGGTGCTATTCAGCACTTAGCAGGAATGAAGGACTCTAAGGTGATAGTAGCGATTAACAAAGACCCAGAAGCCCCAATCTTTAGTGTTGCTGATTACGGCCTAGTAGCTGATTTAAATACTGCAGTACCTGAGCTCACTAAAGCGCTAGGCTAAAGCCTTTCCCTTTAGCCATTCATTGCTATTGCATATTCGTTATGAATAAAGAGGAGTTGTAATGTCATATGTAGCCCCTATCAAAGACATGTTGTTTGTGATGAATGAGTTAGCAGGAATATCAGATGTCGTGGCTTATCCTTCTTATGCAGAAGCAGGAGCTGATGTGGATCTAGCCCCAGCCATCTTGGAAGAATCTGCAAAATTTACTCAAGATATCGTGGCACCTCTCAATTGGTCAGGCGACCAACAGCCGCCCTCATTAAAAGATGGCGTAGTGACTAGTTCCCCTGGATTTAAGGCGGCCTTTGAGCAATATGGGGCTGCTGGTTGGCAGGGTGTTATTCATCCTTCTGAGTTTGGCGGTCAAGGCTTGCCAAAGTTAATCTCTACTGCATGTTTAGAGATGCTGAATTCAGCTAACCTTGCCTTTGCTTTATGCCCTTTACTAACTGACGGTGCGATTGAGGCATTACTGACTGCTGCGAGCCCAGAGTTACAAGAGCGATATGTTCCGAAGATGATTTCTGGGGAATGGACTGGCTCTATGTGCTTAACTGAACCACAGGCCGGTTCTGACTTAGCAATGGTGCGCTCGCGTGCTGTGCCAGAAGGTAACGGCACTTATAAAATTTTTGCTACCAAGATTTATATTACTTATGGCGAACACGATATGGCAAAAAATATCGTGCATCTCGTTTTGGCGCGCACTCCAGATGCACCTGAAGGAGTAAAAGGTATTTCCCTATTTGTCGTACCTAAGTATTTAGTCAATGCAGATGGATCCTTGGGGGAACGTAATGATGTGCAATGTGTTTCTATTGAGCACAAGTTAGGCATTAAAGCGAGCCCTACTGCTGTATTGCAATTTGGCGATCATGGTGGCGCCATTGGCTACTTGGTCGGCGAAGAAAATCGCGGCTTAGAATATATGTTTGTCATGATGAACGCCGCCCGCTTTGCGGTAGGCATGCAAGGTATCGCGATTGCTGAGCGTGCTTATCAAAAAGCAGTGCAGTACGCCAAAGATCGTATTCAAAGCCGTGATCTCAATGGCTCTGATGGTCCTGTAGCAATTATTCATCAGCCAGATGTGAAGCGCATGCTTATGACAATGCGTGCCTACACAGAAGCTTCACGCGCCTTAGCGTATTACGCTGCTGCTGCTTATGATGCTCAGCATGCGGCGCCTGATGAAGCTGATCGCAAATCTAATCAGGCCGTTTACGAGTTTTTAGTGCCGATTGTGAAAGGCTTCTCTACAGAGATGTCGATTGAGGTTGCGAGCCTTGGAGTTCAAGTCCATGGTGGGATGGGATTCATTGAAGAGACCGGTGCTGCTCAGTATTACCGAGATGCTCGCATTCTGACTATCTATGAAGGGACTACTGCAATTCAGGCAAATGACTTAGTTGGCAGAAAAACAGTACGTGATGGTGGTGCTACTGCAAAAAAATTCTCACAAAAAATTATTGAAACGGAAAAAGATTTAGCTGCTAGTGGTAGTGCTGATGCTAAAGCGGTCTTAAAGCAGTTAACTGCTGGCCGCCTTGCCTTTGAAGAGTCTATTGCCTATATCTTGGCAAATGCAAAGAGTGATATCAAAGCTGTCTATGCCGGCAGCTTTGCTTATCTTCGCTTATCTGGTTTGGTCTTGGGTGCTTGGCAAATGGCACGAGGCCTTTTGGCTGCAGAGCGCTTGCGTGAAAGTGATACCGCCTTTTATAGCGCCAAGATTGCTACAGCGCGTTTCTTTGCTGAGAATCTATTACCGCAAGCAAGCGCTTTAGCAACATCCATTGTAGAAAGTGGACAGTCTACGAATGCCTTAGAGGCAGAGCAGTTCTAAAATTATTGAGATAGCTTTTTTGCTTCATGAAGTTGCGAGATAAAAAATTGCTCAAATGAAACTGCAAGGAAGGTCATCATGACTGCAGCGCCAAACACGAGTGAGAAAATCACAGTCAGGATAGCTGGCCAGCCAGAACGAGTTCGACGGTGCTCTTCAATGCCAGGATTAAATTGTGCATCCCACTTTTCATCAAGCCGAAGGCCAAAGGCGATCGTAGTGAGCCAGCTTGCTTCTATAGCAATAAAACCAAAAGTAAGCAGAATCCAACCTGGCGCAGAATGAAAG
>Ga0194047_10002180_pt1 | contig 11373 bp, 8 predicted proteins | sample JunL225m_MetaG_2_FD_160070 | JGI IMG/M metagenome (GOLD analysis project Ga0194047, IMG submission 160070) | Anoxic zone freshwater microbial communities from boreal shield lake in IISD Experimental Lakes Area, Ontario, Canada - Jun2016-L221-5m | ecosystem: Environmental > Aquatic > Freshwater >...
GAGAGATTTCCGCTTAGGTGGTGCAGAACTTAGCGATGCAGATAAACCGCGCTTTGCTCAAATTCAAGATGAGCAAGCTGTCCTAGGTAAATCTTTTTCAGATCATGTGCTTGATGCAACGGATGGATTCGTTCATGCTGTCGCTGACATTCAAGATTTGGCTGGACTCCCAGAAGACGCCATTGCTGCTGCGGCTGACCTAGCAGAACAAAAGGGTCTCCAAGGTTGGGCTTTTACACTGCATTTCCCTTCCTACTATCCCGTAATGCAGTACGCAGAAAATCGGGCACTACGCCGCTTGATGTATGAGGCCTACGTCACGCGTGCTTCTGAACTGGCACCTCAATATGCTAATGGCAAGTTGGAATGGGATAACACCCAAAACATGATTGAGCAACTCCGTTTGCGAGACGAAGAGGCACGCATGTTGGGATTTGCTAATTATGCAGACCTCAGTTTGGCTGCAAAAATGGCTGGGAGCGTTAATGAAGTTGATGCTTTCTTGAGCACCTTTGCTGCCAAATCAAAACCATTCGCACAAAAGGACTGGATCGAACTCCAAGAATTTGCTAAATCAGAATTGCAACTCACTGATGGCTTAGATCCTTGGGATATTCCCTATGCATCCGAACATCTAAAGCAACAACGTTATTCTTTTTCTGAAAATGAACTCAAGCAGTACTTCCCTTTATCTAAAGTCCTCGAGGGATTATTTCAGGTAATCCAGACTTTATTTGGCGTCAAGATTGAAGCTGCAGACTTGCCTACTTGGCACAATGATGTGCAATCTTTTTCTGTTAAAGACCATTCTGGAGTAATCAGAGCATATTTTTATTTAGACCCCTATGCACGTCCCGGCAAACGAGGCGGGGCGTGGATGGATGATGCACGAGGTCGTCGAGAGCTATCCAATGGAGAGATTCAAGTACCTGTAGCGTATTTGGTCTGTAACTTTGCACCTCCGGTAAAAGTCAATGGTGTATTACGTCATCCCACTATTACTCATGATGATGTCATTACCCTCTTTCATGAAAGTGGTCATGGCTTACATCACCTCTTGACTCAAGTAGGTGCTCTTGGTGTATCGGGCATTAATGGTGTGGAATGGGATGCGGTGGAGTTACCAAGTCAGTTTATGGAAAACTTTTGTTGGGAATGGGAAGTATTGGAAAACATGACTGCCCATGTAGAAACAGGTAAACCATTGCCGCGTGAACTATTTGAAAAAATGCTTGCTGCAAAAAACTTTCAAAATGGATTAGTAACCTTGCGTCAAATTGTGATGTCATTAACTGATTGGCGCCTACATTCTAGCTTTGATGCTAGCCATGCCAAAGGTCATGCTGTACTAGATGTCTCTAGAGATATGGCCGCTGAATACAACATCATTCCCCAACCTGAGATTTCACGCTGGATCAATACCTTCAGCCATATCTTTGCCGGTGGCTATGCTGCTGGTTATTACAGCTACAAATGGGCTGAAGTTTTATCAGCGGATGCCTACTCCGCTTTTGAGGAAGCAGCAAAACTGACTGGTAGCGTACTAGATGCTAAGACTGGTATTAGGTATCGTGAAGAAATTTTGGAGGTGGGTGGCAGTCGACCAGCAGCAGAATCTTTCAAAGCCTTCCGCGGTCGCGAACCTAGTATTGATGCCCTACTTCGTCATGGTGGTCTTGCTTAAGCCATTGATCTATAGACAACTGGGTGGCATGCATATTGCTTGGCGGTCTTGAATACCAAATATCCAAATTGAAGGAATGATGAATACCCCTCCAGCAACTAGCTCGCAGACCTCAGAAAATATTGGCTTACTCTCTGCAACTACTATGAGCTTAAGTGGCATGATGGGCTCTGGTCTATTCACGGTATTAGGATTTGCCTTTCTAACAGCAGGGACTCATTTTCCCTTCCCTTTTTTATTGGCAGGTATCGCAGTATTTTTTACTGTATATTCTTGCGCAAAAATCAGCGCCACTTTTCCTGCAAAAGGTGGGCCCGCTGGATATATCATTACAGTTTTTGGAGATGGCTTTATTGCGGGCTGGATGAACTTATTCTTCTATCTTGGATTTTTAATTTCTACCGCTCTATATGCTTCAGGATTTACAGAATTTATCACTGTATTAACTGGAAATTTCTTCTCCCCTGTAGAGCTTAAGTTTATCGGGGCCGCACTAGTAATCATTTTTTCATTATTAAATCTACTTGGTGCTCGCATAGTAGGCATTGCAGGTTCTATAGCAATTGGTCTTGTATTTCTGGCGCTACTTGGATTTAGCGGTATTGGCTTAAGCCATATTAATTTTTCTAATGTGACTTTCGCGGGCGGATCGGTTGAAGGTATCGCGATTGCAACTGGAATGCTATACGTTAACTACCAAGGTTTTGCAGTAGTGAGTAGTGCTGCAGGCTCCATGACCAATCCCAAGACAACAATTCCTCGAGCAATGTTAATTGCTACTCCTCTGATCGTATGTCTTTATGTTTTAGTGAGTTGGATTGCAATAGAACTGACTCCGATTAGCGTAATTCAAACTGATCCAGGAAATATGCTGGGTATCAGCGCTAAACTTATCGCTGGTGAAGCAGGATTTATTGTGATTGGATTGGCAGCTTTGCTAGCTTCTGCAGCAGCAGTAAATGCCACTATTTTTACCGCATCCAAAGTACTCGGCGTAGTAGTAAATGCGCATCCTAAAGCTCAATGGATAGAAAAAGCAATCGGCAATGGTCAGACAAGACCTCTACTGATATCTGCAGTCATTGTGATCGCCCTAGTATTGGCTTTTCCACTCGAGATAGTTGGGAAGATGGCCAGTATGGCTTTTTTAATTCTTTTTGCCGTCATTACTTTTGGGCATTTACGAATTCGCAAACAAACGGGAACTCCCGCTTGGATTTTATGGTGTGGAATAGCAATTAATTTATCTCTGTTTATTTTTCTATTTATCGATGGGTTGAAGACAAATCCCGCAGGAAATATTGCCCTCATTATTGGCTTATTGGCCACCTTTGGCTTACAGCTAGGTTACCGCTTTACAAAAACAGTACAGGATTAAGCAACATTTATACGCTAGGTCGTAGCATCTTCAAATTTTGAGCAACTGACTCGAGACTATCGGCTACACCAGGTAAAGCGATTTCCTTTGTTCTTCGCGGTCTTTTATCGGATGTTGCTTAGTTTTCATTTAGCTTAAGCAATGATCTTCATCAACATCAAGCTTGGAATACTTTGACGACTGCCTATCTAGCATTGAAAATGTTAATTTGGACTATTACAGGCTACAGGTTTGATTTGGTCAGGGGTTTTCTCGCCCAGATAAACACCAATCACTTTGACAGGTGTTTTGCCAGACACCTTGCCGATATGACACCAGTCGATTGCTTCTATATAAGATGTACCGGGTTTATAGATTTTGCTGCCCTTACTGCCGTAGTCGACCTCCAAATCTCCAGATACCACGTAAATATAGAGCGGCACTAAATGCTTGTGAAGATTTGTTTTCTTGCCTACTGGGATTTCAATATTAAAGGCCTCAATGAGCGGTTGACCTGCAGGATATTTAAAATCTTGCCCCAGGGTAGTCTTGGGTGCACCGACGATAGTAATCGGTGAAGCCTCGATATCTTCGTAAGGCATCTTGCCGTCTAGATGCGTTAGTGCTAAAGCATTAACAGAGATGAAAGCTAGAAGACTTGCAATTACTTGTTTGCTTGATTTCATGATCGTTTCACTTTCAATTTAATCTTAGATTACTTCTGAATGGTAGCGATAACTGGAGCGTGATCTGAGGGTTGCTCCCATGTTCGTGGTTCTTTATCAACAATACTTGAACTGCATTTATCCTGCAAAGACCTACTCAGTAGGATGTGGTCAATACGCATGCCGGCATTTCTTCTAAAGCCCATCATACGGTAATCCCACCAACTAAATGTTTTGGGTGCTTGTTCAAACATCCTAAAGGAATCCTGCAGCCCAAGCTCTAGTAATTCTTGAAAAGCAACTCTTTCTGGTGGTGAAACGAGGTTTTGCCCCTCCCAAGCTTTAGGATCATGGACATCCGCATCGTCCGGAGCAATATTAAAATCCCCAAGCAGTGCCAGTCGAGGATGTTGATCTAATTCGCTGCCCAACCAAATTTGCAGGGCCTTGAGCCAAGCTAGCTTATAGATAAATTTATCGCTATCAGGTGATTGACCATTGGGGAAGTATGCAGAAACCAAACGCATTGGTTGCATTCCATTAAAACAAATCGTTGCCGCTAAGATGCGTTGCTGCTCATCTGTATTGCCGGGAATATTTCGAGTGGGCTTTAAAAAAGTAGTCTCTAGATCGCTTGCAATTGGCGCTAATGCTGCCTTGCGCACAATGATGGCAACACCGTTATAGGTTTTTTGACCAGCAGCTAAACTCAAATATCCAGCCTCCTCCAACTCTTTGTGAGGATATTTATCGTCTGTCAGCTTGAGCTCTTGCAAACAGAGTGCATCAATAGGCTTCTTAGCGCGCTCCTGATCCTGTAGCCAACGAAGCACCTGTGGAAGACGAACCTTCAGAGAGTTCACGTTCCATGCCGCAATTCGGACTGAATCAGTCATCTATACCTAGCTCCTGCAGCTTACGCGTAATCGTATTGCGTCCAATACCTAAACGTTGGGCAGCCTCTACACGACGACCACGAGTTACTTCAAGCGCTGCTTGTAGTACTACTTTTTCAAAGCGAGCGCATAGCGCATCGTAAACTTCTATATCGCCATCTTGAAGCATCTTTACGGCTAAACGTCCTAAACCGCCCTCCCAATCGCCAGCTGCCGATTTGGCGGCAATGGGATTGACTGGGGAGGACTCGCCATGCAATATTACTGGTGACGCACTAGCTTGTTCAACAATATCAGCGGGTAAATCGCTCACACTAATTATGTTGGCAGGTGTCATCACAGTTAGCCAATGACATAAGTTCTCTAATTGGCGAACATTGCCTGGGAAAGGCATCATGCCCATCTCTTTCAGGACCTCATCAGAGAGCTTTTTGGGGTCCACATTCAAAGACTTTGCGCAACTGAGCATGAAGTGTCGTGCTAAAACCGGGATATCTTCACTTCGCTCTCGCAGAGATGGCATCCTAAGACGAATCACATTCAAGCGATGTAACAAGTCCTCGCGGAATAAACCTGAAGCTACTCGCGCCTCTAGGTTTTGATGCGTTGAGGCAATGATGCGTACATTTGCCTTGATAGGATCTTGACCACCAATTCGATAAAAATGTCCGTCAGCTAGCACGCGTAGTAGCCTGGTTTGCAAATCAAATGGGAGATCAGCAATCTCACCAAGAAATAATGTGCCACCGTCAGCTTGCTCGAAACGACCACGACGCAATGTCAAGGCACCAGGGAAAGCGCCCCGTTCATGACCAAAGAGTTCAGACTCTAATAAATCTTTTGGAACCGCTGAAGTGCTCAAAGAAACAAAAGGCCCTTTAGCGCGAGGACTATGTTTATGTAAAGCATGTGCCACGAGCTCTTTACCAGCTCCAGACTCACCCGTAATTAGAACGGTTGCATGAGACTGTGATAAACGCCCAATTGCACGGAAAATTTCTTGCATAGCAGGCGCTTGACCAATAATCTCACTGGCATCTTGCCTCCACCCTGCCGATTCTTTTGAACCAGAGTCGTTTCGAATTCCCTGCTCAACAGCGCGACGAATCAATTCAATCGCCTTATCAACATCAAACGGTTTAGTCAGATATTCGAACGCACCCCCTTGAAAAGACGAAACTGCAGAATCTAAATCCGAATAGGCCGTCATGATAATGACAGGTAAATTGGGGTGACTTGCCTTCACATGTTGCAGCAGATCTAAACCATTACCCCGTGGCATGCGAATATCTGAGATTAAAACTTGGGGAGTCTCTTTTTCTAAGGCGTTCAGGACATCATTCGGATTAGAAAAGCTCTTATGCGGAATATTTTCTCGCGCTAAGGCTTTTTCTAAAACCCAACGAATAGATTGGTCATCGTCGACGATCCAAATTGGTTTCATGATATTTTCTCCTGCCTACGGTATGGAATTTGAATATGAAAATCGGTACATCCAGGGCGGCTATTACATGCAATAAAGCCCTGGTGCTGCTGAACAAAAGTTTGTGCTAGGGTGAGTCCTAAACCACTACCACCCTCGCGACCAGAAACTAGTGGAAAGAAAATACGTTCAATAATTTCTTTCGGTATTCCGGGGCCGTTATCGATTACATGTAAATCCATCGCAAGCTTATAGCGATGCCGAGCAATCGTAACCGACCTGGCAATACGCGTTTTGAGTTCAATCTGGGCAACACCTAAGCGAATCTCCTCAGTGAGTGCTTGTGCCGCGTTATGCACAATATTCAATACTGCCTGAATGAGTTGCTCTCGATCTCCCAAAATATCTGGCAAGCTGGTGTCATAGTTGCGAATAATCCTAAGTCCCTTGGGAAACTCGGCTAAGACTAGACTGCGCACGCGCTCTAAGGCCTCATGCACATTAAAAGATTCCATTAGGTGCGCCTTACGATGTGGCGCTAGTAAGCGATCGACCAAGGTTTGTAAACGATCAGACTCTTTAATAATGACTTGGGTGTACTCGCGCAAGCCCTTTTCGGGAAGCTCATATTCCAAGAGCTGCGCTGCGCCACGAATTCCACCCAGAGGATTCTTAATTTCATGCGCTAAGTTACGCATTAACTGTTTATTCGCTTCTACCTGCTGAGTAACGCGTTCATCACGCTCGCTACGCAACTGCTGATCAATTGGAAACCACTCCATCATGATGAGGGCGGGATCCTCTAAAGGGGCTACTACAACGTGAGCAGGGATCGAGTCTTGGTGAATGCTTCCTGGCAAAGAGTGCAATATCATTTCTTGCCGTTGTGCAGCTGCATGCCCAAGCTTGATCTCATCAATCATAGTGTTTAAGGCTTCGTTATCACCAAATAAATCATGCACAGACTGACCCTCAAGTGATTTACGTGAAAGATCCAAAGCTGACTCAGCAGACGGATTCACATATACCAATTGTTGGCTCTCAGCCTCAAATACCACGATGGCATTGGGCATCTGATCAAGCAATGTCGGAAAAAAAGGAGCAGCCGAAGCTGCTCCCTTGAACGAATTGCGCAACAGACCTGCGCTCAAGTTCTCTCCTTCGCTTACAGGGAGTAGTACATATCAAATTCGATAGGATGGGTTGTCATACGGAAACGTGTGACATCCTCCATCTTCAAATTGATATATGCATCAATCATGGACTCAGTAAATACTCCACCACGAGTCAAGAACTCATGATCTTTCGCCAATGCGTCCAAGGCTTCTTCTAAGCTTGCGCATACGGTTGGGATCTTTGCATCTTCTTCTGGTGGCAAGTCATACAAGTTCTTATCTGCTGCTTCACCCGGATGAATCTTATTCTGCACGCCATCCAAACCAGCCATCAACAAGGCAGAAAATGCCAAGTATGGGTTAGCCAATGGATCTGGGAAACGAGTCTCGATACGACGACCCTTAGGACTGGAAACGTGCGGAATACGGATAGACGCAGAACGGTTACGTGCTGAGTAAGCCAACTTCACTGGAGCCTCAAAGCCTGGAACCAAACGCTTATAGGAGTTTGTTCCTGGATTCGTAATAGCGTTCAATGCCTTAGCGTGCTTGATGATGCCGCCAATGTAGTAGAGCGCAAACTCTGACAAACCAGCATAACCATTACCAGCAAACAAGTTCTCACCATTTTTCCAAACAGATTGGTGAACGTGCATTCCAGAACCGTTATCGCCAACTACTGGCTTGGGCATAAAGGTTGCTGTCTTGCCATATGCATGAGCGACGTTTTGAACAACATATTTTTGCCAAATGGTCCAGTCGGCACGCTGTGTCAAGGTGCTGAACTTGGTACCCAATTCGTTTTGGCCTTGGCCAGCAACTTCGTGGTGGTGCACTTCCACTGGAATGCCCAAGGATTCAAGGATCAAACACATTTCAGAACGCATGTCTTGGAATGTATCTACCGGGGCAACTGGAAAGTAACCACCCTTTTTACCTGGACGGTGACCAGTGTTACCGCCTTCGATATCTGCGCCTGAAGACCATGGAGCCTCTTCGGAATCAATCTTCACGAAGCAACCTTGCATATCCGTACCCCAACGCACGCCGTCAAAAATAAAGAACTCTGGTTCTGGACCAAAGTAAGCAGCATCGCCTAAGCCTGAGCTCTTTAAGTATGCTTCTGCACGTTTAGCAATAGAGCGTGGGTCACGATCGTAACCTTTGCCATCAGATGGCTCGATTACGTCACAAGTGATCACCAATGTTGGCTCTTCATAGAAGGGATCAATATAGCAAGCTGTTGGATCTGGCATCAACAACATATCAGATGCTTCAATACCCTTCCAACCAGCAATAGAAGAGCCATCAAATGCATGACCACTCTCAAATTTATCTTCATTAAAAGCAGAGATAGGCACTGTTGTGTGTTGCTCTTTACCCTTTGTATCTACAAAGCGGAAATCAACGAAAGTACATTCTTTCTCTTTTACTAACTTCATCACATCAGCGACGGTCTTAGTCATGCAAATCTCCTCTATTAACTAAATTCGGAATTCAAACTTAAGGCATACACCCTTGTTTATTTCAGGCATCAAACATGCCTATTGGATGTATGTAATTTACTGAAGCAAACAATTGGGAACAGCCATTATTGCACTGTTTAAGTGCTCAATTACCCGCTTTATGGCGAATAAATCCCATAATTGCACCAGTTAAGTGCAAATTAGGCTTGGGTGATGTCATGGATTTCATAGCCAAGCGCTTGAGTCCCAGTGCGTAAGGCAATCCAGGCGCTTTCTAATAAATTGGCATTACCCTTAATGCCCAATTCAATATGGCGCTGTGCGTAAACACCGCCCTTAGAGGGATCTCCAACAGAAGGAAGGCTAAACACCTTTACCCCAGGAAAACTAGCCTCTATACGCTCCATTAATGGGGTAAGCGCCGATTCAATCCCCTTGGGAACGATAAAACTTTGCTCTGCCCAGTTTTCTTGATGAAAAAGATTTTGATAATGCGTATCCAAACACCAAGCCATCATCGGTGCCGCCATGACCGGAAAGCCTGGCAAAAAGTGATGTTCGTAAATCCGAAAGCCCGGGATTTGATTGTAAGGATTGGGAATGATTTCACTTCCAATCGGAAACTCACCCATCTTGAAGCGATGTTGATTCTCTGGCGTGCTTAAGTCAGCTTTCACCGGATCACCCTCAGCAGTCGATTGAATACGGCCAGCAATCAATTCTTGTGCACTGGGATGTAATTCTGTTTTGGTACCCAATGCCAATGCAGCGCACTGGCGAGTGTGGTCATCAGGCGTCGCTCCAATACCGCCCGTACTAAAAACGACATCGCCACTTGCAAAGCTCTCCTTCAGAGTTGCAGTAATTTGCTCCGGATCATCGGCAACATATTTTGCCCAAGACAAGCTTAAACCGCGTTCATTTAATAGCTCAATGAGCTTACTCATATGCTTATCCTGCCGACGTCCGGACAGAATCTCATCACCGATGACAATCAATCCAAAATGCCGCATTGCTGGAGCAACTTCATCGATCGCTACTTTTTTTAACCCATCAACCATGGTACGGAAGCTCCATATCCACTACTCGCGTTTCAACTGTTAACAATTTATTCAACTCTTCTTGTCTTAATTCCTTTAGCGCATCTAATAAAAAATGACTAAACCACAGCGCTGCAAAAACAAAAATGAGTGAATAAATCCAGAGTGCAACAAAACTCACGATTGGAAATAAGATCAATGCCAATGCAGAGGTTGCCCAAAAGAAAGTAGGCACGGCTCCGAGCATGCCAGAGGCGATACCCATCGTGAGCAAAGACCAGCGATATTTTTCTAGCAAGAGATCGCGCTCTTCTGGGCTTGCATGTTTAGCAAGTACATCGTATGACATTAAACGCATCGTAAGCCAACCCCAAAGGAGTGGCGGCAAGACTGCTACTAAAGGAGGAATCCACCACACCGGCAAGGTCAACATCACTAAGGCCAGACAAATCAAGGCAGACCATAGTGTGTAAAAAAGGCTTCCAAAGAAACCGCCTCCCTGCTTGCATGCCAGATCTCGGTAGGGGGCTTGCTTTGCCACATTATTAACAATCGCAGGCACCGTTGAAAAAGCAATAAAGACCAGCAAGCTAATCGTGATCAAGGGGATGATCAGCATCACAAAAAACAAAGGGGCTATCCATGCACGGGCATTTTCAAAACCAGCCCAAATCAAACCATCCTGAATCCAACTCGTAAAGATGGAAGTGGTTAGAAAAATACTCAATGCCTCAAGCGCAGGGGTCCATGTAAGCCAGATTAAACAACCCCATAAGACTGCAACAATCAGGAATGGACGCAAGCTAAGCCAAAGCATACGGGGATGCATGCTACCAATGAAGGCTAAACCAAAAGACTTAAACACCTGCTGTAATCCAACCATAAAACCTCTCATACATGCATCAATGCATGTTTACTTATTTTGCTATCACCGCTCTGAGCGCATGAACTAAACCTTGCCATTGTTGGGCAAAAATATTTTTAGATACGGTTAAGTTTCGCACGCCAGTAGGATAGATCTTGTCTGGAAAAATAACTGTCTTAAATGCCATATCCCACCAAGGAAATAAAATACCAAAATTGCAGCCTCCCAATACCCCAGGCTTCCCTTTCGCTTCGTGACCGTAGCCTACTGCGTGATGCATCCGGTGATACATGGGAGAAATCAGAAAATACTTTGCCGTACCAAGATCGACTTTGATATTGGCATGTTGCCAGCTTTGAATAAATTGACTTAAGGCAATCAAGGCAATGAATTGGCCCGGCGGGACACCAAAAAGTAAGGCAAAGAAAGACAGTACTGAAGCGCGCATGATGTCATCGAGAACATGATTGCGGTTATCGGACCATGCGGTCATGACAGTTTGACTGTGATGCAAGGCATGCAATTGCCACCACCAGCTCAATGTATGCGAGGCGCGATGGTAAAGATACTCCACAAAATCTAAGAGTACTAAATAAATCACAAAGCTAATGACTGGAATCGAAGTGACTCCTGGCCACCAGGACTCGACATTTAAGCGATCAAAGCGAAAGTCATGCAGGAGAGAATCAATTTCAAAGAAAAATCCTGATAAGGCAAGGAAGACCAAACCATGAAAGATTCCTAAGCGATGAAATAAGGTGTAGAACACATCTGCCCTACTTGACTTAGAAAAGTGTTCTTGCGCTTCAGCAGGTGCCCAGCGTTCCCAAGTTCTTAATACCAGCACAATTAAGATAATCTG
>Ga0194047_10002183_pt1 | contig 11362 bp, 9 predicted proteins | sample JunL225m_MetaG_2_FD_160070 | JGI IMG/M metagenome (GOLD analysis project Ga0194047, IMG submission 160070) | Anoxic zone freshwater microbial communities from boreal shield lake in IISD Experimental Lakes Area, Ontario, Canada - Jun2016-L221-5m | ecosystem: Environmental > Aquatic > Freshwater >...
CGGTAAAAGGGACTGACTTTGCTGTAGTCCTTCACCGCCTTGTTGTGAAAGTGAATAAATTCCTTATGCTCACCAATAATGCATTCGTCTCGATACGGGCCTAGCCAACTATTCTTCATTCCTCGCTCAAGAATGACGGAAAGTGGTTCCTTCGTGACATTGCCTATGGATAGATCCATATAAGGGCAGGGAATAATCTCCCCATCATGATTCACCGTGTTGATGCCCTTGACCGTGATGCAACGGCCCGGTTGACCATAAGAAGGGCTCATATGAGTAAAGACGTTATAGCGATCCTCCAGAAACTTTAGTTGGTCCACATCCTTTTTGGTGCATACCCAAGTGTCTTGTTCCCGCGCGGTGCCCACCGGTTTGGCAAGCGTGACATACAATGGAATGTCTTCTGTCTTGCAGTAGTTGCACATCGCGATAAATTCATCGCTGAAGACTCGATCCTTCACGATACACGTCGAAATGAGCAACTCCAATCCAGCTTTCTTGGCTGCGTCCAGCGATCTAATCACACGCTTGTAGGAACCCTTCATGCCGCGAAACTCGTCATGCTCCTCCTCGATCATGCTGTCGAGGGAAATTTGAGCCTTGTAGCCACCTAATCCTGCAAACCATTTGGCTTTATCCTCGTCAAAGGTCCACCCATTGGTGTCGAGAATAATTAGGTGCTTCATGGGGTCGAGCGCCTCAATGAGCTTGTCCAGATTTTTGTCGAGAAGGGCTTCACCTCCTGTAAGAACAAATCGAAAGAGACCGTACTCGTCGGCCTGCCGAGAAAGCTCGCGATATTCGTCGAGGCCCATTTGTGGCCGAGTATCGATGGTGCCCACGCGCTTTTTGAGATCCCGGCTCATGTAAGGTTCTTCACAACAATGCGCGCAGTGGAAATTACAAAGGGAGCGGTTAATTTTAAGGCGCAAGATCGGGCTGATCTGACCATCCAGCATCCCCTTGAAATACTGCTGGATCTTTTCATGGACACGAGGGCGTTTTTGGCTTTGATCTTTGCGCTTGTTTTTTTCAACCAGAGACAGGGACTCCTGTTCCGCCAGAATTTGCAAAGAGGTTGACATGAGAATCTCCTAGTTCGAAAAGGGCTGCCCGTGGTCAGGCATGTTGAGCAAATGTTTCATTAGAGAGCACCCTGCGCTGGAATTTTGAGCCTAAGGTTGCAATCATTCAGCAAAGAGAGAGGCGAGAACGCCGCCTATTCCTCGAATCCTAGCATCCTTGCGATGGATTCCTCCAGAGAAGTCCACTCTGCAAGACCGGGATAAGCGTTGGTGACTGCCTGAATGTTTGGAATATAGGAAGTACGGCGGAAGTTATCTTGTAGATTGGCTTTCCCCAGAATGACGACTCCAACGGGCGGATTGACTGCTGATGCAATAAGCCTTGCAAGCCCCTCAATGTTCACTTGGCGCGATGAACCCACATTGAACAAACGATTCAAAGGCTCGGTCAGGAGACGCATCAGCCAACCAATCGCATCCCCCACGTAAAGATAGGAACGCAAATCTTGACCATCGCCGCGAATGACGATGTCTTCCCCTCGCCTTGCATTCTGAACAAAGTTGCCTAACGCATAATGGAGATCCTCGGGCAAATGGGGGCCTGAAAATGCAAAACACCGGGCGATAGAGTAGCGGTATCCAAACTTGGCTGCATAGTGGGTGACCAAATACTCCGCTACCAACTTGCCTAAGCCCAACGCTGAAGTGTTATCCGTTGTGTTGGGAGCCGTAAAGTCGGTTTCAGTAATGAATTCGTGAGGATTGACGCCATACGCAACTCCGGACGATGTAAAAAGGACATTCTCCAGCGATGGACCGCACTCCTCGAGGACATGACGAGTCCCCATATAAAGCATATCCAGTTTGTTCAACTGATCCTCGCCCGCAAAGGTTTCCTCTGCATTGGTCGTCGCCATGTGAATCAGATGAGTCACTCGAGTCTCAGGGGGTAACTTGAAACTTTTGATATCTCCACGAATGAACTCGACGTCTTCAACAAAGTGCTGTAACGCATGTCGTTGCAAGAATGTTTCTGGGGATCTTGAAAGGGCGATGATCCGTAACTCTCCCCCAATTGAACGACGAATCGAAGCCAACGCACTGAGAAACCAGATGCCAAAGAAACCGGTTCCACCGGTGATCAGTAGCGTTTTTTCTCGAAACTTGCCAACTGTGATTCCGCTTCGCTTGATCAGTCGTTCAACATCTTCTGAAATGTCGGCATCACAAAGGTGGCGTGGCATCGATGTATGCTCTAAAGAACTCATGGGGTCTAATCAGGTTGGGCGGCGCTCCATCATGCCATGCCCACTGGCCGCCCATGGGCGATGATAGGGAAGTGCAGTACATTTTCGGGTCCGGTTCGCCCTCGATCTCACACAAGTAAAGGAGCGATATAAAATGACCCCGGACGTCTCGATCCTTGTTCATCAAGGATCGAACATGAATGGGCTCAGGAGCGAAGCGAACCCAACATCCAAGCTCTGTCTCCGCCACTTTTTTAATGCGATCCTCAATGGACTCCTTGAAGCGAATGATCCCACCCGGAATATGCCAAGCGGGACCATAGAATTGATCATCTCGCCAAGTCAAAAGCGTCTGCCCCTTTTTATTTTTGATCAAAAGGTCAACGTTAATGAGAGGCGTCAGACGACTGACGAAGTAAAAAAGCTCCTGGGGAAGTCCGCTCTTAGCATCAGAAACATATTGAATCGCCTCATCGAGCAAGGCTGAAAGGTTATTGGGCATCCTTAACGATCTCCAACTGATCCTCTCTCAGAATCGCAACATGATTGATGAAGGGATATTTCTCGGCTAACGTTCGAGCCACTTCATCGGAATAGGCGGCGGCCATGACAATGATGGCCTGCGGCTTATCTATCGAAAGACTCTCGGGCGACTTGATGAGCAAACGCGTGCCTGGGGTGTATTTTTTTTGCTTGAATGCCGCAGAATCAACAACATGAGACACTCGCTTCTGCAATTCGGCCATCGACATCACGGCTAATGCCTGATGCCCCGCTCCCCAGATGACAACACGACCCGGCTCGAATCGATCGGCAAAGCTGTTTAGCTCAGTGGCGATATGTTGCCTTTTTGTATTGAAAGATTCCGTCTTGAGGGGAAGTCTCTTACGAACCTCCGCTGAAAGGATGTAATCATGCCAGACCTTCTTTATGCTCAGTACGTCAAATCCATTCAATTCGAGCGCCACCCTTAAAGTTTGCTGGTCGAAATAATGAATATGATCGGTCGTGAATTCGGAATAAAGTCCGTTTGCAAGAATGAATTCAAAATTAGGGACTTCGATCAGGCCAATGGCACCCTCAACAAGAACACTTCGCAAGCCGCTCAGTGAGCCCTTCAGATCCGGCCAATGCTCGATGAAACTAAAAATGGCAAAAGCCTCAAATGGCTTGGGCCATGGATTGGAAAACCCCGGGGTCAGATAGGCCGTTCGAACGTCAAATCCCTGGGCCTTTGAAGCTTGGACACTTCCATGAGCGTTTTCTATCCCGAATAGGGATCTTGCACCCGACTGGCTAAGCAACTCGAGGTATTCCCCTCGACCACAACCGATCTCTATTAGCCTTTTTTCCGATAAATTGAATTTATCGATCCAGTGACTCAGTTGTGTCTTTCGAAATTTCCCCATTTCCGAGGAAAAGGCAATGGCACGAATGACATCTTTAAAGTACGGTACCGGAGGGAGCACGTGCTGAACATGCCCGCAGGATTCGCATTGGTAGATATGGAGATCAACGACTTGATCTTTCTGGTCACGGCTTTCCAGAAATCCTTGGGCAGACTGAGGAGAATTCGGATAAGAAAGAATTGGCGAACTCGGTAACCCACCTCCACACATCCTGCACAATAACGAGTCAGTCATTGATTTTTTCTGAGGCAGGATCGAGGGGGACCAACATTTCAGCCCTCAGCACTTCACGAGGAAGCAATGGACTCATATCCTCAAGCGGCATCGAAATAATCGATCCATCGGCCTGCGGAAGCGCCGAGACCTTGGGGGCGAGAAGTTCGTTTTCTTCAAGGATGATTTCTACGACGCGCAGGCGGTCCGTGAAGAGCGTTGGATTGATGTCTTCGACCTTGGTCACGCGAACACACTCGATGCCCAGAGCCTCTGATAGCGCCATAAAATCTGGGATCAGCAACCCCGACTGCGGGCTGCTCCCAACATAGCGACCCTCAAAATAATTCGTTTGGGTGTTGCGTATGGAGGCATAGCCATTGTTATTCATGATGATGAGCGTTACAGGCAGCCCCATTTGCTTGAGGGTGACCAATTCCTGCAGATTGAGCATCAAGCTTCCGTCACTTTCAACGCAAACCGTGAGCTTTCTTCCTGCCCCTTCGCAGGCCCCAATGGCGGCAGGGACACCATACCCCATGGAACCGAGACCAGAGGTCAGGAACATCCGCTGGCCTTTTTTGTTTCTGAATGCGGTGTATAAAACCTCGACAGCAAGACCTGAACTACCCGTAATCACGAGGTAGTCTTCAGGGACAGCCTGAGATAGCGCCTCTGCAAACTGAAAATGACTGATGGGACCCGCCTGTTTGAAAACCTTACCCTCCAGCGGCAGATAACGGGACTTCCAGTCTTGGCATTTTTGACGCCAAGCCTCCCAGCCCCCTATCTCAGCCGGATTTGCCAGCCAGCAATCTAGAAAAGCTCTAGCATCCGCGTGAATCGACAGCTCTAGCGGCATCTCATGGCGGGCGAGTTCGTTGGCATCAATGTCAACGACAATCTTTTTTGCATGCCGGGCAAACCGCTTCGGATTGTAGGCCGTAATAATGTTATCCATGCGGCATCCGATGACGATTAGACAGTCACAATTCTGGACAGCAAAGTTAGGGGCTCGTGCCGCTACAACACCCGGTCGACCCACGTATAGCGGATGATCCCAGTGCATCATGTCGGCTGCATTCCAGGTAAAAACGCAAGGTATCCCTAGCTTTTCTGCGATTTGCTTGAGGGGATCAGTGGCCCCGGCGATACGAACACCATGGCCAGCCAAAATCAGGGGCCGCTTTGATCCGATCAGAAGCTCATTGATTTTTTCAATCTGCTGATTGAGGGCCTGCGAGATTCGATGCGTCGGTTCTGGCCTAAATCCAGCTAAGCTCTCAGGAAAAACAGGGGCTGCCTGAACATCAAGGGGGATATCAAGCCACACAGGCCCGGGCCGGTCTGATCGCATCAGCCAGAGTGCTTCCTCTAAATTCTTGCGAATGTCTTCAGGCCTCTGGACGGTCAAAGCAAATTTGGTAACGGGCTTCACCATGGAGACAATATCGACCTCCTGAACCCCGCTCTGACGCAAAGGGCGGCCATTGAGCGCATCGGGTCGCTTGACCTGTCCAGAGATCACCAACAAGGGTAAGGATTCAATCCAGGCACCCGCAACGGGGGTCAGGATATTGGTCGCACCTGGACCCGTCGTGACCATCGCTACGCCAAAACCAGCCGGATGGGTTCTCCCGTAGGCTTCTGCTGCAATCCCGCATGCTTGTTCATGATGACATGGGACCGGGGTCAGTCGGGGCTCACACGCTAGGCCATCATTCAAATGCATCGCACCCCCGCCAGGCAGCAAAAAAACGTGCTGGACTCCTTCGTTGGCGAGTGTCTGCATGATCCAGTCGGCGACGCGAATGGGTTTCTCGATATGTTTATTCACGGATCGATCAGTCCATCCAATAGGTCAATAACGTCTTCCGTTTTAGGTTCCTATTGATCGCTTCATCGGTATAAAAGGAATCATTGCCATGGTGGGTGGATGAGATTTCCTCAATCACGGCACCAGCCCTGCTCACCCAGGCATGCCTCACGCCGGGCTCGATGACGACCACGGAGCCGGGACCATGATTTGTGGTCACCCCATCGAGAGTGAGTTCGACCTCACCATGGAGAATGTGGAACGTCTCCTCCTTTTGACGATGGAATTGTTCCGGATGGATTTGCCCAGGCAAAGAGACCATCAGTTTTTTGCAATAGCCCCGGTTAATGACCGTCATCAGGGTCAGTCCAATCTCACGAAAGCGATCCAGCCCATAGTGATGCGAAAGCTCAAGATCGACCCCGCCCGGAATTTGGATGGCCGTTCGTTTGAGAAATTCTTTAACGTCCTCAACCAGGACTCTGACCTGATCGCCTACGTCATCTCGACGCACCGACTGATTGGATAAAGGTGCGTTTTTCTTTAGTGGTGAGGCAATTGACCAGTAGGAGTATTTTGACCAGTCATTAGCCTGATACTGACCTTCCTCTGGTGGAAATGCGAAATAGACATCGTCATTTCCGATCGATTCCCCCACCTCAATGTCGCGTCGTGCAAAGACACCCCGCCGTAGCGAGCGAATGCTGGCCATTTCTGAGGGATTGACCGGAAGGCGACTTACACCCTCCCCACACATTGTTAACGCATAAGTTGCTGCTTCGAGCCATGCCCTGACCTGCTTGGGGGAAGCCGAATAAGCATTGAGGCCATAATCAGGCGTCTCAACCCCTACGTGCTTTTCAAAAAGACGCGCTCCTTTGGCCACCGCCAGCTTGACCACATCGGTATTTGAAGGATCTTCATGGGTGGAAAATCCAATCCGGACCTCCGGGTATCGATGCCTCAAAAAATCAATCTGCGACAGATGAAGGTTTTCATCTGGCGTTGGATATTCCCCAACGCAGTGCAGGATTGCAAAATCCTTTTGCCTGTGGAGGAGGAAACTGACGACACGATCGATCTCTCCCAGAGTTGCACCTGCGGTAGAGGCGATGATGGGCTTGTCTGTTTGAACGATTCGTTCCAGCAGTGGCCAATCAGTGAAGGAGCAACTCGCCACCTTAAGGAAATCGAGGCCCTGAGCCTCAATCATCCCCACTGAGACTTCGTCAAAGGGGGTCGCCATGGTCAGGAATCCTTCCTCCCGCATAACGCCAACAAGAAAATCAAAGTCCTTGCGAGCCAGCCGGGTTTCAAGGAAGCGCCTCACGTACTTGAGATCCCCGCGGTCCTTGGCCTCAGGATGAATGAACGTGTCTAGATCGCGATATTGCAGTTTGAAGGCAAAGCTAAAATGAGGAAATTCTCGGCAGACCGCTCCAAACTCCCGGATTACCTTCGCGCCATGAGTGATGTCCCCCATATGGTTATTAGCCATCTCAAGGACGAACAAGAGTTTAGGAATTTTCGACATGGTTACTCAAAGTTATTGGTTATATACCGTATGCGCAAGGATTTAGGCTCAACGGGAGGCTTCCTCAATCACATCTGGCCTTCTTCACAAAAGGCTTGGATTATATCGGAAGTTCTGAAAGAGGTCGAAATGGAGGCCTATGTATTTGGAGACTTAAGGTGTCCGATGCTCGCGACTGCTTCTTGAAAATGTGAAGTGCTGGTGACCCAGAAAGGAAAAAACCAAGGTAATGCCCACCAGTAAGAACCCTCCCAAATAAGGGGCAACTGACGGATCTTTGAGCCCTTTTTCAAGTCCCCAAACCAAGGGCGGCAAAAGAATAAGGTTTAATAGAATAGAGCTACCGTAAACAATGTAAGCTCGAGCCCATTCCCTAAGATAGTGACCCTTGGTTCTGAAGACAAACAACTTGTAGGTGATGAACGAAAAACTAATGCTCACAATGCCTGAAAAAAAGCTGGCAAGCTCATACGCCAGAGGGATCTTGCCAGTGAGTATAAAAGTAAAAAACCAATAGGTTGCAAGACCAAAACCTGTATTTATCGCCCCTACAATGAGATAGCGTACAATACGACGAATCCTAGCCCTGGTATCCACAACCGCTGGTAAGCCTTTAGACTTTTGCCGCCCTCTAGCCGAAGTTAATACGCTCACGCTCAATCACGGGCGGACGTCTCAGGATTTGCGTATGGATGGAGCCCACATACTCCCCAACAATTCCCAAAAAGAAAAGCTGAATCCCCCCAATGAAGAAGATCCCGAAAACAACCGGGGCCGTTCCCAATTGAAACTGGTCCCAATAGAAGAGTTTGTAGATCAGATAGGCAAATGCTACAAGAAAACTTAGAGCTCCGACAAGAAACCCCATCAACGTAGCCAATCTAAGCGGCACTTTGGAATGGTTGGTGATGCCCAGCATCGCCATATCCCATAACGTATAAAAATTGTTCTTAGAGAGCCCCCGCTTGCGTGTGGGCTGCACAAAGGGCACCAATGCTTGCTCGTAACCTAATTCACAGACCAAACCCCTAAGGTAGGGGTAGGGGTCTGCGATTTTCCGCATTTCCTCAATCACATCCCGATCATACAAACCGAATCCAGTTGCATTTTTAGTCAGCGAAACTTCTGATAGACGATTGGCCAGCGAGTAATAGGTTTTTCTGATCAGGAAGAAGAGAGGTGATTCTTCACTTTGGTTTTTCTGTCCTAGAACCACTTTATATCCTTCTACCCAGTGCTTGACAAACTGAGGAATTAATTCAGGAGGGTCCTGAAGATCGGATGCCATCAAAATGATGGCATCCCCTTTTGCCTGAAAAAGTGCGTGGTAAGCAGAGCGAATATGTCCAAAATTGCGCGTATTCAAAATGGCCTTGAAGCGGCGATCCCCAGCAAGCACCTCCCTCAGCACGTCAACGGTATGATCAGTTGACGCGTTATCGATCACGATGATCTCAAACTCATAGTCCTTGAGTTCGCTCCTAAAGACTCTGGATACCCTGTCGTAGAACTCTCGAACGTTTTCCTCTTCGTTGTAGGCGCCGGCAACAACACTAATCAGTTTTTTTTCCATAGGATCATCTTGGGGCTGAATGACTGAGTCTAGAGGCCAATCAACGCTTCGCGTATCGATTGGGCTGTGTAATCGAGCATGTCGTGGGTCAAGGAAGGCTGGACTCCAACCCAAAAGGTTTGATTCATGACGATGTCGGTATTTTTGAGATCTCCACTGACCCGGAAATTTTGTCCCAGCATGTAAGGTTGACGCGTCAGGTTTCCGGCAAAGAGCAGTCGGGTTCCGATCTTGCGATCATCCAGCCGTTTGGTAAGCTCAACGCGACTGATCGGCGCACCCTCTCTCAATGTGATCGGGAAACCAAACCAGGAGGGATCTGAATGTGGGGTCGCTTTCGGAAGCAAAAGAAGATCCTCAAGCCCCTTGAGTCGATCATAGAGGTATTTGAAATTTTCCCGGCGCCTTGCAATAAATGCGGGCGCCTTCTCCAGCTGCGCCAACCCGCAAGCGGCCTGCATATCCGTGATTTTGAGGTTATACCCAAGATGACTATAGGTGTATTTGTGATCGTAACCCTCGGGAAGGTCTCCGAGTTTCTTACAAAATCGCGTCCCGCAGGTATTGTCTTTGCCTGGGGCACAATAACAGTCACGCCCCCAATCACGAAAGGATTCAGCGACCTGCCTGAGCCGCGGCGCATTGGTAAAGACCGCCCCCCCTTCACCCATGGTGATGTGATGAGCGGGGTAGAAGCTAAGTGTGCCCAAGTCGCCGAAGGTTCCAACGTTCTGCCCCATATAAGTCGAACCCAAGGCATCACAACAGTCTTCCACTAACCAAAGATTGTGCCGCTTGCAAAGGGCAGTAACCGCTCCAAGATCGAAGGGATTCCCTAAGGTGTGCGCCATCATGATGGCCTTGGTCTTGGGACCGATGGCGGCCTCTATTTTTGAGGGATCGACAGCGTAAGTTCCAAGCTCGATGTCGACAAAAACAGGAACAGCGCCCGCTTGAAGGATCGGATTCACCGTCGTTGGAAATCCTGCAGCGACCGTAATCACCTCATCGCCTGGCTTAATGGCTCGATCTCCCAGCATTGGCGAGGTCAACGCCATAAACGCTACAAGATTAGCGGAAGAGCCTGAATTCACCGTCAGGCAAGATCGCACCCCGATGAACTTTGCCAATTGCCGTTCAAATGCCTCATTGAAGCGACCTGTCGTGAGCCACCCATCCAACGAGGCCTCGACCATCCCCTTGAGTTCCTCGGCTCCCATCAGTTTTCCCGAAGGAGGTACCGGTGTCTTCCCCGCCTCAAAGAGCTTCGGTGCGTATTCGATAGCGGCATACTCTTCAACCAGAGCTTCAATTTGCTTTCGGAGCATAGCTCTCCGATCTATAGATTCACTCATCAACGTTCGTTTTATTAATACGTGTTTGATAGTTTCTAATCTGGCCGAGGGTAATATCCCTCACAGCAAGGCCCTGCTGACGCTTTCTGGACCAGCTCACCGTCCAATCTAGGGCTTCTTCAAGCCTCAATTGAGGATGCCAACCCAATCGATTTCGTGCTTTTGAAATATCCAGTTTCAGGAACGCTGCCTCGTGGGGATGCTGTCCTCGGTCCACGTCCCAGAGCGCTCCCGAACCCCACTGCATGGCCATTTGTCGAGTGATCCACTCCACCGTTTGGGTATCACCCTCGGAAGGCCCCACATTCCAGGCACCCGAAAAAGCGCATCCTTTTTCATGGAGTCTTTCAGCGAGCGTCAAGTAGGCCCCAAGTGGTTCAAGCACATGCTGCCAAGGCCTGATAGCTCCGGGATTTCTGAGCGTCACGGGAAGGCCGGCTTCAAAAGAGCGGAGAATATCCGGGATCAAACGATCCTTTGCCCAGTCGCCTCCACCAATCACATTGCCGGCCCTGGCTGTCGCCATGGCAAGGCCATGGGAGGGATAGCTCTCATCGGAAAAAAAAGCGCTCCGGTAACTTTGGGTCACCAGCTCCGCGCACGCTTTACTATTGCTGTATGGGTCATGCCCACCGAGCCGGTCGCTTTCGCGATAACCCCAATCCCATTCAAGATTCCGGTAACACTTGTCCGTGGTCACGTTCACCAGCGACCGAACCCCCCCGGATTGCCTGACACCCTCCAGAAGATTGACGGTCCCGAGGACATTCGTCTCATAGGTTTCAACGGGCGCCTCATACGAATAGCGCACCAGAGGCTGGGCCGCCATATGGAAGATAATCTCAGCCTGTGAAGCCTTGATGCACTCATAGAGGTATTTCCCATTGCGGATGTCGCCCTGGATGGAATCCATCCCCTGACCCACCTCGGCCTCCAAAAAAAGGCTAGGGAGAGTTGGCGGGTCTAGCGCATAACCCGTGACCTTCGCGCCTAATTCCTGTAACCACAGGGATAACCATGATCCCTTGAAGCCAGTGTGACCCGTGAGAAAAACCCGTCGACCACGCCAAAATTCTGGATTCACGCCCACATCATCCATGGCGCTTGTCCGCTCTTCCAGAGATCCTCCAAAAGGACCTTTTCGCGGAGGGTGTCCATCGGTTGCCAAAACCCTTTGTGCTCAAAGGCTG
>Ga0194047_10002184_pt1 | contig 11361 bp, 15 predicted proteins | sample JunL225m_MetaG_2_FD_160070 | JGI IMG/M metagenome (GOLD analysis project Ga0194047, IMG submission 160070) | Anoxic zone freshwater microbial communities from boreal shield lake in IISD Experimental Lakes Area, Ontario, Canada - Jun2016-L221-5m | ecosystem: Environmental > Aquatic > Freshwater...
CCTCTACAAAACCACCAAATAGACAGCTAAATAAAGCCATTTTGATGGTAGTTCGCCATCCAGCCCACATACTGCAATGAATTAAACAAAGAACAACTGCAATATTTGAGGCAGCATAGGAAATTAAAGGAGAATGATGAGCAAATGGATAAAGGCCAAAGAAAAGGCATAGCGCTAGCAAAATCCAACACATCATCATTTTCATTTAATTCTCTCCCTTAATAATCTTCGACTCTAGCATATTAGTATTTTCAGGAAATATCAAATGAATAACCACCTTAGGGCAATTATTTTATATTGCCTTCGATTTGCTGTGATGCGTATCGCTGAAGAGTGCTAATCAGCTCTATTAACCTTTTTCGGTCTACTTCGGTAAACGGAGTCTTTGGATCTTCCGACTGGATAGCTAAATTTTTCTCTTCTAGCTCAGTTACGTAGCGCTCCAGCTGTAGATCTCTAATTTTGGAAAGTTGAAATATTTTAAAATACAGAGTTGCAATATTGACATGTTCATATTCAATACTAACCGCCCCTAAACTCTTATTAACTCCAGCTAAAGCAGTTTGAGCGTCTCCGTTTGTTTTTGCTCTTAGCAATAAAAACTTCATGCCACTTAATCTGTTAGCAATTTCGAATTCACAGGTGAGCAATTCTTTTTGTGCATTCAGTCTTGCTTCGTAATGGTGCTGAGTAGTTTGATATAAAGATGCTCCACCTGTTATAAAGATGGTTGACAAAATCCACAAACCAAAATTGCTATTCAGTACCTCAAGCGCCTTACTCCTAAAATCTTTTTCTATTTTCTTTCCTGAATTTTGAAAAAATCCTTTTTCAGAGCGTAATTTTTCGGTAATTTCATGTCGATATTGTTCTTCGGCCTCAATTATTTTTTTCTTTTCGTTATCTAGCATTGTTTGGCCTATGTTTGATGGTTACAACTAATATACTCCCAATTGAGGGCGCTAGAGTCTATCATGGGCTCGAATTGACGTCATATATGAATGAATTGATATGTGGAATGCTCAAATTCGAATCTATTTTTACAGAAATTTAGGTATTAAAGTATTATGAATGCACATTATTTAGGTGCCAAATTTTGAAATTCCTCCAAGAATCCCTCACTACTTTTGTAATTGTATTTGCTACTTTATTTCCGGTTATCAACCCGTTGGGGGGTGCGCCTATCTTCTTAAATTTGGCGGATGGATGTTCCCAAGATATAAAAGATAAGTTGGCCAAAAGTATCAGTATTAATAGTTTTATATTGCTTTTGGGGGCTATGGTTATTGGGCCTAGCTTACTACTTTTTTTTGGAATTTCTCTACCCATACTGAAAATAGGTGGGGGTATAGTGGTGGCGGCTATGGGATGGAATCTATTAAATGAGGGCGGTAAGTCTTCTGCAGACTCTAAAAATCAAATTGGGATTACAGACGCAACGGCCTCTAGTAGTGCCTTTTATCCGCTCACGCTTCCCTTGACAGTTGGCCCTGGTTCGATTGCAACAATGATTGCATTGGTTGCCGATCAAAAGAAAACTGCAAGCTTTCATATTGAAAGTGAGTTATCAGCCATTGCTGGCGCTATCCTTGGAATTATTGCTGTGACTTTTACAATCTATATTGCCTATCGTGAGGCATCTGGAATTCAAAGAGTATTTGGTGTAAACGGTACAAACGTACTAATGCGTTTATTTGCTTTTATTCTATTTACTATTGGTTTGCAGATTATTTGGGGTGGGGTTGATGCCCTAATATTAAATACTGCAAAAACGCTTTCTTCTTAATTATTTTATTCATAAATACTGAATGCTCAAAACCTTATTTAGCAAATGGCTAGGACTCATGAAAAAGAGAGTGGTCCTATTTGTTTATTTTGCTTTGTGGTTTTGTGCTTTGACGTTTTACTCAGAGGATGTCCTGCATTTAGGGTCATCTAAGGTTATTGGATATGGGTTTGCCATCCTACAAGCCTTGATGCTTTCAAAGTTCTTACTTATTCCAGAAGGACTATTGCCATATGGGCTCATATTTAAACCTAGAGTGAAATACTCCCTTTATTTGGCGATTGTTTGTCGCACTACTTTTGATTCAATAATTGTCCTAGGTATTCGATATATTGTCATTGGACTCGAAGGCCTATTCAAGGGTAGCGGTTTTATTGAATCTATCTACGCTTTTAGTCAGGGCGATATAAAACGTATCTTAGCTATCCTATGCATTTACTGGTTAATAGTCTTGCCATATGTTTGTTATGGCTTTTTACGGCATCTTGCAGGCGATCAAGATTTGGGATCTTTTTTATCGGAAAGTAGAAAGAAAACAAAGTTTTGAGTTAGTGTCAGGGATTCTGGGCTCTGGTTCGATTCTTCTCTAGGCCATCAAGAAATACCAAAATATCTTAGGGTAGTTTTTACTTTGATGTCTGCCTTGGGTCGAAAGCCGCCACCCAACCGTCCCTTAAAAGGACGCTCCCAAAATGTCGGTTTACCCGACAAATTAGATATAGAACCATCCAGCCGCCTGCAGATGCCAAGCAATATCCACCCAATTCCACTCAATCCCACAGATCTCGTTGTGTATGCCACACCAAAAGCCAACACCTTAAACCCATTGTCTAAGCTATTGTTTTATATCATTTTTACAGCTTCTAAGGCGTAGGTCGCACGTTCGAATCGTGCTGGGCAGGCCAAAGGCCCGACTGTCCGATCGGATAACTTCAAAAAGCTAGTTTACAGACCTCAATTGACCAAATCCTGACCAAGCTTAGCCATCATATGGAACGCCGCGGTAGGGCGTAGGTTGATCTTTGAGAAAATGGTGAGACAAAACAAAAAAAGCCCCGATTTACGGGGCTTTTTTGCGTGGTACGTCAATCAAAGTTTAGGTTGCACACGAGTCCAGCTAAAGGGGCCAAACGAACCGACACCATCTTTTTCAGTTGCGGTGGTACTTGTTTTGCTCGGGTCAATAGTGAGCTTGATGTACTCCATATCCGTTCCAGCAGGGGTAGCGTTGCCATGCCCAACCAAGCGATGAAAATTAGGCACGTTATAGCTTGGTATGTAATTCGGATTGGTTTTATCTTGAACAATTCTATAGGCATCAGCATAGGTAGCGCCATCGGGAATAATCGGTTTTAAAGCTCCAGCTGTAACGCTTGCCAGGCAAGATTCTGTTGCCGTTGAGAATTTGCCAATTGGGGTTGATGGAACTTCGATTTTGCAATCAGCGCCTAAAACCAATGGATTGTCAGAGCGGTAAAAATGAGAGTCATTATTTGTCCAAAGCACAGGTTTGCCAAAGTCTTTTGTGAGCACCGCAAGCTTGTCGATATATTGTTTCCACTCCGTGAGTGTTTTGGCTGACATGGTATTGCTGTCTAAATCCCAGATATCTCCTTGAACCATAATCAATATCGCGCTATCGCCATTGGCTTTGGCTTTGGCAAAGATAGTATCTAACCAGCGAAATGATGCTCCTGTGCGGTTATCAATTTCCTGCTGCCGAATTTGGTCTGTAATTGAAAGGGCACTAAGGCCGCTTACTCCGGTAGAGAGATAACTTGCACCATTGTTTGAGCCGCCAGGCATATTAATAGTAGCAATCATCACGTTTGATTTTTCAAACCATATATTTTCTACAAAAGCTTTATCTGTAGGGTATTTTGTATCGTATTCAGTGGCCTGAGTATGAACAGTCATTGGAGCCTTGCCTAGAGTCTTACCAGGCTGTGAGAAATATAATGAACGAACGATATCTAAATTGGCATACGGATCGCCTAGTTGATAGCTATTCGTAGTTCCTCCGCCTTCCTTAGCCTTTTGGCAATCAATCCACTCATTGTCGCCAATGGTATAGATAAATGGGGTTGTAAATGCAGCAAACATATTGAAAACAGATTGGTTAAAATCTTGAGTGCAGTATTGTTTGCCAGAATGCAGATCTCCGGTATGGAGCACCATAGATACATCTTTATCGCTATTAATTGCTGCAACATAAGAAGGATATTTTAAAAACTCAGCGGTATCAGTGGGGCTTGCTCCATAAGGCGAATCACCAATTAAGGCGAGGGTAAAAGGGGTAGCAGCGCTCGGTGCTGAACTAGGTGTTGAGCTAGTCGTTGAATCCCCGCCTCCACTACAGCCTGACAAGGTTGCTATTGCTAAGAGCGCAATCAGATAAGAAAAATGTACCGAATGTTTCATAACGTCTTTCATGAAATTAGGGGTTAAAGTATGGTGTATATATTTCTAAGCCCTATCTTGATAGACAATTATTTCAATTTTATGAAATTGGCGAATTAAAATCCTTATGAGGGTGGGGCGCTTCCTCCCGAGACCCCGATCTCAAACCCTATTCCCCGGTAAATCGTCATTACAAAGCAAAAAAGATTTAAGGTAAAAAGAGGCGACCAACCAGTGGAAATTGAAATAAGGCCAACCAATTGCGCTGAACAAACATTTGTTCTTTGAAAAAAGTTGCAGGCGTTGGTGGCGTCAGCCGTAGATTAGCTTCCGAATCACCCATCATATTGCGGGAAACTAAGTCATATTTTTGACACAAATGCTTGATGGGTAGATTCCAAATAATGCAATGCATAAAGAGATTTTTGTAATAGCGATTACGAGCCCAAGTAATAGCCTCATCCATCATGGCGTTAGCAATACCTTGCTTGCGATAGTTTGGGGACACGATGACACCGAACTCAAGCTCTTGCCCATTCGTAGCAATATGAATTGTTCCAGCCCATTGACCATCAAGCTTAGCAATTAAAAAACGATGGTAGTTTGCATTAAGTGAAAACGATGCAATTAATGAGTCAATTGCATCGTTAGTAAGCGTATAGCCAAAGTAGTCATGTAGAGTCTGTGGGTCTTGGCTTTTTAACCAAGACCCATATTCTGCAAACTGGTCTCGCACTAGAAACTCAGTAGTCAGCATAATTCATTCAAGATTACCGTTGCGAATGACATATTGTTTGGCATAGGCAATTCTTGCTTCAACCCAGGCATCCCAAAGATTGTTTAATGCATTTCCAATTGCTTGCATTATTACAACCCCTTCAATGTGAAGTAGTGATACAGATAGTGACGAGTTAGTTCTTCTACTTGCTGATGGCTATTAGGGTTGTGTCTGTTGATGTGCTGCTCCAAATTATTGCTTTTGGCTTGTTTATCAAAAACTTGATTCAAGAGACTCAATAATTGTGTCATTTAAGGCTCCTTTAATTAAAGTATTAGGGTTACTACTTAGCCAGTATGTGCCTTATCTGTGAATGTTGCATGACAGCAAAATGTTTATTAACATCTAAAATAAATACAAACTCGAATAAAAAAGCCTGCTTGGGGTGATGATTTCAAAAGCACTTAAAAATGCACCAAAGTAGTACAAATAGAAGCCAATGATTCTTCAAATGCGGATAAGCTAAGAATTTAATTTCGAACTTCAACCAGAGGCTAACTAAGATGAGCGACTTAAAAGAGGCTATTGAGAAATTAAGAGGCTCTGGCAGCATTGGGTTGATAGATTTGCAATCCTTGAAGATGAGTGACTTAGAAAAGCTCTCAGAGGATATTAAGTATTGGTGTCTTTACGGAAATGGCAAGCCTGAAAAATTAGGTAAGAAGCATAAAGAGCACTAAACCCTAATCATCCAAATCCTCACTGCTGTCTTCTATCCGATATTCCACTTTAATTTTGTACAAGACCTGATGCATAAGCGCATTCTTGTCTTTGGAAGACATGTCGGTTAGGTGGCAATGGCCGCAAAAAGAAATTTGTTCTTTTTCAACTAATTCGCGGTCTTCTGTTGTAAAGGTAGTCATCAGGGCTCTCCTTAAATTGAGTCAATGTTTGGTTACCTGTGGGCTGTTAGAACAAACTGATAGCAACTAGTAAGGAGTGGAATTTCTCTTCATTTCCCATAAGTAGATCTTATTCTTCATGAATGAATGTGACATATCTACCGCACTCTAAAATATTTCGCAATAAATTTTAAGAGGTGAAATTGTCATATTTAACCTTGATAAATATGCCTTAATTGTGACAAAAATCATCGGAAAAATTCATAGAAGTGTCATATGAAAAGTAGAGCATGGTACTCAAGTTCAATATCAAATTGAAAGAGATCAAAATGCTAAATCAAAACCTAAGTGACAAAATTATCGATCTAAGAAGAAAGTCTGCCGAGTATTATCAAAAGGCAGCATGGAATCAACTACTAGCGCTTGAGAATTATAGAGAGAATCATTTCATAGCAGCAGAGCGTTTTGCACAACTTTCCTTTGACGATCAAATGAACGCAATGGAATATGCCGAGCTAGCTGATGCCGAATGTAGCCTGCATCTTGAGCTAAATTTAGAGGAAGAATGTTGAGCAATAAGTTCTTAACATCCAGACTAAGTGCTTCTATTGTTAAACCAGTATTACTCCTGTTCTTTTTGATGGGGAGTGAATCTGGTTTAGCAACTACTGACTCATCTTCCTATGATTTGCAAGTGTTAGTAGAAAAATCAGGAGCAGGTTTTAAGGTGCAAGCTAGCTATATGGCGCCAGTTAGCCAGTGTGAGGCCTATACATTTTTGACGAATTATGAGGATATAAGGACTATTCCAGGAATTGTTGAATCAAAAGTGCGCAAAAGGAATGGTAATAAAGTGACGGTAGAAAGGCTTATTGAGGAGCGAATTTTATTGTTCCCTATTCAGCTTAGGTCTGAGGTTGAATTTACTGAGCTGCCAAATCAGGGTTTAAATTTTATTCAGATTAAAGGTAGCATTAAAGCCTACGCAGGAACTTGGCGACTACAAGCTAATGACAATGGTGTGTTAGTGCGCTATGCAAGCATCATCGAGCCAGATTCTGTAATTCCGAATGGGATCATAGAGTATTTCATGAGAAATAATATTCGGCGAGGTTTCGAGATGATGGCCGAGGGGATGGAGCGTAATCAAGAGACTCTCAATTTAGCTTGCAGATAATTTTTTGGGTAATAACTAATTCCTTTTAGCTCAGAAGAGTAACTAAGCCTGTAATCACTTCTTGATTGACTGATGAAATATAAGGAGTTGACTTGACATCAGTTTTTATTACAGAAAAATGACACTTTGTTATGGAGATAAATATTATTTTTCTCAAATAAATAAATTTCCTAATTTCATAAAAGTGTAATGATTTTGAAACATTCCATGACTAAATTAACAGAACTCTATTGGTAATGATTGCACTAACTTACAAGTGAAGGATAGAAAATGTTAAAAGTTTCAAAGAAATCTTTAGTCTGCTGTGCAGTAATAGCGAGTATAGGATTGGTAGCCTGTTCTGGCGGAGGGGATAGTACTACCACCACAGAGACGCCACCAAAGAATGTCATCTTCTTTCTGGGTGACGGTATGGGCATGACTACCATGACAGCTGCACGTATTTACAGTGTTGGAGAAGATGGTCAGTTAACAATAGATACATTACCTGAAACTGGTTTTATTAAAACGTTTTCAAATGATGCTCAGGTTACAGATAGTGCACCTTCAATGGCTGCATATATGACTGGTGTCAAAATGAATAATGAGGTTATTTCTATGACCTCTGATACTCAGGCCTATGATGCTAAAGGCGCTGCCTATACCTCCGGCAGGGATACTAAATGTCCAAGCTCCGGTAATGGCTCTAGGGTTGCCACCTTATTGGAATTAGCAATTGCAAATAAAATGAGTACTGGGGTAGTAACTACCGCTCGACTGACCCATGCAACACCCGCGGCTACCTATGCTCATACCTGTAACAGAAATGGAGAAAATGATATTGCCTCCCAAGCTGTGCCAGGTAATAAGAATTTTAATAGCGCATTAGGGTCCGGCATTGATGTCATGCTTGGTGGGGATAGTACCTTCTGGCGTCCAGTTGGTGCTGTTGCAGCTGTTCCTACCTTAGGCAGAACAGATGGCGCTGATCTAGTTAAAGATATGCAGACCTCAGGATATACGTTTGTAAGTGATGTTACAGGCCTCAATTCATTTACTGCTGGCGCTAACAAAAAGCTATTTGGATTATTTGATCAGGCTGTTACACAAGGTCATATGTCATATGAAGCAGATCGCATTCCTTCAAATGAGCCGAGTATTGCTCAGATGACGACCAAGGCTATTGATCTTCTGTCGCAAAATAAAAAGGGTTATTTTTTAATGGTTGAAGGAGGTCGTATTGACCACGCTTTACATGAGACTAATGCCAAACGCGCTTTAATTGATACCGTTGCTTTTGATGATGCAATTAAGGCAGCTATTGCAAAAGTTGATTTGAAAAATACTTTAATTGTAGTTACCGCAGACCACGACCACACCTTGGTGCTCAATGGTTACGCCAAACGGACTGGTAAAACTACTAGTTCAGAAGCTGGAGTTCTTGGTTTAGTTAAAGACTACGTGCTTGGCGGCATCACCAAGGATATTGCCGGACTTGGCTATTCCATCTTGGGTTTTGGTAATGGTGAAAGCCGTCCAGCCACAAGAGCTGCGCTCACTGATGTGCAAACATCAGATCTGAACTATCACCAAGAGGCAGTTATTTTGCAATCTGCCGGTGGCGAAACACACGGTGGAGCAGATGTATTTATTGGGGCAATTGGATCCGGTGCTGAAAGTATTGGCGGTGTTATGGATAACACAGAGGTATTCAATCTTCTCAAAAAAGGCTTAGGTCTCTAATAACTCTACATACGAAGGATTCTTAAAATGAGTAAATATCGCTCTAGTTTTATTGCGGCTGGTTTGTTTGGTGTGACCCTTTTTGCATCCGCTGCTAATGCAGCAGGTGAGGCTAAAAATGTCATTTTCTTCTTGGGTGATGGCATGGGCCCAACAACAGTTACTGCATCTCGCATCTATGCATATGGTGAAGCTGGTAGTCTGAATATGGATAAGTTAAAAAGAACTGCCCGTATTAAAACATTTTCGAAGGATGCTCAGACTACAGATAGCGCCCCATCAATGGCTGCATATATGACTGGTGTCAAAATGAATAATGAAGTCATATCAATGTCCGCTGATACAGTAGCATGGAGCCCAGCTGGAGTAGCATTAGGTAGTAGGGCCTCAAATACCTGTAATACGGTTAGTAATAACGGATCTCCTGTTCCTACGATCCTAGAGGACGCAATCGCTAAAGGTAAAGCTACTGGAGTAGTAACTACAGCGCGTCTTACTCACGCTACGCCAGCAGCTACCTATAGTCATATCTGTAATCGTAATGCCGAAAATGATATTGCGTCTCAAGCTGTTCCGACAAATGCAAATTTCAATAAGGCACTGGGTAAAGGTGTTGATGTATTAATGGGTGGTGATAGTACTTATTGGCAACCTAAGAGCGGCACTATGTACAACGGAAGAAGTGATGGTGTCAATTTAATCACAGCCATGCAATCTTCAGGCTATAACTATGTCAATGATCTGACCACATTCAATGCTGCTCCGGTATCTTCGGGTACTAAATTACTAGGTCTATTTGATCAAGCTGGCTCACAAGGCCACATGTCTTATGATGCTGACCGTGATCCGACTAAAGAGCCAAGCCTTGCTCAGATGACTAAGAAGGCCATTGATATTCTTTCAAAGAATGGGAATGGCTATTTCTTAATGGTAGAAGGTGGACGAATTGACCATGCACTTCATGGCACAAACGCTTATCGCGCATTAACAGATACGATTGCATTTGATAATGCCATTAAGATTGCCCTAGATAACGTCGATTTAACTAATACTTTAGTGGTTGTAACTGCTGACCATGATCACACCATGGCATTTAATGGTTATCCTAGTAAGGGTAACAACATTCTTGGCAAAGCCGACAATTATGTCAACGTTAAAAAGGGCACGCCAGCATTAAGTTCTGGTGACAAGCTTCCTTACACGACATTGGTATTTGGTAACGGTTCTGGTAATGGTAGTTTCACTACTAATGGTGGTGCTACCCGTTTGGCAACCCGTGCTGATTTAACTAATATCGATACAACCACTAAAGACTTCAATCAGGAGTATGGAGTTCAAACTGGTACAAGCGTTGGCGGAGAAACCCATGGTGGTGGAGACGTAATGTTATTTAGCACCGGCGCGGGTAATGCAGGATTTAAAGGGACTATGGACAATACAAAGGTCTATAGCTTAATTAAGTCTGCTTTTGGGTTTTAATCATTCTTTTGGTAGGTCGGATGTTGAATATTATTAAATTAGTTCATGTAGGAATGTTGGTGTGCAGTGCACTTATAGGCACGGCATCTGCCCAAGAGAATGCAGCTTATAAAATTGACCACTATACGATGAGTATAGGTCGTGATGGCGTGACTAGAGAAACTAGTTATTCTGAAAATTTATACCGGAACGGGTCTCAACTACTATTTGTCAGAAATGTTCCTGCATTAACTAGCAAGAAAAATGTGCAGGAGCATTATGATGAACGGCATTTTGATGCCTCATTATCCCCCCAATTAATTACCTTAAAAAGAAATGGCGAAGTAGATTTTACCTTTTTAGATATAGAAAATAAGATCCGTATTGAGGTTCCTAAGGTTGAATTCAATTCAGTGGGATTTTCTGGATCATGGATCAACTCATATTCTCTGGTTGATCCTGCTATGTTCAAAAAAATGACTCAAAAAGGTCCTGGGTCACAAGCTAATACAGTTTGGTATGAGCAAGTAAATGAAAAAGGTTCAACTCGCATTCTTTGGGATGAAAAGCAAAAAATTGCCCTAGATGTTGAGGTCAGCAACAAGGATGGCTCCATCAAAAAAAGCTCTAAATCTAAATTGATCAATTTCAATGCATCAAGCCCACTTTTCGCCAGTGCGAATACTTTCAAGAGTAAAGTGATTTCAGACTATCGCGATTGATATTCTTGATTTAGGCGATTCAGTTAGATTTAACACTACCTTCTTTGATTAAAAAAGTTATGGATAATGTTTTGATGAGTGCAAGTCCTAAAGCTAATTTGTCGGTTTACCCGACAAATTAGATATCCGACCATCTGACCACCTGCAGAAGCCATCCCACATCCATGGCATTCCACTCCGAACCACAGTTTTCCGTGCCTATGCCACACCAAAAGCCAACACCTCGATGTCATTGTTTTTAGTGTTGTTTTAGTTCATTTTTCCAGCTTCTAAGGCGTAGGTCGCACGTTCGAATCGTGCTGGGCAGGCCAAAACATCCTTTATGTTGATCTTCAGGCCAAATATTTGGATAATCTAAAGTTATGAAACCTTCGATTGCCCTGAACGCCAACCGTGCCCAGATTCGCTCAATTATTGAAGCGCATCATGCTAGTAATGCCCGCGTTTTTGGTTCAGTGGCTAACAGCACCGATATT
>Ga0194047_10002186_pt1 | contig 11360 bp, 8 predicted proteins | sample JunL225m_MetaG_2_FD_160070 | JGI IMG/M metagenome (GOLD analysis project Ga0194047, IMG submission 160070) | Anoxic zone freshwater microbial communities from boreal shield lake in IISD Experimental Lakes Area, Ontario, Canada - Jun2016-L221-5m | ecosystem: Environmental > Aquatic > Freshwater >...
CACTCCGCCACGGGCACGAACGGCCACCGTATTACTTTCAGACTCTTTGTCACCAACAACTAGCAAAAATGGGATCTTCTGTAATGCGTGCTCGCGTATTTTATACGTAATTTTCTCATTCCGCAAATCAGATTCAACCCTAAACCCTTGTTTTTTCAGAGATTGCTGGACTTTTTGTGCATAGTCAGCAGAATTTCCCGAGATATTGAGGACTACAGCTTGGGTAGGCGCTAGCCATACCGGCATATTTCCAGCGTGATTTTCGATCAGAATGCCGATAAAACGCTCTAAAGAGCCCACTATTGCCCTATGGAGCATGACTGGCGTCTTACGCGTATTGTCCTCAGCTACGTATTCAGCACCAAGCCGGGACGGCATTGAGAAATCCACCTGAATGGTGCCGCACTGCCAAGTACGCCCAATGGAGTCTTTGAGGTGATATTCGATCTTAGGACCATAAAAGGCGCCTTCACCCGGCAATTCTTCCCATTCCTGTCCAGAGGCCTTCAAAGCTCCACGAAGGGCCTCTTCAGCTTTATCCCAAATAGCGTCATCACCAACCCGTTTAACCGGCCGCAAGGCAAGCTTCACAGCAACTTCACTAAATCCAAAGTCTTGATAGACAGCGCGAACTGCTTTATCAAACGCCGCTACCTCAGCTTGGATTTGATCTTCGGTACAAAAAATGTGGCCATCATCCTGAGTAAATCCACGAACACGCATCAAGCCGTGCAATGCTCCCGATGGTTCATTGCGGTGACATTGACCAAATTCACCAAAACGTAATGGCAATTCACGATAGCTGTGTAAGCCAGAGTTATAAATTTGGATATGCCCAGGACAGTTCATCGGCTTTAAGGCATAAGCACGATTCTCCGACTCTGTCGTAAACATATTTTCTTTGTAGTTTTCCCAGTGACCAGATTTTTCCCAAAGCCCACGATCTAAAATCTGCGGCGCTTTCACCTCTTGATAACCTTCTTGCTGATACACGCGACGCATGTATTGCTCAACTTCCTGCCAAATAGACCAGCCTTTGGGATGCCAAAAAATGAGTCCTGGGGCCTCTTCTTGGAAGTGGAATAAATCCAATTGCTTGCCTAAACGACGATGGTCTCGCTTTTCTGATTCTTCAAGCATGTGCAAATATTCATCTTGATCTTCTTTGCGCAACCAGGCAGTACCATAAATACGCTGCAACATCTCGTTTTTGCTATCGCCACGCCAGTAAGCGCCAGCGAGCTTCATGAGCTTAAATACCTTCAGCTTGCCGGTAGATGGAACGTGTGGCCCGCGACATAAATCAGTGAACTTACCTTCGGCATATAAAGAAACATCTTCGCCTTGCGGAATGCTGGCAATCAGCTCAGCTTTGTATGCTTCACCCTGATCTTTAAAAAATTGAATCGCTTGATCACGCGGTATCACGCTACGCACTACTGGCTCATCTTTTTTAGCGAGCTCAGTCATTTTCTTTTCTAGCGCAACTAAATCATCCGGAGTAAATGGACGGTGATAAGAGAAGTCGTAGTAAAAACCATTTTCGATCACGGGACCAATGGTAACTTGCGCTTCTGGAAATAATTCTTTGACAGCATAGGCCAATAGGTGTGCAGTCGAATGGCGCACAATCTCAAGCGCCTCAGGACTTTTATCGGTGATGATGGCAAGCTGACTATCTTGATGAATCATAAAGCTGGTATCAACCATCTTGCCATCAACAATTCCGCCCAAAGCAGCTTTTGCTAGGCCACTTCCGATGCTTTGAGCAACATCCGCGACGCGAACTGGACCCTCAAACTCACGTTTTGATCCATCGGGTAGAGTAACTACAAGCATGATGACTCCGTCTTCTTCACTAATTTTCACACCTACTACATCAACCTAAAAAGAAAGCGCGGTAGCTTTTGGGCATCCGCGCCTCTTTGGCTCTCCTCATGGAGATCCCTTCGGGTCTTATTCGTTGGTAGGCTCGATTGGACTCGAACCAACGACCCCCACCATGTCAAGGTGGTGCTCTAACCAGCTGAGCTACGAGCCTATATAAGCCACACAGTTTATCACCGGCGACGCACTTGGGTGACCCCTTTAAGCTCTTCCAAGCTATTTTGAACAATACGTAGCACCTCAGAATCCTTCACCTCAACGGTCAAAAGGATCTGAGCAAGGCCTTTTTTAGCGGATTTGCGCAAGTCAATCACATGAACGCCTTGCCTTGTCAAAATCTCAAAGAGCTCTCTCATTAACTCAGGTCGATCTAGGGCGGAAACAACCAAATCAGCTGGAAATACTCGCTTTTGATCCTCATTAGATGCTGTATTTTCTCCAACTGAAGTCCAAGCCGTTTGAATGACGCGCTCAGGAGCTCTTTCCAGAAGACCTCTAAAAGTTTTGCACGTACGACGATGGATAGAAACTCCTCTTCCCTGAGTGACAAATCCAGCAATGGCATCCGGAGGAACTGGTCGGCAGCAACGTGCTAATTGCGTTAGTAATGAATCAACGCCTACGACTAAGACATCTCCACTTTGAGAATTTTTTCGGGTGCTGTTACGTAGAATAATTTCAGGGTTGTTAACGGGTTTTGTATCTGCTGGTGTTTCAGGCTTTGCTTCAAGTACCTTTGGTGTTAAACCACCCTCTTCATCATCTAGCGCATTGAACCAAGCACGTACTCGTTGACGTGCTCTTTGCGAGCGCAGGTAGTGCTTATCTGGACTGATCCAATCTCGCGATGGACCGCCATGCTTAACCGTGATGATGTCAACTGTTTGACCATTTTTTAATGAGGTCTCTAGTGGAACCATGGCGCCATCGACTCGCGCACCCCTACAGCGATGACCTAAGTTGGTATGCACAGCATAGGCAAAGTCGATAGGTGTTGAACCCTTCTCCAAAGAAATCACTTTGCCTAAAGGCGTCAACACATAGATGTGATCATCAATCTCATGATGCTTTAGCTGTTCCCATGCATCCTCTTTCCAGGAAATAAGTTGCCGAGCCCAGGCAATTTGCCGCTCATAGGCAACCTCTGCACTGTGGGTACCTGCTTGATGCGCAATGTTTGGCTTATTCATTTTGGTAGGATTTGCAGGAGTAGCCATTCCGATATAAGCACCCTCTTTGTAGCGCCAGTGAGCGGCTAAACCATATTCCGCTTGTTGATGCATTTCTTGGGTGCGCACCTGAATTTCAAATGCGGTGCCATCCTCATTCATCACAACCGTATGCAGCGATTGATAACCATTTGGTTTTGGTCTCGCAATGTAATCATCAAACTCACGGGGAACGGGTTGCCAGATGTTATGCACGATACCCAAAACCGCATAACAAGATTTGACATCCGCCACCAAGATACGAAAAGCCCTAACATCATAAAGATCAGCAAAATCTAAAGCCTTGCCTTGCATCTTTTTCCAAATACTATAGAGATGTTTTGGTCGTCCAAGAACCTCACCATCAATGTGAGCAGTTTTAAGTTCTACTTGGAGCTGCACAACAATGTGATCAATAAATGCTTGGCGCTCCATTCTTTTGGCATCTAGCATTTTGGCAATATTGCGATACGTTTCGGGCAATAAGACTCTAAAAGCCAAGTCTTCCATCTCCCACTTCATTTGCCAAATTCCCAAACGATTTGCCAATGAGGCATCAATACTCAGTATCTCTTGTGCCCATGCTGTAGGCATCGCTATTTTTTCTTGAGTGATCCAACGTAAAGTCTGCAAACGAGAGGCTAGATAAATCAGTACTACTCGCAAATCATCGCCAAATGCTAAGAGCATTTTACGAAGTATCTCCTCTTGCCCAGCTACACTAATGCCACCATCGGGCCGAACTAATTTACCTTGTGCTTGGCGTAAGCCTCGATAACCGATTAATAACTTTGCCGGCTCTTCGCCAAGCAATTTCATCAGCGCTTCCTTGCCGTGTGTTCGGGCTATATTGGATCCAGCTATGATAGTTGCTTCATCTAAATTTAAAGACTGCAGAATTTGTGTAGTTCCAGCAGCATGTAGCTCTGCTGGCTCGCCATACCAAGCATCTAGGAATATGGGTTTACTGGAATCATTTGCCATTGGCAACTAAAAGTAATTAACTAAAAAATTCTTTTGCTAGAGCAATTTGCTCACTCTTCACAAATGCTGGCGCGTGACCTACATTGGGTATCTCAATACTTCTAGCATGTGGATTGACTTTACACATTTGGGCAACTGTGGCGGCTGAAAGCAAGTCAGAATTACCACCCCGCACTATCAAAATAGGAATATGGATTTGTTTAAATGCGTGCCACATCGCCATCTCGCCTGCTTTTGCCATGATCGGGTTAACGGATGCAAATGGTACTGAAATATCGGGATCGTAATGCATGACCCATTGACCTTCTCTTTCAATCAACATAGGGCCGTTATAGATTTCCCACTCTTCTGGAGAGTGCTCACCAAAAGTATCACAAATTTGATTTAACTTATTCAGCGCATCGGACCGACTCGCAAATGAAAATGGTTGACCTACGTAAGATCCAAGCCTTGCAATTGCCTCAGGTTCAATCCGAGGACCTACATCATTGATAAGCATCTTACAAATCGGTGAATTTGGCATGGATGCATAAACCATACCGATCAATCCACCCATGGAAGTACCAAACCAATCGATTTGCGATACCCCTAGCACCTTTACTAGTTGAGCCATATCAGCAACGTATTGCGGTACGGCATAGAGCATTGGGTTTTTCAGGCGATCGCTTTCGCCCCTGCCCACTATGTCAGGACACACCACGTAATAATCCTGGCACATTGCTTCTGCCAAGGTTTTAAAATCACTACCGCGCCTGGTCAAGCCGTGAACGCATATCAATACTCTTGGATTATTAGGGTCGCCCCATGCATGGTATGCCATGCGATGCTTCGCATCACCACTTGCACATTCCACATAAAACGTTTTCCCATGATGGAATTGCTTGCTGTTATTTATAGAGGGGCTATCTAAATGATCGTGTTCTTGATCGCTACCAACCTCCTCTGGCTGCAAGGTTACATGGTCAATACCGTGTTTATCAAGCAACATAGCATTAATGCGTGACATGATGGCTGGCCACTCCTGCATTTGCGCAATCTCAATATGTCCAATCAGCGCAGGAAAGCTCGGGGTCATTTCCCATACATGTAAATCATGTACCGCTAAGACTCCTGGCACATTTTTTAAATCTCTTCCAACAGCTAAATAATCAATATGTAGGGGTACGCCCTCCATCAGAAAGTGATAAGACTCATTCAATATAGAAATCGTCGATTTCAGAATTAGAAGGGAAACCAAGATGGAAAGAATCGCATCAATTGGCATCCATCCCGTAAGCTGAATCACCACACCGGCGATGAGCGCCGCGATAGATCCAAGTAGGTCTCCCATGACATGGACTAAAGCAGCTCGAGTATTCACACTCTTTTTATCGCGTGAAAGCACCCAGGCAACCACGATATTCATGAGCAGACCAACTGCAGCAACAACAGTCACTGTTAGCCCATCTACTTTATGAGGGTCGTAGAAACGGCTAATAGCTTCAAACACAATCCAAACAACTAAAGCCAACATCACAATACTATTGACAAATGCGGCTAGCGCTTCTGCTCTACCAAAGCCAAAAGAATGTTTTGGTGAAGGTGGACGACGAGAAATGATTTGCGCCAAAAGGGCTAAGCCTAAAGCAGCGGCATCGGTCACCATATGACCGGCATCGGAGATCAATGCCAATGAGTTCGCGAAATAAGCAGCAACGCCTTCTACCCCTGAAAACCCCAGAGTCAGAATTAAAGCGATTAAGAGTAGGTTTTGATTTGAAACCTGCTTGCTATGGGTATGTCTAGCATCACCCTTCTTGTGAGCATGCAGAGAAGGGTCTGCCTCTGAGTTCATTTGAGCTCGAGGTTTTTTTGAATGTGAATGATGGGATCCCGACATGGTGACCCCATTATTTCATTCATCTTGGGAAAATGCTCAAAAACCCGAGGTATCAACAGGGGCACCAGTTTTGGCGATCACTTCCTCTTTCGTTACGCCAGGAGCTAACTCAACCAAGTTCAAACCAGCTGGAGTAATATCCAAAACACATAGATCAGTGATGATTTGGCTAACTACACCGACACCAGTTAATGGCAAGGTACATTTAGGCAGAATCTTGAGCTCTTCTGTGCCATCTTTCTTTTTAGCAACATGCTCCATCAATACAACGACATGTTTTACGCCTGCAACTAGATCCATTGCGCCGCCCATTCCCTTAACCATTTTTCCTGGGATCATCCAGTTAGCGATATCGCCCGTCTCACTAATTTGCATTGCACCTAAAAAAGCAATATTAATTTTGCCCCCACGAATCATTCCGAACGCATCGGCCGAAGAAAAAATGGAGGAGCCTGGCAAAGTAGTAATAGTTTGCTTACCTGCATTAATTAAATCAGCATCAATCTGTTCTTCTGTCGGATAAGGGCCAATGCCTAACAAGCCATTTTCTGATTGCAGCCAAACTTCAATTCCTTTAGGCACGTGATTAGCTACTAAAGTGGGAATACCAATTCCCAGGTTCACGTAATATCCATCTTTTAACTCTTTGGCGGCACGTGCCGCCATCTCATCTCTAGTCCAAGGCATTTTGTTTTCCTAAATTCTTTTGAATGTTCTTTTTGGGTAATTAGCGAGCAGCTGAAACTGTGCGCTGTTCAATACGTTTCTCAGGGCTACTATTGATAACAATGCGATGCACGAAGATACCTGGAGTATGAATATCGGCAGGATCTAAAGCACCGTTTTCAACAATCTCCTCTACCTCTGCAACTGTGATCTTGCCAGCCATAGCAACCACTGGGTTGAAATTTTGAGCAGTATGTCGATAAACCAAATTACCAGAGCGATCTGCCTTCCAAGCTTTCACCAATGAGATGTCAGCAACTATAGAGCGTTCCATGATGTACTTCTCACCATTAAATTCTTTTACTTCCTTACCCTCTGCAACCAAAGTACCAACACCAGTCTTGGTATAGAAAGCAGGAATACCACAACCCCCAGCACGCAATTTTTCAGCCAAGGTTCCTTGTGGCGTAAATTCCAGCTCCAACTCCCCTGCTAGATATTGACGTTCAAATTCTTTATTTTCGCCAACATAGGAAGCAACCATCTTCTTTACTTGGCGTGAATTGAGGAGAATCCCAAGTCCAAAGTTATCAACACCAGCGTTATTAGACACGGCTGTCAGATTCTGAGCTCCCAAATCTTTCACTGCTAGGATTAAGGCCTCAGGAATTCCACAAAGACCAAAACCACCCACTGCCAGTTTTTGTCCGTCTTTTAAGATATCTCTTAGGGCATCGACTGCCGATGGATAAGTTTTGTTCATAACATTGGTCCTAATATTACTAAAAATGGTAAAAAAAACAATAATAACGCCTGAGCCACCAAGCCCAGCAACTAGTGCCACTAATTTAATTTTTATCAGTTAGAACTAAACTAGCATGGCCAAAAGCCTTATTTTTCGGAAAAATCGGAGAAATTGAATGAATTCTGCACAACTGTTAGAACAATTCGGACCAAGGGAGTCTATGGACTATGACCTGGTTATTGTCGGCGGTGGCCCAGCAGGACTATCCGCTGCAATTAAAGCAAAACAGTTAGCGCAAGAATCTGGCAAAGAAATTAGTGTTTGTGTGCTAGAAAAAGGTTCAGAAATTGGCGCCCATATTTTGTCTGGTGCCGTAATGGACCCCAAGGCGCTCACTGAACTCTTCCCCAATTGGAAAGAATTAGGGGCACCACTTGATACTCCGGTAAACCAAGACCAGTTTTTTTTCTTAAGCGCTGACAATGCTTTTCAAGTACCGAATTGGATGCTGCCACATTGCTTTAAAAATGAAGGTAACTATATTGTCAGCCTTGCCAATGTCACTCGTTGGTTAGGTCAGCAAGCCGAGAATCTCGGTGTTGAAATTTTTCCAGGATTTCCTGCGGCAGAAATTCTCTATAGCGAGCAAGGTGCGGTCTCTGGTGTGATCACCGGCTCAATGGGATTAGATAAAGAAGCTAACCCAACCGATCAGTTTCAGCTTGGCATGGAATTGCGCGGCAAGTACACCCTCTTTGCTGAAGGTGCTCGCGGTCATCTCGGCAAACAATTGATTTCAAAATTCTCCTTAGATCAAGATGCAGATCCTCAAAGTTACGGTATTGGCATTAAAGAACTCTGGGAGGTTGAACCCTCGCAGAGTAAGCCGGGTCTTGTGGTTCATACTGCTGGCTGGCCATTGGATAACGACACCTACGGCGGTTCATTTCTTTACCACCTAGGCGATAACAAAGTAGCCGTTGGATTGGTAGTGGGCTTATCTTATAAAAATCCCTACCTCTCCCCTTTTGAAGAATTTCAACGTTATAAACTGCACCCCAAAATTCGTGAAACCTTTGAAGGTGGCAAGCGAATTGCCTACGGCGCAAGGGCATTGACTGCGGGCGGTCTCAATAGCCTACCTAAGACAGTCTTCCCCGGTGGCGCACTGATTGGTTGTGATGCGGGATTCTTAAATGCTTCCCGAATCAAAGGCAGTCATGCCGCTATAAAAACTGGCATGCTTGCTGCTGAGGCTGCCGTTGCTGCTCTCAATGAACATCGTTCTGCTGATGTGCTAAGTGCATACCCTAGTGCATTTCAAAATAGCTGGTTGCATACTGAGCTCAATCAAGCACGCAACTTCAAGCCTTGGATGTCTAAGGGTCTTTATATAGGGACGCTCATGGTGGGGCTCGAGCAAAAACTATTGGGCGGACATATGCCTTGGACAGTGCACTTAAAACATGCTGATCATGAATGCTTAGAGCCTGCATCTCAACACAAACCCATTGACTATCCAAAGCCCGATGGCAAGATCACTTTTGATCGCCTCTCTTCAGTCTTTATCTCCAATACCAATCATGCAGAGAATCAACCGATTCATCTCACCCTAAAAGATGACTCAGTTCCTGTAGATCTGAATCTCAAAACCTTTGCTGGACCAGAACAGCGTTACTGTCCAGCTGGAGTTTATGAGTATGTGGAGACTGATGGTAAGCCACGTTTACAAATTAATGCACAAAACTGTGTCCACTGTAAAACCTGCGATATTAAAGATCCCAGCCAGAATATTATTTGGATTACTCCTGAAGGCGGTGGTGGTCCAAACTACGCTTCGATGTAGTCATTCCTTGTCTAGCAACTTGGCTGAACTCCTAACCTACTAGCTGAGGCTGGTGTATTGAGCAACAATCAACAATTCCGTTTATATTGATCAACATGATGATCCTCCATACCATGCTCAGAGTTGGCAACTTAACTCGCTCAGTTGATTTTTATACCAAAGTACTGGGAATGAATTTACTGCGCACGACAGAACGTCCCGATCAAAAATACTCCCTTGCATTTGTGGGTTACGGCAAAGGCAATGCCGATGGGCAAGCAGAAATTGAACTAACCTACAACCATGGCGTCGCTTCCTATGAAATGGGCACAGCCTATGGACATATTGCTATCGGCGTTCCAGACGCCTATGCTGCTTGCGACAAAATTAAAGCAGCGGGTGGTAATGTCACACGTGAGGCAGGTCCGGTAGCAGGTGGTGACACCATCATTGCATTTGTAACTGATCCTGACAACTACAAAATAGAACTCATTCAGCGTTAACAGTGGCAGATTCAGAGCAATATCATTTACAGATTCTAGATAGCCTTAGCGATATTTCTGCTGATGACTGGAATGCCCTCCTGCCATCAGATGCCGGACCATTCCTCAAACATGAATTTCTCAGTGCTTTGGAAGAAACTGGCTGTGTTGGTGGGAACACGGGTTGGCAAGCAGCCCACCTGCTTATCAAAGATCAGAATGCATTGCTTGGTGCAATGCCGCTGTACCTCAAGCAGCACTCCTATGGTGAATTTGTTTTTGACTGGTCCTGGGCTCAAGCCTATGAGCAACAAGGAATGCAATATTTTCCGAAAGCACTCTGCGCCATTCCATTCACCCCAGTTCAGGGCTCGCGTATCTTAATTGCAGCCTCCGCTGATGTTGATTTAGTTCAAGGGAAAATAGCTGAGGGATTAAAAACCTTAGTCGTTCAAAATAATCTTTCTTCTGCTCATGTGCTTTTTCCCCATGCAACAGAACTAGCATCTTTCAAAAAACAAGGCTTTCTGTTGCGTGACTCAGTACAGTTTCACTGGCATAACCAAGACTTTCAGAGCTTCGAACATTTTTTAAGCTTTCTGACTATGAAGCGACGTAAAAATATTCGGCGTGAACGTGAACAAGTCGCAAAAGAGCGTATTTCTTTTAGGCATGTGCCTGGCAATACATCAACAGATCAAGATTGGGAGTTCTTTTATCGGTGTTATGAGAATACCTATCGAGAACACCATTCCAACCCCTACTTGAATGAAGCCTTTTTAAAGTTGTGGGCAAAGCGCATGCCAGATAACTTGCATCTCATCATTGCGCAGCGTGATCAAACCCCGCTTGCCGCCTCTCTTCTTGTTGTTGACCCTATTACGTCTAAGGTTTATGGGCGGTACTGGGGTGCAATAGCGCATGTACCATGCCTCCATTTTGAAACTGCCTACTATCAAGCAATTGAGTATTGCATTAGCCATCAGATTCACACATTTGAGGGGGGCGCTCAAGGCGAACATAAGATGGCTAGGGGATTTTTACCAACTACCATTCAGTCGGCGCATTACATTGCAGATCCCCAGTTCTCTAAAGCAGTAAAACATTTTTTAGATCGCGAGCACCAAGGTATTGGCGCCTATGTTGATGAGCTCGCTGAGCATAGTCCGCTGAAATCGTCTAAAGTACAGCCATGAAATCTGGAAGGCAGAAACCATGACCCAAGACGGCTCTCATTCTCTATCAACTGGAGATGATGCATCTGACTCGCCTTGTATTGGAGTTTGCACTACTCTATACGATGAAATCTGCCAAGGATGCGGACGCACCCTAGGTGAAGTTAGTAACTGGGTATTCTTTTCTCAGGATGAGAAAGATTTGGTATGGCAACGCATTCGGGCAGATGGAAGTGCAATGCGTTTTCAAAGACAAGCTAAAGAGGACAAACCGGTTTAGCCGCCCTCTTTAGTAATCCTGCATTAGCCAGCTAAGGCTTGGCTCCGCAAATACTCTTCATATGTACCAGAGTAATCGACAACCGTGCCATCCATCTTGACTTCTAGGATACGATTGGCTAAAGCAGAAACAAACTCTCGGTCATGGGAAACAAAAATTAAGGTGCCATCGAATTTTTCAAGCGCAATTTGCAAACTCTCAATGGATTCCATATCCATGTGATTCGTAG
>Ga0194047_10002189_pt1 | contig 11352 bp, 5 predicted proteins | sample JunL225m_MetaG_2_FD_160070 | JGI IMG/M metagenome (GOLD analysis project Ga0194047, IMG submission 160070) | Anoxic zone freshwater microbial communities from boreal shield lake in IISD Experimental Lakes Area, Ontario, Canada - Jun2016-L221-5m | ecosystem: Environmental > Aquatic > Freshwater >...
GGTCAGCGGTATAGATCAGGCTTTGATACCAGCAGAAGTTGCGTTTCTGGCGCGGATGTTCGAAGCTAAACTCCCATGTATCACGGGCCAATTCGAGCCCCGGCCTGCCAACGCCATGGATGTGGAAGGGAAAGACGGAATACATCTCCGGCAGTTCGATGTTATCCCAAGTGGACACCGACTTCCATGATTCCGCGGGTGCCAGTGTCTGATGCCCGCGCCGCTCGCGGGTGGGCAGCGGCGGCAAGGTCTCGCGGAACGCCTCGCAGAACGCGCGCTGCCCGGCGGACAGCAACCCTTCCGGCAAGTCCAGCATTGCCCTGCTCAGCGCCATCAATCCGGCAATGGTGCAGGCGTCATTGCGGGTTTCCTGATACATCTCAATGGCATTGCCGGGATAAATGACCAGGTGCCCGCTGTCATCGAGTTCCTTGCCCGTGAGATTTTTGGTTTGCGCCCGATAGAACTGGTCATAGTAGTTGAGATAGCCCGCCGCAACCGGCAGATAGGGGCGAATGTCCGCCCCGCCGAAACTTCCCGCGTCCAACATCATGATGGCAAATTCCATGCCGCTCACGTTGTGGTAAGTCAAATGATTGTGCTCGGAACGCCCATCGGCATTGGGCCCCCATTCCGCACCATAGATGCCCATGCCCTCGGGAAATGCCAGGCCGTCAATGTGCCAAAAATGCTTGGCCCAGGCGGTTTGAAGCGCGGCGCTGCGCCGGTAATACTCGAGACCGACTTTGAGCAGGTCGAAGTCGCCGCTCTTCAACATCGGCCAATAGACGAGCCGCTGGTTCTGCGCCATGAACTGGCAATCAAACCAGTTGCGTGTGTCCGGGTTGGGCTCGCAGGCGAAATGGCCGCCATTGAACAATGTCGGAAACTCGCCGGTGCGGTTGCTGGCTAACAAGAGTCGGAACAACTGATAGTTGCGGCCCGTCTGCCAGGCGGGGTCGTCCGGCCCCTTGCCCGGGTTGATCACGATGCGGCTGCGGTCCCAGAAACCCTGCCACCAGGCGGTGGTCGCCTGCCAATCCGCACGGACCGTCGCATGTTTGGCCACCTCTAACATTTTTACCCGAGCCTGCCATTCGTCGAGCGTGGCGTCCCGGGCGATGCGCAGCGACGCGCGCAGGTCGAAATCCCTGCGCGGCGCGGAGGATTTCAATCTAACCGACTTGAATTCCCGGCCGTCATAAGTCCCCTGCCCCATGCCGTCGGCCACAAATCCCGCGCCGGAAAGCCGGCCGCCCATGGTTCTGTTAGCCATGGGATTGGGGAGCAACTCCGCCAGCGCCTCGATTTTGAACCTGCGGATATACTCGTTGCGGCCCTCGTCGATGGCCGGGCTGCGCTCCCACCACTCGACCGCATCCCCATCGATGCGCCCCTCCCTCACCAAGGGTCCGTAGGTCTGGCCCGGATTGTGCGGAGCCATGGCCGGTCCGGTCGGAAATTCCACGGCCACCGCAGCTTCCAGCGAACTCTCCGATTGCCCTTCGATGTGCACCACCGGTTGCATGGCATCGATCCACACACGCAATTGGATGGCATGATTGTCGGCGGATCTTCCGCTCAACACGATTGAATTGCTGGCCACATCCAATTCCTGACGGAACTCTTTGGCCCATGGCACCGGGGACAATTTCAGTCGCAAGCGGCCGAGTTTGGTTTGCATCTGGGTGTTGAAGCCTTTGCCCCGATAGCTCCAGGAATCCGGGCTGCCAAAGTAAATCAGCAACTCGTCCTTTTCCACCCAGACGTTGAGGCCGATGTTGCCGCCCCCGATCGGCATCGAACCCCGCGCATCCGCGCTCTGGCTGTCCCAGACGATGTTATAGGAGTCAAGCCAGGCTTGGTCGGTCGCGGCGCGCAGCGGGCCCGCACCTGATAGAAGTGATACGGCAAGCGAAATGAGGTGACGTTGCATATTCTGATCGTGCGTTTCATGGCTTGGCTTGATACGCCGTTTTGATGCCGTATTTGGCCCCCAGATAGCCCCCGACAGCCGCCTCCTCCTGGACCGTTAGAGTTCTGGAATAGCAGAGGATTTCGGCCAGGTCGAATTTGCACAGCCAGTGGTCGCCATCCGTGCCGCTGAGCAAGTAAGTGGTCGGCTTGGTGTCCTGGTCATTGACCGTGATCTTGAGGACCATGAAGTCGGTGATGGGTCCGAGGCCATACCCCCCCTTGGCCGACTTCTCCAGGGCAATCGGTGACCCGTTTTTGGAAACCGCCGCCGGGAACGGGTTGTCATTGAAGCCGCTGGTACCACTGCCATCCAGCAAGTAACTGGATGCGCGGCCGGATACGCGCCCGATGAATGACCCCTCATTGCTCCAGGTCGGGGACGGGGATCTCACCACAACGTATTGTTCCTTGATAAAGAACTTGCCGCTCACGAGCGTGCGGCAGTCCCCCGTGAAGCGCAGCAGCGGTTTTGCAGCGATCCCGTTCTGGACCAGTGTCGGGCTGTTGTGTTCCTTGTGAACCGCGTGATGCCCGTGGCCGGAGCGGTCATCCCAGATGAGAACCTGTTGGTCGGGATCCTTGAAAATGCCGAAGGACGGGTCCAGCCAACAGACAAGACCGGAAGTCACCGGAACCGTGTCGCCATCCACCGTGATCATCACCACGGTCGACGTGCTGGGCGCGCCACTCGCGCCCCCGGCTTTTGCCGTTAGACGGTAGGAACCCGCCGGCACGTTCTTCCATTCCATCGAGTATGGCGGGGTGGTGGAGGTTCCGATGAGTGTGTTGCCGTTGTAGAAGGCCACTTTCGATGTCTTGCCAGGCATGTCAGCGGTATCGGCCGTCAGCGTGATGGTTGCCGGGGGGCCGAATCTCGCACCGTTGGAAGGCGATGTCAGGGTCACGCCCGTCACCGGATAGAGCAACTCCTGAGGGATGATCGAGCAGGCCTTGCGCGACGGCATATACCAATAAAGCCGCGCCGTGGCGGGTTTGTTCTTATGATAACATTCAATTTTCAGGCTGTATCTCTGCCCGGCCGTGAGGGTGACGGCTGGGCTGTCGTTCCACAGCTTGGTCTTGTGGTCGTTCCAGTCGTCAATAACCAGCACACCGTTGACCCACAGCCGTACCCCGTCGCTGGTGCGACTGGAAAACCGATAGGTCCCGGTCTCCGGAGCCAGCACCTGGCCAACCCAGCGCACACCGAATAAGCCGGTGCCGAGGATTTTGGCGGGCGCGGCCGAATCCCAGTCAAAGTTGACGGCCGGGTCCAACTGGGTCGCCTTCGCCGTGGTTAGATCCTGGTTTTCGTAATAACACCCCTTCAGCCCGGTGCCGCCGCTGCCAACTAACAAGTTCAGCGTCGCTGGTGGTGACGTGGTTAGGGAGTCGGTCGCCGTGAACGTGAACCGGTCCATGCCCTGAAAACCTTTTTCCGGGGTGTAGGTCAGGTTGGGCGCGGTGCCTGTTAGGACTCCATGTGCAGGTTGGGTCGCCAGCTTGCAGGTGACTTGTTCGGAGCGGCACGAAGAACCGGATAGGAGGACATGTTTGGCCGTGTTTGGCGGGGTGACCAGGATTTGTGGGTTGGCGACGGGCAGCGCGTTGACCAGGGTTGGAGTGGTGGTGGCGGCTTCGATCGCATCAATGGTGTGGATGATGATGGGGGCGTTGTTATCCCCGGGCGGCCAGGCGGCCAGATAGGTGCGCAATACCGGCAACGCCCGCCGCGCCGCCTCGCCGTAACCCGGCAGACTGCCAAGCGCACTCTTGCCCAACTGGCCCCAATACGTCACATTGCCGAGGCTGATATCGATGCCCTCATCGATTTTTTGTTTGGACAGGGCCATCATGGCAGCGCCGACCGGGCCGGAGGTGAACATGCGGTCACAGGGGCCCTCGGTTAGTGCGTCGGCGAACAGATCCGGGGCGAGAGTCACCACGTCCGTCAGGGTTAACTGGTCCTGAACGAAGCCGCTGAGGATATCGCGCCACATGCCAGCGGGTTGTTTGATGCCGGCGCGAACCGCCGGGTAGAGCAGGTTTTTGTCGGCCTTGATGGTGTTGCCTCCCAATTGCCGAAACAGGGCCTCGGCGAGGTAGCCGTTGGCAATTTGCAACGGATCGCTCCAGTTGAAGCCGCTTTCGAATGGATAGGTTGGCGCCACATTCTTGACGAAGGCACTGAGCATGTCGGGCACGGCCGGGGCCGCCGCTGCGTTGAGCTGACCCAGCGCCTTGGCGGCTTTGGCGCGCACCCAGACGTCGGTGTCCGAGAGTCGGCGGGTCAGTGCGGGCACGGCGCTGGTGGCTTTCATGCATCAAAGCGCGGTGCAGGCTGCTTCGCGTTGGTTGGCACTGGCAGGATTCTCCGCCATGGTGATGAGCATGGGGATGAGCGAGGGGCCATCGGGGCGCACACTCAACTCGGTGGCGGCATTGAAGCGCACGATCGGATCCCAATCGCCCAGCGCGGCAATCAGTTGCTCCTTGGCGTAAGTGGCGCAGCGCCCGGTGAATTCCGCGGCCCATACGGCGTCGTCAACCGCCTTTGGGCTAAGCTGGTTAGCCGGCGTGACATGCTTGCCGGTGATGCAGAGTTTTTTCATGGGCAGGGCTGCGTGCAGGAGGTAATAGGCGGTAGGATTGCCCCAGTAGCTATAACTATCATCCCAGTAATCCTTGCCCATGCCGGGTGCCCATTGCTCACCGCCTTCATACACAAACGATCCGTCACTGCGGCGTCTCATATCCCGGTCCCAACGCACTTGCTTGAGGTATTGCGCCGCCGCCTGCGGGCCACCCATGGCGGCACCCAGCGTTGTCCACAGGTAGCTGAAGCCCTGACCGGTATGGCCGTATTGCTCGCCCTTGAACCCAGCGACCGACATGCGAGTGAAATACTCCGTCTGCAAGGGTTTGTCGCCCATGTTAGAAAACATGACTGCTGCCAGCCCGTCCTTGCCATTGCTGCAATGATCATAGTATGTCCGGCTTTGACCTTGAAGCTGGTGCTCGCCGTAATATGGCTGGTGTTCGCCGTAGGGAATGGACCCCCGGTTGACATAGTAGCCGAAGAAATTGGCTGCCCGCGCGATGGCCGGATCAATCTCCGGATGCTTCACGCCGGCCTTCTTACCTAATACAATCGTGAGCTGCGCTGCCAGCCCGGCCTGATTGACCGGTCCATACCAACTGATGGAGCCATGGGTGCCGCCGGTCTGCCAACCGCCGGGCGGAGCGACCGTCGAAAATCCGTGACCGGCCGTACCGAACATGCTGGTGTGTTTGGCCGCGTAGATAACGTATTCGCTCAGCCCGTGAAACACCTCGGCGTCATGGGTCAGCATGTAATACTCAGCCAGGAAAATGCTGTTGTAGCAATTCCATGCGTCAACCCCCCTGCGTTCCAAGTCGAGATCTTTGGGTGCGAGCAGGCGGGCATAAGCCTGCAACATCGGCAGGTACTCGGGATTGCCGGTTGCCAGCAGGGCCAGCGCGCTGATGGCACCGGATCCGTCGGCACCGCCCCAACCTGTTTTCAGGACTTTTTGTTGGATGCTTTTGGCGGCGTTGGCCATGATCTTTGCAGACTTGGGGCAAGCGTACGGGGCCGTGTCCGAATAGGCACCCAGTACGGGCAGGGTGATTGCCACCTCGGAGGTCACGCCTGCCCGCCAGCGCTTGAGCTTGAGAATGCCCTTGCCGGCTTCGGCGGCACCGATGGCCGTGCCCAGGCTCTTGCGGGCATCGCCGGGGAAGAGCGGCACTGCGCCACTGCCCGCACTCGCACCCAGAATGACGTCGTCGGTGGCCAATACCCCTGCAGCCGGCGTTTTGTCGGCGACCGTGGTCACCAGGATCTGATAGGGAGCGAAGCCCGTGGTGGCGTCCTGCTCTGCAGTGACCGACCAGGCATGATAGATCCAACCGCGCATTCCGGTGGGGCCCAGGTTGTAGGTCCATTTCCAGGACTCTTTGTCAATCGTGGCGGTGGCACCCGGCACGGTCAGGTCCGGCGCGGCGGCCTTGGGCGCGGCGGCAAGGAGGGAAGGGAACAACGCTGACAGCAGGGTCAGTGAGATTGACCTGAAGAAGGCTGGAAGGGACAGGGGGAGTTTCATGCAGGGCTTAGGATTGAAAGGATGATTTCCGGGATGGTTCTGTCTAGGTTATTCATATTGTTCGGCCGATCGATTGGCTCACCACTCACCCGGCTATCAAGCGTCGGCGGATTGGGAAAAGTCGCGCCTGTGGGCAGCCACTCGCGCACGCTGGTGGCCCCGATTTGATGACACCAAAAGGGCCGCTTGACCATGGATGTTAATTAGCTTTGGTAATACCAAACGCAAGAAGATTCCGTGGTTTCATTTCCCCAGCATGTTGACCACGTCCTTGGTCCGGGCCTCCGGGGTGACCTTCAGTTGTTCCAACTTGCCGGCCCTGACCACCCCCTCGACAGTGGTGTTGGATGGTGCGTGCAACTTGAACGCAACATCCCAGTCCTTGGGCCAGGCAGGCAGGAGATAGATCTTGTCACCAACGGCCTGGAGCAGCATGGTTTGCAGGGTGGTCAGGATGTTATCGCCATGGTTCTGATCGGGAATCGAGTCGAAGCCAGTCCACATCGCGGGAAAGCGATAGCCGCCGGTAATCCTCTTGGCGCGCTCGGCAACCAATTTGGCGGCATCCTCGCCGAGGCCGAGGCAGGCGGCCTGGATGCTGTCCTGGCACCACCCGAAGTTAGAGTGGTTGACGCGTTGGCTGTAAGTGGCGCGGGCCATGTCGAGCTCCGGCCTGCCCACCCCGAAAAGCCGATAGGGAAACACGGCATACAACTCGGGGTTTTCCGAATAATTGCCGCCCTTGAATGCGCCTGATGGGCGCAGGAGTTTCACCCCGTTGACCTCGGCCACCGGCAGCGGTGGCAGCTCGTTGAGCATCCGCGACCAGCGGGTCCGCTGGGCCGCAGTGGTGAGCGACTGCGGCAGGGCTAACAGCCGCGGCAGGATGAAACGCAAACCGGCGATCTCGGGCATGGGGTTGATGGTCCACGGAAGAGCCTCCAGCGACTGTGCAGGGTCGATGATGATTTTCCCGTCAGGGTCGCGTTTCGGCCAGTATTGGTCGAAGAAGGCGAGGATCGGATCGGCCAGCGGCACGAGCGTATTGCGGACGAACGACTCGTCCGGTTGGAAGTCATGGCGGTCGAGCATGAAGGTAATGAGTTCCATGCCACCGCTCCAATAGCGGTGGATACAGACATTGCCCGGCTCGGGCCCGCCATGCCCCCAACTCCAGTCGCGGTTGTTAGGCATGCCCCAGAAGTTCATCGTTTCCTGGAACGCCGCGGCACCGGTGAATTTGTAGTATTCCTGCATGCGGGCCATGCTGAGTGGCAGTGCCTCGCGATACATGCGGAACCACGGATCGGTCATCTCGAAATCGCCGCCCGCCAACATCGGCCAGTAGCACAAGCGGGTGTTCTGGAACCAATAACTGCCACCCCAGTTCCGCCAATCCGGATCACCGTCCTCGGTGACCGGCGACGCGCCCGGGGTTTTTTCCACGCAGAAGATTGAGCCGTTGAATTTGATCGGCGCGCCGCCGCGGCCGGAGCACGCACTCATGAAGCGCTGCAACACATAGCCCTGCGTCACCAACGAGGATGCGGGTGACGCGGAACCGGTTTTGGCCGCCCCGCTATTCTCATCGACAAACACCCAGCTCCGGTTCCAAAACGCCTGCCACCATGCCGATGTTGTTAGGCCAGCCTGTTTGAAACCCGTCTGCAACGCCGCCTGCTCGGCCCTATCCAAATCCTTGAGCCAGGCGTCGGACGTTGCCGCGTGCTCCGCCAGCACGGTCACCGCCAATTGGTGCCGTGTGGCCGGCTTGGAGGATATCACGGAATTAGCGCCGTCTTTGACCATATCAACGCCGCGCAGGCTCGCGCCGAATGTGAAATTCAATAACGGATCTGCGAACTTGCCTTTCAAGCTCTCTAGCTTCTGCACTTCGAGGCAGACTGGATAGAGGGATCGTGTGTTGCGATGATACCAAACCACCTGCGGTGCCGCGGTGGGTGCCACCACATCCGGCAGCACGGTCAGCTTGTAGGATTGCGCCAGAGGACTGGTGCCATCGCCATACCCGTAATCTTCCTGGGGTAATAACGGCCGCTCGCGCAAACGCCACAATTCAACTTCCGCCCGGCAACTCACCGGCACCGCGGCTTCGGCTTCCACCCGCACCACCGGTTGGCAGGCGTCCACCCAGAGCCGGATTGTGATCGGTTGATTTTGGATTTTGGATGAAATTTCGATAACCCCGTCGCTGAGTTTCAACTCCTGGCGAAAGCCGTCCTTGGGAGTGAGCGCCGGATCGAACTTCACGCGCACCCGGCCGATCTTGCACAGGCGCGCGTTTTCATCCCACGCGTCGGTCTTGCTGACATAGAACACCAGGTCGCCCTTCTCATCCACCCACGCGTTGATGCCGACATCGCCGTTGCCCAACGGCATCGAGCCGTGTGAATCCTTGCTCGGGCTGTCCCATATGACATCGTGGGCCGTGAGCGCCGCCGCCATGCCCGGATTTCCTTTGGCTCCGCCGGCATCGCCCGCAAGCAGCGGCGTGCCGGTTACCAAAACCACAGCGATTGCTAGAAATCCGACCGTATTGTTATGCATCATGATGTTGATCAAACCTACCTGCGTTTTGTTGCGTCAATGCTCGAGCTTGAGTTTCTTGAGTTTTGGCTCGATGACATATGTGCAATAGGGGTTCTTTGACTTGTTCTGGAAGTAATAGTTTTGATGATAGTTTTCCGCCGGATAGAAATCGGTGGCCTTGGCGATCTCGGTGACGACGGGCTTGTCGAAGTTTTTGGCGGCGGCGGTCATGGACGCCTCGGCGGTTTTCCGCTGGACCTCGGAGTGATAGAAAATGACCGAGCGGTATTGCGGGCCCTCATCGTTGCCCTGGCGGTTGTGGGTGGTGGGATCATGCAAATCCCAGAACCAGGCGAGCAAACGCTCATAGGAGATTTTGGCCGGGTCGAACACGATCCGCACCGCCTCCGCATGGCCGGTGGATTTGTCGCACACCTGGGCATAGGTGGGGTCTTTGACGTGACCCCCGGTATAACCCGAAGTGACTGAAAGCACGCCATCGAGCTGGCGGTAGGCGGCCTCAACACACCAGAAGCAGCCGCCGGCGAGCGTGGCAGTCTCGGCATTCTCAGGGATCGCAGGCATCTTGGCCGGGGCTTGGTCATCAGTGGACATGGCAGGTTTGGGTTCGCAGCTCGCCAGCATCGGCAGCAACAAAGACAGCAGTAGGATAAAGCGGCGGTTCATACAAGTCAGAGGCTTGGCATGGTGGTGTATTCCCCATCAATCCGTCTTACCATTCGATGCCCACGCCCTCCTCCAGGATCAGGACTTTCTCGCTGATGCCCAGCCGGTCCGCCTCCGTGAGCAGACGCTCCAGCGGTTCGTTGTACGGTTCATTGCCTAACGCAAATGTGGCGTAATGCATCGGAACGAGCACCGTTGCCCCGAGATCGACAAAGGCGTGCAGCGCCTCCTCCGGGTTCATGTGGACATCACGGCCACTGGGTGTTTCATAGGCCCCGATGGGCAATAATGCGACATCGATCTTGTGGCGTTTGCCAATTTCCGCGAAGCCATCGAAATAGGCGCTATCGCCACAGTGGAAGACGCTCTTGCCCCCGGCTCTAACAATGTAGCCGCCGTAATCGCGGTGGGTGTCGTGCAAAAACCGCGCGCCCCAATGATGGCTCGGGGTGTGAATCACTTCCAGCAGATCAAATTGCAGTTCGTCCCAGACGGTAACCTCATGAATAGCCGGAAAGCCGAGACGTTTAACCAGCTTGCCACTGCCCCGCGGCACCACAATCCCTTCCCGTGCCTGCAGAATCCGTAAACTCGGCTTGTGGAGGTGGTCAAAGTGCGCGTGGGTCACCAATACCAAGTCCACTTCCGGCACCTCATTGAGCCGCAGGCCGGGATGGCGCTGGCGTTTGACCGGCCCGTGCCACATTGCCCAATTCGGATCCACAATCACCGAGTGACCGGCGAACTGCAGAAAAAATGACGCGTGGCCAATCCAGGTGATGCGCACCAAGTCTGCCGCTGGCGGCTCAAGCACGGGTTTGAGAACCGTCCCGTGGGTTTGGCGGAACATGCCGGGAACCACCCGATGCCGGAAAAACTTCAGGTTGCGCCGGGGCCACCCCTTGTGCGGCCACAAGCCCGAATAACCCGCGACGCTGGCTTTTACGCGCTTGTGGCCATGATCCTTCATTCGTGACAGACGCTACCCGAATCCACAAAATCCGCCACAAATTTTTCCGCGCTTATCCGGCGTAAGCGGCGGCGATTTTTTCCGCCCAATCCATGGCCCGCGTGCCGAAGTCGCGCTCATCGGCCGCATAGAGGATACCGCGTGACACATTGATGACGTCCGGTGCCAGCCGCTTGGCTGCCGCCAGCGCGGCCAGGTCGCCGCCTTGCGCCCCCAAGCCGGGCACCAACAAAGGTGCGTCCGGCATCCGTTCGAGGACGCCAGCGGCATGGGTCAAGCCGACCACATAACCGACATCGGTGGCCCGGCCCTCTTGGACGGCCCGTTCGCCCATGGCCGTGACCAGTTCAAAAACCGCCCGGCCATCCAACAGCGTCTGGCGTTGAAAGTCGGTCGATCCAGGGTTTGAGGTCACTGCCAACAGATAAATGCCCTTCCCTTCCCAATCCAGAAACGGCTCGATTGAGTCATACCCGAGAAACGGATTGAGAGTCACCGCATCCACATTCCAACCGCCGAAGTAACGCTGCGCATAAAATTTCTGGGTTTCCCCGATATCACTGCGCTTGGCATCGAGAATGACCGGCACATCCTCCGGCATCCCGGCTAACAAGTCTTCCAGCAACCGGATCCCCTCCACCCCCATGGCCTCGAAATAGGCCATGTTGGGTTTATACGCCGCCGCCCACGGGGCGGTCTCCTCCACCACCTGCCTGAGAAAATTCCGTACCAACTGGGTCCCGCCGTCACCCGGCCGCGGATCAAGTCCCACACACAGGCGTGATCCGGTTTTCTTGATCCGTTGCTGCAGACGTTCGGCATAGCGCATGAGCCGATAGTGGATCATGCGCCGGATTTCTCCAACCAAATAATGCCGGGATTCAACCGTTCTCGCCGGACTTACCGCCGCCCCGGTGGAGGATGCCGTTGCCGTCGAGCCAGCCGAGTTTGGTCAAAAGGATGGAAGGCTGTCATGGCTGCGCCAGCCCTTGCCAATTCATTGCTCCATAGGAGGGGGCGGCGGGCCATCGGGGTTCCCCT
>Ga0194047_10002190_pt1 | contig 11347 bp, 11 predicted proteins | sample JunL225m_MetaG_2_FD_160070 | JGI IMG/M metagenome (GOLD analysis project Ga0194047, IMG submission 160070) | Anoxic zone freshwater microbial communities from boreal shield lake in IISD Experimental Lakes Area, Ontario, Canada - Jun2016-L221-5m | ecosystem: Environmental > Aquatic > Freshwater...
ATATTAAAGAACAGATAAATAATTTTGAAATAAACTCTGATAAGGATTTAGAAAAATTTAGAATAGATTTTTTATCAAAAAAAGGTTTACTAAACAGTTTGTTCGATGATTTTAAAACTGTTCCTAATACCGAAAAAAAAGAAATAGGGCAGTTGTTGAATGTGATAAAGAAATTAGCCGAAGAAAAATTAGAAGAAGGACAAAACAAATTCAGTAATCAACAAACCAAGCAAGTTGAAATAAATAATGATTTATCGTTAACCGAAGAACATATTGAAATTGGTGCACGACATCCATTATTAATAATGAAAAATAAAATAATAGAGGTATTTGCTAAAATTGGTTTTGTTATTGAAGAAGGCCCCGAGATTGAAGATGATTGGCATAATTTCAGTGGTTTAAATTTTCCCGAAAATCATCCGGCTCGCGATATGCAGGATACTTTTTTTATTGATAAAGAAATTGCATTACGCACACATACCTCATCGGTACAGGTTAGGTTAATGGAAAACCAAAAACCTCCTATTAGAGCAATTATGCCGGGTCGTGTTTATCGTAACGAAGCCATATCGGCACGGGCACATTGCTTTTTTCATCAGATTGAGGGAATTTATATCGATGAAAATGTTTCTTTCTCTGACTTAAAGCAAACATTATACTTTTTTGTAAAAGAATTATTTGGACAAGATTTTAAAATACGTTTCCGCCCTAGTTATTTTCCGTTTACCGAACCTTCGGCCGAAATGGATATATCTTGTGTATTATGTAAAGGGGAGGGGTGTAACGTTTGTAAATACACCGGCTGGGTTGAAATATTAGGATGCGGAATGATAGATCCTCAGGTATTAGAAAGTAATAACATCGATTCTAAAAAATACTCGGGATTTGCTTTTGGTTTAGGTATAGAAAGAATTACCATGCTACTTTCAGATGTAAAAGATTTACGCGTATTTAGTAATAACGATAAAAGGTTTTTACAACAATTTCAGAAACTATAGTTTGGTGCTTAGTTTTTAGTGCCTAGTGTATGCTTATTTAAAGTACACAAACAAAAAAACAATTACACAGATGCTTGATTAATTAGCAAGAAAAAGCACGCACGCGTTTTTAGGTTCGAGGAAATCAAATACAGTTATATTGGTTTATCTTAAAGGAATTATTTCAATTTTCATGTAAGGATAATAAGGTAGGGTGGAGAGTTTTTTATCAGCATCCAATTTATCGGTAGCTATTAAAACTAAATATATTCCAGATGTTTCACCTTTTATGTATGAAGCTAAAAGCGTTCCGTTTTCTTCCCACTCTTTTATTATTTCTTGCTCTTTAGGTAATAATTTTAACCTTGTTTCGGCATCTATTCCTTGTAAAAGGATGTCAATCATAAATTTTTGCATAATCGTTTATTAAGTATAATTATTTATTGAATAAATAAGCGTGTTAAAAGACTACTATTATTTAGCCCTCATTTTATTTCCCTTTGGGTTGTGGGTTACTTCCGCTAATCCTAACGCTTCAAGCAAAGGCGGAACATACATTCCAAAACGACCGCGAAGTCCTTTCTTTAAACCATACCAACCACCAACAGGATTCTTTTCCGATCTTCCCCACGCTTCAACAGTTCCTTCTTTAGCAGGTTTTTGTTCGTCAGCACTTCCGAGTTCCATCCAGTCGTTGTGCTTTTTAAGCATAGTATGCAAATCGTTAATACAACGCATGTCGTAGAATAAAACAGTTTTACCAACCGTACACACCAACACGTCTTTTCCATCTTTCTCGTCAACATGCATGGTGTATTCAGATGTTTGTGGTGGCGTTTTTAGCGCTATGGGTTTTTCTTTGGTTCCAATTTTACTTTTCATGGTTAGGCTTTAAAAGGGTTTATAAAAATAATCAATATAACATGTTGAGTGTGGTTTTTGTTTAATCTTATAAAAATACCACATGCATTAATATGTAGAGCAGGTATTAAAAATGTAAATTAATTAAAGGTAATACACGTAACCATTTAGGGTTATTAGCAGCATAATTAATTAGACCTAATTGTATACCATGTAAGCTTTTTGTTGTGTTAATTACCGCAACAGTTAAACCTTTTGTTTGGTTTGTGTTATTGTAACCCGCAACAGCTAACCCATTTAATTTATCCGATTGAAGATAACCGGGTGTAAGTGTTATCCCCTTAATATCTTCTTTAGATAATACAGCTAATCCACTTACAATAATCCCATTTGTTTTTTGCGAACCCACCAATAATCCCGCAACAGCTGCACCCGAAATAGTATCAGATATGGTAACAATACCGCTTGCCGAAAAACCCTTTAAACTACCGCTCGACCCAATCACAACACCGGCACAGGTTACACCTTTAATTGAGTGATGGGCACCAACACCCAGCAAACCAATATTTAAAAAACGGAATGTTCCTCCGGTGGGAAGAATACCAACGCTAACACCATTTACAACAGCTTCGGTGTTTTTATCCGACTTTGCACAGCACGTAATATTAATACCATTAATTGTTTTAACATTTGATTCGGCAACGTTTAAACGTATGCCATTAAACACACGCGAATTGCCAATACTAATACCATAATGATTAGTAGGAAAATTTAAAGAATGATTGTTCGATAAAGAATCTTGAGCGTGTAAGCCTAATGCACACACCACAAAGGCTAAAATAAAAAGGATAGTTTTTTTCATAATAAACAGTGTTTGGTTTTTAAATAATTTACTGGCACAAACCAACGTCAAAACCAACCAAACACCTTTTCGGTTAAGTTTAATTTTATTTAATAAAATAGTAAAGCGTGCAAAACGATTTAAGGCGTTTGCAATATTTGCAATTACGTTTTCTGTTGTAGCAAAAAATAGAAAGCAGGGAAACTAAAAACGAAAAAATTTTCGACCGAGCGAAGTGCAACGAGTGAGAAAAAATTTTGAAGTGATTTATTTAAAGTAGTATAAAAATATAACATTCCCGGTGCTGCTGCTGTGGCGGATTTAGAACCACTTCACTGTCTGCGCAACGAAAACTTTTTTAGTATTCAAATGTATCAATTTAAAATGAAAACCGCCATAGAAGCAGCACCGTGTTACCACCAGTGCTTTCGTGTCTGTAAGTGCGGTCGGGCAGACATACTCTTTTGCAATCTTTGGTTTTTGTGTCGGCTTGTGTGGCTTGCAAATGTGTGACTCGTCCTAAAAAAAGTTTACACTATTTGGTTAATAATCCTAATACAAGTTTACACAAAAAAGTTAATCCTAAATAAGGTTAACAGATAAAAGTTATACCATGATATCCTCCTTTCTTTTGTAATAGTTTTTACAATTGGCAGCTTTAGCAGCGTTTACCCTGTTTATTACCTCCTGCACCACAGCAGTGTTTCGTTCTAAATAATCAACATTATAGTTAAAATCAATATAGACCAAGTCATAACCTTGTGCTTCCATTTCTTTGATAAGATCAGGTGATCTATTAACCAATTCTTTCATTGTTTTTCCAAAATTCATTTTATCAGTTGGGTCAAAAGGTTCAACAATGATAAAGGGTTTGGTGAGTTTTGTTTTTCCGCATCCATAAGCAATATTTACTTTAGCACCATAGTAGTTGGCACTTGGTGCAATATTCCATGTGTCGGTCGCATTTTGATATGCTGCTACATAAGGGTCGGTTTTATAAAATTTTACAGGCGTATGTGATATTTTTATAGTACCATCAGAGTATGTAAACCGTAGTTCAAAAACCAAATCGCCTTCAATATTACTAAGGTCTGCAGTTAAGTCAGTGTTCATTGTTATTTCTTGCCATTGTGCCTGTGCACCCAATTTTATTTCAACTTTGCTAAGGGTTTTATCCATATTAGATAAGTACAAATCGGAAGGAAGGATAAATTTACAGATGCCTTGTTGTATTTCACGTACCCCTGTAGCCGCTGCAAATACTGTTGAAGTGGTGAAAGGTGAAGCATTGCGCCCGGCAACATCATGTATACTTGTATCACTTTGGTCGAAATATAATAGGCTATCTACAAAAGCCGAATCTCGTATGTGGTCGTATTTCATATACATTGCTACGATTGGTATTTTACCTGCATCTGTATATTGCTTTACTTTGGCTTCAAGCAATTCGGTACTATCAAAAAGGGTGTGTGTGCCTGTATCAACTTGTGCCAATTTAAACGACTGGTGCATTGTAAAAATGGTTTCGAAATAACAGGAATCATCAAGCGTACCATCGCTTCCAACAACACCTTGGTGTTTAGCAGGACTTACCCAGTTAATAGCTCTATCAAGAAAGAAACAGGTTTTGATTGAATCTGTACTGATACTCGAAAACAGGTGTTCCCATTTTTTTGTAAAGTTGTGGTCGCTACTATCGCTTAGAGTTACAGTATTAGTACTGTCTAAATTTTGTGAAAATGCAAATCCTGTTATCAAACAGAATAAGGTTGATAAAATTAGTGTTCTCATAGTTATAGAATGAAGTGTTAAAATTTATTTATGAATATCAAATCGTCCATCCGTGATATGTATCGTGTCGCTTTTGTCGTTTGAATATGTATCAAAAGCAAATGTGCCCGAGAAGACACCTTGTTTAAAATCAACTCTTGCAAAATGAATATAACCTGTTCTCAAGCTGTCTGTAATGTAATATTTGCTTGCTAAATATTGCCCTCTTGCTGTAATCAAGTCGTATTTAGGAAATTTGTAATAGCATGTATCGTAAATTGGGTTAAGCCATATACTAACATAGTCATCTCTTGTATCATTATACCCCCCTATTCCAATCTGATTTCCAGAAAGGTCTGCACATACACCAGGCTGAAAAGAACCGCCTTGTGGCAGCCATACTTTCCCATTCACTCTGCAACCAAAGGTGTTTTGTCCTGTGGTTGTAATAGCAGGCAGGCAGGTATCGCAAGGTATAGGTTGGGGTATGGGTGTTGGTGTTGGGTCATCCTTTTTGCATTGGCAACGTTGCACACTAAGAACTAACAAAAAAAGAAGTACATATATAACGTGTTTAGTTTTCATAATTTATAGCATTTATGCAAATGCTAATTTACTATTTATAATTATCAATTAATGAAGTCAATTGTTATTCAAACCTAAAGCATAAGTTTTTACAAAAGCAACAGTGCAAAAGGTGTGTGTTTTATTGGACGAAATTTTACTCAGCCTATGATACTAGTAATATCAGTACATTGCCGATAATGAGCCAAATTGTCGTAATGCTTTTCCAGTATCAAAATACTGGGTTTCCAGTATACGATTTTTAAAATTAAGACCTGAAATGTTTGACTTTGGTACTTAAAAAATATGTAATAACTTAAAATACCTTGATATATTTTTTACGAAATTGTATAAAAACCATTCTTAATTGCATATGCTATTATCTCAGCTATTTTATGACATCCAATCTTTTTCATAATATTCTGACGATGTGTAGAAGCAGTAGCTTCTGATATATTTAAAATCTCAGCAATCTCTTTATCTACTTTTCCTTTGCAAATCAATAGCATTATCTCAATTTCTCGTTCAGATAAATCAGTCTTTGAACGATTGTGCTTTTGTATATTTAGTGAATGTTCGTTTAATATTAGTTGGTTAGCTACTGGTGTAAAATACTTTTCGTTATGGTAAACAACTCTCTCAATAGCAAGTTTTAATTCATTAGGGCTGTTGCCTTTTAGTATATATCCGTCAGCGTTTATTTTATGTGCTTCGAGTATATAATTTTCATTATCAAAAGAACTTTGCATTATCACTTTAATATTCATGTTATATTCTTTAATAATCTTACAAATATCAAGTCCGTCTTCATCTTTCAATTGAATGTCGAGCAGTATAAGATCAAAATTAGTTTGCTTCATTGCATCAAATAATTCCTTTGAATTTGCAAATCCATGAACTGAATTTACATAATCTAACTTTTCTAATATGCTTTGATAGCCTGAAAGAACTGTGTAGTGGTCATCAACAACAGCAATGTTGATTTTCGGTTTGTCATTTTGTTTCATAATAAAAGTTTAAAGTGAGTGAATTATTAGAATGCCCAATATTAGTATAAGTGTTTACTGCAGCCACCAACCGTGCGTTTGGTGAATTGGCTCTTTTATAAGCTTTGGAATGTGAGATGGATTTGCGGCTTGTAAATGTGCCAATGTGAGGAGGTGTAAAATTGAATTTAAAAAGTGTGTTGGGAAAAATAAAAAATACAGAAGCGTTGGAAAAGAGTGTCGGCAAAAAAGATGTCGAGCAACAAAATTGTGTTGGTGTCGAAGTTGTAACGTTATCAAAATTGTCAATGCGTTTCATTTCTAATTTTTGTTTGTCGTCCAATGTCCTGTGTCGGAAAAAGGGCTTGCTTATAACGTTCCGCAGGCTTGTGCAGTGCGGGATTTAGATGCACTTCATTGTCTGCGAGCACAAATATAATTAGAAATATTAAAGTTCAATTTACCTCGTCAGCCCGCATTGCACAAGCGTGCTGTTACCGCCCAGTGGCTCTTTCACAAAAGTCTTGATTTGTCCCGCTGTCAAGGTGTTTAATTGACCCTATTTACTTCAATACTTTTTAACCAAAACACATGTCGAGGTCCAGTTTTAATATCATTTGTACAAATTAGAATCATGTCACCTTGATATTTTATTGGCATTCCATTCTCTTCATAAATCACATAAGTGTTGTCGCCCGTTGGATTGTTAAACAACTCAGCCCATGAGAATGTCGCTTTATAATTGTCCGTAGCTCTTGCCACAATATAAAAGTTACGGTCTTTGTGATTAGCCTGTTTGATTTTTGCTTTCTCTAAAATGTCTTTTAAGAGAACACCTTTGCAACTTTTATTTTCTTTCATAGTTGTCCCGGATTGGCAAACTACTTTGAAATTGTCAATCGTAACTGTCTTCATTTGCTTAAGAGAGTCAACAGTAAGCGTTAAAAGATTTTCAACTTCACCTTTTATTTCTAATTGTTTGCTAACATATTTTGCACTGTCACCAGCTGAAATTGGTGTCATACAGACGTGTTTTGAGGCACTGTCCTTTGTCACATTAGAATTGTCAGCAGTAGATTTATTTTGATTGGAATTGTTACAATTACTAAATGTAAACGCAATACAGATTGTCGAAATGATGATTGATAATTTTGTCATAATATTTTGTAAATGTCAGTTTTATTTGTCAATTGTCAAAGTTGTAATCCGATGTCGTGCCATTGACTCGTCCTAAAAAAAGTTTGGGAATTAGAACCACTTTTTTGTCACGCAGAACGAAATGCAATTTAGAAATTAAAAGCTGATACCAAAACGCAAACCCAAATTGCTTTTTAGCGCGTGTTATGCCTTCGTTGCTTTTTCGGTCATCAGTAATTGCGGATAAATGATTCATAAAAACAATCAGCAGGAGAGAGGTAAAATGTTGATGTCGATTTGAAAACCTGTCAACGCCCTAAAATATTTTTTGTATGTCGCTGTATAAAAAAAGTCTGCGATTGGAAATGTTTTTTTGAAATGAAACCTGTCAACGCCCAAAAATATTTTTGCTTGTCGCTGCGCAAAAAATTGTCTGCGATTGAAAATGTTTTTTTGAAATGAAAACCTGTCAACGCCCAAAAATATTTTGCTTGTCGCTATGAATAAAGTGTCTGCAATTGAAAACGTTTTTTTTAAATGATAAACTGTCAAAACCCGATTTAAAAATGTCAAAGCTTAAAAATATTTTTGTGTGTCGCTGCGCAAAAAAAGTCTGCGATTGAAAATGCTTTTTGAACTTATAAATTGTCGCTGCTGATTTAAAAAACTGTCAAAGCACGAAGCCATTTTTGATGTCGAAAATTTTATAAAATGTCGTCAACATTTTTGCCGTCTGCCAGTGCACAAAATAAAAATTGTCGAGTAGGTGTTTTATTATTTTTTTGCAGTTACCGACAGCAGATAATAAGATGCGTTGTTAGGATAGTTATTATCTAAAGTTTATTGAACCATTTATTTTGACGACAAAAAGCAATATCTAAAGCCAATAAGAACACATAAATTATAAGCCAAGTCTTTATGATTCCATGTATCTACATTTATTAAATGTTTTTGCAAGGTACATTCAAGATCAATGCTATTGGTTAGTTTTCTTGATAAACCGATATTTATTCCAAAGTCCCATTGTTTAAATCGATCGAAATAAGGATATTGGCTCGCATAATTGCTTTCGTAAATAGTAGTTTTATTGTTGAGTTTTAAAACATCAATTTCTCTGAAACGATAGGAATCATCGTATAAAAAGGAGGTAACAATGCCCAAAATCAATGAATTTTTATTGAAATAATAAACATAATTAACAGGCATTTCTACGTAATATAAGCGGTACTGATAAGCCAGTTCATATTCAAAAATCGGATCAGGCAGTGATTTAAAAGATGTTTTGAAACCCTTTTCTACGATCTGTAAACCTATGCTTAACTCTCCTTTTTTTATGGGTTGCGCATATTGAAGATTAAAAAAAACCGAGTTTATGCTCCGGTCATACCAACGTCTGGTTTCAGAAAAAGGACTTTGTCCTGCCTGAGTAATTGAGAAAGAATAACCCGTTTTAAAAGATATTCTGTCCTGAATATTTCCAGCACTACTTATTTTGATACCAGTAAAGTAAAAGATAAGTAACGCTGAAAATATTCTAAACTTATAGCAATTCACCACTACAGCAAGTTTGAACTCCAGTAGCACTATTTGTGCAACATACAGACGCTTTAGGGTCATCTGTAATTGTGAAAGTTAACTGAGTTACATTACCCGTTTGAGGATCGGTATAATTTAAAATGGCAGTTATGTCGGTGCCATTTGAAGTACAACTGGTTTTTAATTTTAAACAACATGGATAACTGTTGCAAAAACATTGTACACATGACGGTAACTGGTCAATAGTACAATATAAATTGCAATCCGTAGTACCCGGATCAGGTTCAGCATAACACAATGTAAAGTTTGTCGTTGTTGAAGTCGGGCTGCAAGAAGGGTTACAATTTTCCCATTTGACCGTATAAGTTTTTACATTTTGGTCACCCATTAAATCGTGGATACAATCCCCACAATTGGGATTTGAATACGCACTATTGCAAGTACAACCTGATCCCGTTTTGCCAAATAACTGGTGAGTTGTTTTTTTTGTTGTCGTATTTGTGTCTTCAGGAGAATTGTTTTTACGGCAACTCAAAATTAGTAGAGTCGTCAACGCGACCATGCTTAATGATAATAAAATAATCTTTTTCATAATTTTAATTTAAAAGTTAATAATAGATTGTTAGTTTGAACATTATAAGAGTTCATTTTAAAATACATTTGTGGATTTGATATCAGATCATAACTGAATATATATTCCAAATTGATTGTTTGTGATAATTTATAACTGATGTTAAGTAAAGGTGAAATATTTACTCTACTTATTGAAGATAGGTCAGTATAATTCTTTAACTCAAAATTGTCATGTATCACATATGCTACATTTATATCATTATATTCGTTCTTAACCGTTTGGTTTATTTCCGAATGAAACATATATGATAATATAATACCACCACCAATTGAAAATCTAGTGTGTTTAAATTTATATCTAACCACAATTGGTGATACAAAAAAATGTTGTTTTAACGAAGTGTTCAAGTTTACATTCATCTGCTTCGGCATATAAAATACTGTATTTTCATAATCAGTTATCAATCGATAGTTATAAACGAACCCCAGCCACAATTGAATATTCGGATTCCTCTTCATCAGTATTTTTTCAGAGATGAATCCGACATTGAATCCATTTGAACAGTTTTGCAAGGAATTGCCTTGTGGTATGACAAAGTTATATGAATATCCAACTCCAATTGACAAAGTAGGATTGGATATATTCTGACAATAACTTTTTATACAAACTAACTGCAAAAAAATCAATATGCCCACAACATGAATATTCATAATTGAATGAGTGAAATAATAACCGAGGATAAGCCATTTTTTTAAAATTGTCAAATTTAAAAGTAAGAATATTTGAAATGATAAAACAAAGTCAAACTTTGTCCAAACTGCAATGAGGCATAACGGTCTGGGGCTTTGCGAAGGTGGGGAAATCGAAGAACAAATGTTCAATTTAGCACCAAAGTTCATTAGAATTCCAATGCTCAAATTTAGTACAATTGCCCCACTTTTGCAAAACCCCTGTTAGCGGCTGGCATTTTGTTTTGGTCGTTTCTTTTATTTCTTGATTGCTTTTTCCACCGATTTTGCTGTGTCAATAACCGTTTTCTCAAAGTTGATTGGTGTCCAATTAAAAGTGTTCATTGTGTTGCTTATGTCAGCTTCTATTGTGTTTCCTACAAATGGTAACATTCCTTTCATTTCGTCATTGAAATTAGCCATAAATTTCAGTAAAAATGTTGGTGCAAGTCTGGTGCTAACTTTATCATAACCATTTGCTTTTAAAATTTTAGCAATTTCTTGAATGGCATAAGGCTTTTCAGATGTTACAATAAAACGCTTTCCATTTGCTTTTTCATTTTCTAATGCTGAAACGTGAATAGTTGCTACATCTCTTACATCAGACATTACCGAATACGCTTTTGGTAACATTGGTACTTGTCCTGTAATTAGTTTTTTGAAAAAATCCATCGCTTCTGTTGCCAAATTACCTGTCAATGTAGGCCCATAAATTGGTCCGGGATTTACTACAACCAATTCTAATTTATTTTCGTCTGCTTGATTTTTTATAAATTCCCAAGCACTTTTTTCGGCAAGTGTTTTGCTTTTAAAATAAGCAGTTACATTTTTTGCATTTAGGTCTGTCCAACTGTCTTGATTTAATTTTATCAAGCCTTCTTTCCCTCCACTCATAGCCACAGTTGAAGAAGTAAGCACCAGTCTTTTTACACCTGCTTTTTTTGCAGACTTCAATGCTCTTAATGTGCCTTCAACAGCAGGTTTGATTAGTTCGTTTTCGTCTTTCGGTACTTTTACTACAAATGGCGAAGCAATATGAAGCACATAATCACAACCTTCCATTGCTTTGTCCCAACCCTCATCTTTCATAAGGTCAAGTTCGCAAAATTCTAAATTTCCTTTTGGGTCAATTTCTTTTTTTATGCCGTTAATTACTTCATCCGTTTTAGATAAACTCCTAACCGAACCTCTAACTGCATAGCCTTTTTTTAATAATTCAACTGCACAATGTTGTCCTACAAATCCTGATATTCCTGTTACTAATACTTTATTCATTTTTTGAAAATTAATTGATTTGAAATAACAACCCAAACCCAGTTTTTACCGAGTTTGGATTGTCAAATTTGGTTTAAGCCTACATTCCTGGTATAATT
>Ga0194047_10002193_pt1 | contig 11337 bp, 9 predicted proteins | sample JunL225m_MetaG_2_FD_160070 | JGI IMG/M metagenome (GOLD analysis project Ga0194047, IMG submission 160070) | Anoxic zone freshwater microbial communities from boreal shield lake in IISD Experimental Lakes Area, Ontario, Canada - Jun2016-L221-5m | ecosystem: Environmental > Aquatic > Freshwater >...
TTGCAATATTTCCAAGGGCGGCCCAAATAGAAAGCACGATGGATCCTGTGATAAATATTAGAAAAAGCCAGAGCCAAATAGGCCAGTTCATACGCTCTTGAAAGATCGGTACGCCATAGTTAAGGTCGCGATGTCTTTTTGAGTTACGCATGTAAGTAGCCTACTTGAAGTAGGCTTGCATCATGAGTCGCATTCCTAGCACGGTGCCACCTGAGGGAGCGCAAATTCCTGCGCGTCATCCGAAAGCTCCAATGCCCGGAACTAAGATTCCATCACACTACGGACACTGTTTTGGTTGTGGTGATTTACATCCAACAGGCCTGCATTTAGTCGCACATGCTGGCGATGGTCAGAATTTAACTGCTGTTTTTACTGTTACCGAAAATCATCAAGGTGCTCCAGGTCTTGCCCATGGTGGTTTATTGTCATTGGCTTTCGATGAAGCACTTGGAAAGTTGATGTGGTTAATTCGTTCACCGGCTGTTACCGGTCGCCTCGAAACCGATTTCCTGCTCCCAGTTCCAATCGGAACCGAACTTCATATTTCAGCCCAAATAACCGGACAAGTAAGTCGCAAAGTTTATTGCTCGGCCGAAGGTCGCTTGGGTTCAGCAGATGGACCAGTTGCGGTGAGGGCTGCCGCACTATTTATTGTTGTGCCAATGAAGCACTTCTTAGAGCAAGCTCCAAAGGAATTTATTGAGCATGTAACTGCCCACCCAGAATTGCTTGCATTCGTTGATCCAGAATTTGATATTAATCCATGAGTGTCAAAGTCTTAGTTACTCGTCTAGATGACTCGGTGCCGCTTCCAACTTATGCCAAGCCTGGGGATGCCGGGGCAGATTTAGCCACACGAGTTGATTTTACGCTGCAACCAGGTGAGCGAGCATTGATTCCAACAGGAATATCAATTGCACTTCCAAATGGATACGTGGCATTAGTACACCCACGTTCTGGCCTTGCAATAAAGCATGGAATATCAATGGTGAACACTCCGGGAACTGTCGATGCTGCATACCGAGGTGAGTTGGCTGTAATTTTAATCAATCATGATCCAAAGGAATCAATCTCTTTTAAAAAGGGTGATCGCATCGCACAATTAGTTATTCAACAGGTGGAGCACGCTGATTTTATTGAAGTCACTTCGCTACCTGGAAGCGGCCGAGGCTCAGGTGGCTTTGGATCAACTGGAAAGAGTTCTTAATGCAAGAGGAAGATAAAGCAAAAGTAGTTAATGCCCTGGGTGGGACCAAGGGCATTATCGACTCAACAATTCCATCTCTTGTTTTTCTAATTGCCTTCAACATCAACCATAACTTGCGTACTTGTCTTTATATTTCTATTGCAATAGCAGGGTTGCTTGCACTTTGGCGGTTGGTACGCAAAGACACTTTGATCCATGCAATCTCAGGATTTATCGGAGTTGTATTTTGTGGCTGGTTTGCTTGGAAGACTGGATCGGCAAAGAGTTATTACGCTCCGAGCCTTTGGAAAAATACTGGCTTTGCTCTGGTCTATTTGATTTCAATTTTGGTGAAGTGGCCATTAATTGGGGTCATGCTTGGTCCAATCCTGGGAGAGAACTTTTCTTGGCGCAATGATCCAAAGCGAGCCAGAGCTTATTCGCAAGCAAGTTGGATTTGGTTTGCTCTATTTGCAATTAGATTAGCGATTCAAATTCCGCTTTATAAAGCTAATCAATTGAACGCTTTGGGCGTTGCAAATGTATTCCTTGGATTTCCACTGTATTTGGTAACACTTTGGGGGACCTGGATGGTAATTAAGTCTGTCCCAATTACTAAAACAAAGAACTAATTAGCTATAAAGCAATTCTTAAGTAAGTCTTCTGCGGCCGCTGTGGCAATAAAAATAAGTTCATCACCGGCAGAAAAAATATCATGAGCGTGTGGTGAAATTACATGACCATCTCGAACTATTGCCGCCAAGGTCGCATCTTGCGGGATTCCGATTTCTTCAACGCTCTTTCCGATGCAAGTAGCGGTATCTGGCAAGGTAATTTCAACCAAGCTAGCCTCACCCTTTTGAAGGGTGAACAGGCGAACTACATCGCCAACAGAAACTGCCTCTTCTACAATTGCAGAAATAATTCTTGGCGTTGAAACTGCCACATCAACACCCCAAGAGCTATCAAACATCCATTCATTTTTAGGATGATTTACCCGGGCAACAACGCGTGGAACTCCATATTCAGTCTTTGCAAGAAGCGATGCGACAAGATTTACCTTGTCATCACCGGTTGCAGCAATCAAAACTTGGCAGGTATCAAGTTTGGCGTTATCTAGTGAGGTGATTTCACAAACATCAGCCATCAGCCATTCAGCCGTTGGGACACTCTCCATTTTTAACGCTTTTGGGTCACGGTCGATCAATAAAACGTGATGGCCATTTTCCAAAAGTTCACGAGCAATTGAACGTCCTACGTTTCCAGCTCCAGCAATAGCAATTTTCATGAGTTAGGCCTCATCCGGTGATTTAGATAGCGCGAGTTCCACAGTCTTAAGTGCCTTATCGCTGACCATTACGTGAACTAGATCGCCTTCTTGCAGGACGGTGTTTTCATTTGGAATCATTCCTTCACCTAGTCTGGTGATGAATGCAACTCTGGCATCTGTAGATTCTTCAATTAAAGATACCGGTTTGCCAAACCAATCGTGATGTAAGTGGACCTCACAAAGTTGGATTACGCCACTGGCATCGCGCCATTCAGATCTTGATCCCTCTGGAGCAAGACGACGCATTATTTGATCCGTAGTCCAAAGAACAGTCGCAACAGTTGGGATGCCCAAACGTTGGTAAATTTCAGCTCGGGCTGGGTCGTAAATACGAGCAACTACGTTGGCCACTCCGTAAGTTTCGCGAGCAACTCTGGCAGCCAAAATATTTGAGTTATCGCCATTTGAAACAGCGGCAAAAGCATCAGCCTTTTCAATTCCAGCTTCAAGCAAGATATCGCGATCAAATCCAACTCCAGCGACTGTCTTTCCATTGAAATCTGCGCCTAATCGGCGAAATGCTTCCCGATTTTGGTCGATGATTGATACTGAATGGCCAGCTGCCTCTAGGTCAATAGCTAGACCCGCTCCGACGCGACCACACCCCATAATGACTACGTGCACGAAGTACAACTTACACCCATTAGGTTCATCCCATGGAATCAACCACCGATACAAGCCGCGATTTAAAGGTTGGTGATCGGGTAACGGTTGATATTGGCCCAGTGGCTCATGGAGGACACTTTGTTGCCAGACATAATGGCCAAGTTATTTTTGTCCGTCATGCGATCACCGGTGAAAAAGCTGTGGTTGAAATTACTTCAACTTCTTCAAAGCTTGCCCGTGGTGACGCAGTAGAAATCTTAAGTGCATCTAAAGATCGGGTAGTTGCCCCTTGTAAGTATTCAGTTCCTGGCGGCTGCGGTGGCTGCGATTTTCAACATGTCGAGATTAGCGCCCAGCGAGAATTGAAACGCTCAGTTATCCGTGAGCAATTTTCTAGACTTGCCAAGATGGAAATCGATTTAGATGTTATTGGAGTCGCACCCGAAGACGGCCTTTATTGGCGCACTCGCATGGATTTCTCAATTGGAAAAAATGGTAAGCCAGGACTTTTTTCCTCTAGAAGTAATGAAATTACCGAAATAGATAAATGTTTAATTGCAATTGAAGCCATAAACGAATCTGAGATTTTTACACGTACTTGGAAAGGTGAGGATCGCCTGGAATTGAGTGTTTCTAATTCTGGTGAGCGAAATTTGACCAGAGGTGGCCGCTCACTTGCCGGGCCGACTCAATTGCACGAAGTTGTAGGCGAACATACCTACACAATTTCACCTTCTTCCTTCTGGCAGGCTCATAAGAATGCTCCAGCAACCTTAGTTAAGTTGGCGTTGGATTTGATGGCACTACGTCCTGGTGATCACGCTTGTGATCTTTATGGAGGTGTCGGTTTATTCACAGCGCCTATGGCTGAAGATGTTGGCGATATTGGCCGGGTACATCTAATAGAATCCAGTCATCGCGCAACCCAAGATGCGTTAAAGATTTTCGACAAGGCAAAGAATGTTCAGATTCACTCAGGAAGAGTTGAACAAAAATTACCTTTGGTAAAACGTGCAGATGTAATTTTGTTAGACCCACCACGCACCGGTGCAGGGGAGATGGTTGTTAAAGAGATGCTGGCTAAAAAGCCACGGACCATTGTCTATATTTCTTGCGATCCAGCTTCTCTGGCCCGAGATGCCAAGAGCCTTGAGGCGGGTGGATATCACCTAGATCACATCGTTGGATTCGATCTCTTCCCAATGACCCACCACATCGAATGTGTAGCAAGGTTCACTCGAGACTAAGATAGCGGCTGTGAGTAAGAATTCATTTGACGCCAAGGCCACCTTAGAAGTTGCTGGAACCAAGTATGAGATTTTTGATATCTCCAAACTTCCTGCAGCTAACTCCCTTCCATTTAGCCTAAAAGTTCTCCTAGAAAACTTACTTCGTACTGAAGATGGGGCAAATATAACTGCAGCTCAAATTACTGCTTTGGCTAATTGGAATCCAGATTCTGAACCAGATACTGAAATTCAATTCACTCCTGCAAGAGTGATCATGCAAGACTTCACTGGAGTTCCTTGTGTCGTGGATTTAGCAACAATGCGTGAAGCTATCGTTGACCTAGGCGGAGATCCCTCGAAAGTAAATCCACTTGCGCCCGCAGAATTAGTTATTGATCACTCTGTAATTGCTGACAAGTTCGGTACTAAGACTTCTTTTGAAGAGAATACTGACATTGAATATGAACGCAACCAGGAGCGATATCGCTTTTTGCGTTGGGGGCAGAGTGCCTTTGATGAGTTCAAGGTAGTTCCACCGGGAACCGGAATTGTTCACCAAGTAAATATTGAATATCTGGCTCGAGTTGTAATGACTCGCACAGTTGATGGAGCTCTTCGTGCCTATCCAGATACTGTCGTTGGAACCGATTCTCACACAACGATGGTCAATGGACTTGGCGTCCTTGGCTGGGGCGTAGGGGGAATCGAAGCTGAAGCTGCGCTACTTGGCCAACCAGTTTCAATGCTAATTCCTAGGGTTGTTGGATTTAAATTAAATGGTCAACTTCCAGTTGGCACCACCGCAACTGACTTGGTACTCACTATTACCGAAATGCTTCGTAAGCACGGAGTAGTTGGAAAGTTTGTTGAGTTCTACGGCCCTGGAGTAAGTGCGCTGCCTATGGCTAACCGCACAACAATTGGAAACATGTCACCTGAATATGGTTCAACATGTGCGATCTTCCCAATTGATGAAGAAACTATTCGCTACCTTTCACTTACTGGCAGAAGCGCTGATCAACTTGCACTTGTCGAGCAATATGCCAAGAAGGTTGGTCTGTGGCACAACCCTGAGATCTCCCCTCGCTTCTCAGAAAACTTAGAACTAGAACTTTCAACCATTGTTCCTTCTATCGCAGGACCAAAACGCCCACAAGATAGAATCTCACTTAGTGATGCAAAAAAGTCTTATGAGAAGGTAAGCCCAAGTTACTTCTCAGATAAAACTTCAAATGCGAGCATTCCAGTATCAGTCAATGGAAATTCAACTACTGTGCAAAATGGCGCAGTTGTTATCGCCTCAATTACTTCTTGCACTAATACTTCAAACCCAAGTGTCATGATTGGCGCAGCCTTACTTGCAAAGAAGGCAGTAGAAAAAGGACTTAAGAGCAAGCCATGGGTTAAGACCACCCTGGCGCCAGGTTCTAAAGTTGTAACCGATTATTACGACAAGGCCGGTCTGACCACCTATATGGAGGCGCTGGGCTTTAACTTGGTTGGCTATGGGTGCGTTACCTGCATTGGTAACTCAGGCCCACTTCCAATTGAAATTAGCAAAGCTATTAATGAAAATGATCTTGCAGTTTCTGCAGTCTTATCTGGAAACCGTAACTTTGAGGGACGTATTAGTCCAGATGTGAAGATGAATTACTTGGCTTCTCCGCCATTAGTAGTTGCCTATGCATTAGCTGGCACCATGAACCATGATTTTGACTCAGATCCAATCGGTAAAGATCAAAGTGGAAAAGATGTATTTTTAGCCGATATCTGGCCAAGTGCTGCAGAAATTCAAAGCGTCATTGATTCCTCAATTTCTTCTGAGATGTTTACCAAGGATTACGCAAGTGTCTTTGAAGGAGATCACCGTTGGAAGTCACTTGCTACCCCAACAGGCAAAACTTTCGAATGGGATGCTAAATCAACGTATGTAAGAAAGCCTCCTTATTTTGAAGGCATGCCTAGAAATCCAAAGCCAGTAACTGATATTGCAAATGCAAGAGTTTTGGCAATTCTCGGCGATTCTGTAACTACTGATCACATTTCACCGGCGGGAAATATCAAGGCAGATTCACCTGCTGGCAAGTATTTAGCCGATCATGGAATTGAGCGAGCTGATTTCAATTCTTATGGCTCTCGTCGCGGAAATCACGAAGTTATGATTCGTGGAACCTTCGCCAATATTCGCTTGAAGAATTTATTACTAAACGGAGTTGAAGGTGGTTTTACCCGAAACTTCTTAAGTAATGGCGAGCAATCAACAATTTATGATGCATCAATGGCATATCAATTGGCTAACGTTGAGTTAGTTATACTTGCTGGAAAAGAATATGGCTCCGGATCTTCGCGCGACTGGGCAGCAAAGGGAACGGCATTACTTGGAGTCAAAGCAGTTATTGCCGAGAGCTTTGAACGTATTCACCGCTCCAACTTAATTGGTATGGGTGTACTTCCATTGCAATTTGAACCTGGTAGTAACGCCCAAAGCTTGGGACTCACAGGTGAAGAGGTCTTCTCGATAACTGGAATCGAAGAACTAAATTCGGGCTCAACCCCCAAGAAGGTCAAGGTCGTGGCCGGGGAAAAGAGCTTCAATGCGATCGTGAGAATTGATACTCCAGGTGAAGCCGACTACTTCCGCCATGGTGGAATCATGCAATATGTTCTGCGTTCACTTCTTGGCTAAGGTTTTAGTCAGATAAGATAAGGCGATAATGTCGAAACGTTTGGAAGACTTCACTGGTCCTAGTGACCTGGCTAAGTATTCCTATTCTGAATTGGATGAAATAGCCCAAGAAATTCGAGATTTTTTAATTGCAAAGGTTTCTAAAACTGGTGGACATTTAGGTCCAAATCTCGGGGTAGTCGAGCTAACTATGGCGATCCATCGAGTCTTCCAATCTCCTAAAGATGTAATTGTCTTTGATACCGGGCATCAAAGTTATGTTCACAAGATTTTGACTGGCAGAGCTAAGGGTTTTGATAAGTTACGTCAGCGCGGAGGAGTGGCTGGTTACCCAAATCGTGTCGAAAGTGAACACGACGTAATTGAAAATTCTCATGCCTCAACCGCACTTTCTTGGTCAGATGGCATTGCAAGAGCTTTCCAAATCCAGGGTGAAAAGAAGCGAACCGTTGTTTGCGTAGTAGGCGATGGAGCATTAACTGGTGGCATGGCCTGGGAAGCGCTCAATAACATAGCTTCAAATGATGATCTTCGTTTGGTAATAGTTGTAAACGATAATGAGCGATCATATTCGCCAACTATTGGCGGCTTGGCCACTTATTTATCAACCCTTCGAACTACCAGTGGTTATGAAAAGTTTTTGGACTGGGGCAAGGGAGTTCTTGAAAAGACACCAGTTCTCGGTCAACCAATTTATGAAACTTTGCATGGCGTTAAAAAGGGCTTAAAACACATTGTCGCCCCACAAGGAATGTTTGAAGATTTAGGTCTTAAGTATTTTGGCCCAGTAAATGGCCATGACATCGAAGAACTAGAACATTCACTTGAGCAAGCTAAGATTTTTGGTCAACCGGTAATTGTTCATGTGATTACCGAAAAGGGTCGTGGCTATGGCCCAGCTATCAATGACGAGGCTGAGAAATTCCATGCCGTTGGCGTGGTTGATCCAGAAACTGGAAAGCCAGTAAAGAAGTCAGAGCCAAATTGGACATCAGTTTTCTCGGATGAAATCGCTGCAATTGGCGCTGAACGCGAGGATGTCGTGGCAATAACTGCTGCGATGCTTGGACCAACTGGTCTTGAGAAATTTCAGAAACTATTTCCTAAACGAACAATTGACGTTGGCATCGCCGAACAACATGCAACTACGGCAGCGGCAGGAATGGCCTTTGCTGGCCTTCATCCAGTAATAGCGCTTTATTCAACATTTCTAAATCGCGCTTTCGATCAATTGTTATTAGATGTGGCACTTCATAAGGCGGGAGTGACCTTTGTATTGGATCGCGCTGGTATTACTGGTGATGATGGGCCATCACACCATGGAATTTGGGATCTAGCTATTGGTGGAATTGTTCCAACTCTTCGAGTTGCAGCCCCGAGAGATGGCGCCAGGTTAAAGGAAACTCTGCGTGAAGCCATAGATGTTAGTGACGCCCCAACCTTAATTAGATTTCCCAAGGGCGCTGTTGGTCCAGATATTCCAGCCTTTGAACGTCGCGATGGAATTGACGTTTTATATCGCGGAGAGAGCGCGGATGTGCTTCTAGTAAGTGTTGGTTGTATGGCTGCGATGAGCGTTGAAGCAGCGGCCCAGGCATATCGCGAGGGTGTTGGCGTAACAGTTATTGATCTGCGTTGGGTAAAGCCGATTGCTTTAAGTTTACTAACCATGGCACGTCGATATAAGAGCGTTGTAGTTATCGAAGATGGAATTAGACATGGTGGAATTGCCAGCACAATTTCTGAACTGTTTAGAGATAATGATCTACAAGTTCCAATTCATTCGATTGGAATTCCACTTGAATTTATCCAGCATTCAAAGCGGGGAGAGATTCTTAGCGATCTTGGAATTTCTGTTCACAACATCACCCAGCAACTTGTGACTTGGAGCAGTCAGCTAAAGGATGATTTTATTTTGGAAGCGAAGCAACTCCCGGTGGATGAAAACGAGATCCGCAAACCTGCTCACTAATTCCTTCGCGATCTAAGTAAGGCAAGATGCCACCTAAGTGAAGTGGCCACCCGCATCCAAGTAACATGCACAAATCAATTTCGGCTGCTGTGGCAACGACACCTTCATCTAGCATCATTCGAGCTTCCAAAGCTAAGGCCGTTAGCGCCCGAACTCTTACTTGCTCGGTTGTAGAGGCGCTAGTTCCTTGTTTTAGCAGTGCTAAGGCAGCTGGATTTGGTGATGACTTACCGCTCTCATCTTTGAGATAGAAAGTTTTTACCCCTTGGCTAACAAAGGCTTGCATAGTGGGGGAGATCTTGTAACGCTCGCCGAGGTTGGCATTTAGTGTCGTAGCAACATGAAGTGCAACACCTGGGCCAACGAGACCTAAAAGCTCAAGTGATGTCATTGGCAAACCAAGTGGTTTCATAGCCGCATCTGCCACTTCTGGTGAAGTTCCTTCATCAATCGCATCGGTAATCTCGCCCATAAACCTGGTTAGTAGGCGATTAACGACAAAAGCCGGAGAGTCTTTAACTATGACCATCGTCTTCTTAAGTTCTTTGCCAACCGCTACAGCCGTTGCCGTGGTTTGATCATCGGTTGCTGGCGTTCGGGCAATTTCTAGAAGTGGCATCACTGCAACCGGGTTAAAGAAGTGAAAGCCAATTACTCGCTCTGGGTTTGCAAGTCCATCAGACATCTTGGTGACCGAGAGAGATGAAGTGTTGGTTGCCAATATACATTCTGGTGAAACGATTGATTCTAGTTCTTTAAAAAGTTTCTTCTTTAGTTCAAGTTCTTCAAAAATTGCTTCAATCACAAAGTTTGCATCGGCAAATATTGCCTTATCTGTAGATCCCGTAATTAAGGCAGAAAGGCGCATCGCCGTCTCTGGGCTCATCCGTTTCTTCTCAACAAGCTTGGTTAGCTCACCCTTGATGTAAGTAAGACCTTTATCAACTCGCTCTTGATCAAGATCAGTAATAACAACTGGGCACTTCAAATTACGCAACATAAGCAGGGCGAGTTGGGATGCCATTAGACCTGCGCCCACCACTCCTACCTTTGTGACTTTGCGAGCAAGTGCTGGCTTAGGAGCTCCCTCAACTTTCTTGCGCTTTTTTTGAATTAAATTAAAGGCATAAAGGGAAGCACGAAGTGGATCGCTCATAGTTAATTGGGCTAGTGCGGCATCCTCAGCGTCAAAACCAGCACTAAAAGTATTTGTCTTGGCTGCGCTAATTAATTCAAGTGCTTTTAGTGGGGCCGCTACTTCGCCTCCGCCATACTTTTTTGCAATTGCAGCTCGGCCGGTAGCCAAGGCCTTCTCCCATCTCGCATCATCACCTGTGTGATCTGCTCGTTCAATCTTTTTCTCACCTTTTAACACTTGAGCTGCAAAACGAATGGAATTTTCTAGAAAATCTGCTGGTTCAAATACTGCGTCGGTAACACCAAGGGCTAGAGCTTCTTTGGATTTCATCATGGTGTTGTTATTTAGCGCATTTAGGATTATTACTTGGACAGCATTTTCTGGTCCAATTAGTTTTGGCAAAATCGTTGCCCCGCCCCAACCTGGCACAAGTCCGAGGAAGCATTCTGGAAGCGCGCTAAAGGTGGTTGTGGCCATGGTTCGATAATTACAATGAAGTCCAACTTCTAGTCCACCGCCAAGTGCCAAACCATTGATGAAGGCAAATGTTGGCTTCTTAGATTCACCTAACCTGCGAAACACATCATGACCAAGCTTTCCAATGGCTAGCGCTTGAGATTTTTGAGTTAGAAATGCCAAAGCGGAGAGATCCGCGCCAGCTGCAAAAATAAATGGCTTGCCGGTAATTGCAATTGCAATACTTGAACTTGCTTGCGCCGCAGTAATCGCGTCATTTAATGAAGCTAAAGATTTCCCACCAAAAGTATTTGGCCGATTGTGATCCATGCCGTTATCTAAAGTAATAAGGGAAAGGCTTGCCGAAATACCAAAAAGTGAGAGGTCCACTTCCCGTAGTAAGGCGTGGGTGATGACTTCTTCTGGAGCGCCTTCTGGCAACAAGATTTCAGTCATGGCTAAGCGCCCTTCTTGTAATGTGGGTTTTGCCAAATAACTGTGCCACCCATACCAAGACCAATACACATTGAGGTTAAGCCGTATTCAACTTCTGGATGTTCTTCAAATGAGCGAGCCAGATTTAACATTAAGCGAATCCCAGATGATGCAAGGGGATGACCAACTGCAATCGCACCGCCAAATGGATTAACTCGCTTATCATCATCGGCAATGCCAAAGTGATCTAAAAAGGCGAGTACTTGGATTGCAAATGCTTCATTGATTTCAAATAGCCC
>Ga0194047_10002196_pt1 | contig 11325 bp, 10 predicted proteins | sample JunL225m_MetaG_2_FD_160070 | JGI IMG/M metagenome (GOLD analysis project Ga0194047, IMG submission 160070) | Anoxic zone freshwater microbial communities from boreal shield lake in IISD Experimental Lakes Area, Ontario, Canada - Jun2016-L221-5m | ecosystem: Environmental > Aquatic > Freshwater...
CGATTCAAGGGTGATGATGGATTAGTTAGTTTTTATGTATCCTTTACAATATCTGAAGTTTCTTCATAATAATCAGTAACTGTAGGTATTGAGTTAGTTTTTATACTTTTTGTGTCAATTTATTATGTTTTTTTGTGATAAGTGATAAATTGTACCTCGATTCCTTGCTATTTTAATTAGCGCCCCCATAACTTTCTAACCCAAAAATTGCCAAAGGTTCCTTTTATGGAAACGCATAATATGAAAGAGTTGCAACAAAAAGATACCTTGATTCCGGTGTTACCACTTAGAGATGTGGTGGTTTACCCTCACATGGTTATTCCTTTATTTGTTGGTAGAGAGCGTTCTATTGATGCTCTGGATGCGGCAATGAAGGACAATAAGCAGATTTTACTGGTTGCTCAAAAGGAAGCCGAAGTTGATGAGCCAGATTTTACAGATCTCTACGAAGTGGGTACGTTAGCTAATATTCTACAGTTATTAAAGTTGCCTGATGGAACTGTAAAGGTTTTAGTTGAAGGTAGTGAGCGTTGTAAGGTGTTGCACTATCAAGATACTGGCAGCTTTTTTTCAGCGGTCGTTGAAAAAATTGATGATGTTATTAGGTTGTCTGAAAAAGGCTTGGATGTCTTGCAGCGGACGGTGATAAGTTCTTTTGATCAGTATGTTAAATTAAACAGTAAGATTCCACCGGAAGTATTAAACGCTTTGTCTGGAATTGATGATCCGAGTCGTCTAGCTGATACTATGGCTGCTCATATGACTTTGAAAGTCAGTGATAAACAAACGATCCTTGAGGCCGCAGATATTGAAAAACGACTTGAAGATTTAATGACCTTAATGGAAGGTGAGGTTGATTTACTCGAAATGGAAAAAAAAATTCGAGTGCGTGTTAAGCAGCAGATGGAGAAAAATCAAAGGGAGTATTACTTAAATGAACAGATTAAAGCGATTCAAAAAGAATTAGGTGATATGGATGATGCGCCAAATGAAATTGAAGAGCTAGAAAAGAAGATTGAAAGTGCGGGTATGTCAAAAGAGGCCAGGAAAAAAGCAGAAACTGAGTTGAATAAGCTTAAGTTAATGCCTGCTATGTCTGCTGAGGCTACTGTTGTTCGTAACTATATTGATTGGATGATTAACGTGCCTTGGAAGAAGAAAACCAAGGTAAGGCATGATCTTAAAATTGCAGAGCAAGTGTTAGAGACGGAGCATTACGGTTTAGAAAAAGTCAAGGAGCGTATCCTTGAGTATCTTGCTGTGCAGCAACGGGTTAAACAACTAAAAGGCCCCATTTTATGTCTGGTCGGGCCTCCAGGTGTGGGTAAGACCTCATTAGGAGAGTCTATCGCCAGGGCAACGAATCGTACTTATGTGCGTATGGCTTTGGGTGGTGTCAGAGATGAGGCAGAGATTCGTGGTCATAGGCGAACGTATATCGGTTCAATGCCAGGTAAGATTTTACAAAACCTGGCTAAGGTAAAAACCAGAAACCCTATGTTTTTATTGGACGAAATCGATAAAATGGCTCAGGATTTTCGCGGAGATCCAGCATCTGCTTTGTTAGAAGTGTTGGATCCTGAACAGAATCATACTTTTTCAGATCACTATCTTGAAGTTGATTTTGATTTATCTGATGTCATGTTTGTTGCCACTGCTAATACAATGAATATCCCGTCGGCATTACTTGACCGGATGGAAGTTATTCGTCTTGCAGGCTATACAGAAGATGAGAAAATTAATATTGCAATTCGATATTTGATTCCAAAGCAGATAAAGAATAATGGTCTTGAAGAGCATGAGATTGAAATTTCAGAAACTGCTGTAAGAGATATGATCCGATATTATTCACGTGAGGCAGGTGTTCGAAATCTTGAGCGAGATATTTCAAAAATTTGTCGTAAAGTAGTTAAGAGTCTTTTGTTAAAGTCGTCGGACACAAAGATATCAATAATTCCAGCGAATCTTAGTGAATACTTGGGCGTAAAGCGATTTAATTATGGTCTTGCTGAAGAACAGGACCAAATTGGTCAGGTTACTGGTTTGGCTTGGACTGAGGTGGGCGGCGAATTATTGACCATTGAGACTGCGGTTATCCCTGGAAAGGGAAAGCATTCAGCAACGGGTAAGTTGGGTGATGTCATGAAAGAATCCATTGAAGCGGCTATGACTGTGGTTAGAAGTCGCTCAGACTTACTCGGAATAGATCATGAGTTATTTCAAAAAAATGATATTCATATTCATGTTCCTGAAGGCGCCACTCCCAAAGATGGTCCAAGCGCGGGTATAGGCATGTGTACAGCTATAATTTCTGCTTTAACCAAGATTCCTGTGCGGGCAAACGTTGCAATGACTGGTGAAATTACCTTGCGCGGAGAGGTGTTGCCAATTGGTGGGCTAAAAGAAAAACTTTTGGCTGCTCATCGTGGCGGGATAACAACGGTGTTAATTCCAGCGGAGAATGAAAAAGACCTGGTAGAAATACCTGAAAATATAAAGCAGAACTTGGATATTAAGCCGGTGCATTGGATAGATGAAGTGTTGGCTGTGGCCTTACAATATATGCCTGTCCCTCTTAATAAACAAGTCGATGCGGATCAAGTGAAAGCAGAAAGTGATGCGGGCAAGGTGAAGCAGTCAGGTATTATGGCCCACTAAAGCTGTTTATTTTGTGTGGAATTATGTATGACGCAAAACCGAAAAAAAACATGACTTCTGGGGGTTTTAAAGCTTGACACTGTGCAACACCTATTGCTATAAATAGTCGTGTTTCTTTTGTTGCTGTGTAGAGCAAATTAGAATGAGCATAGGAGTTTTATAAAATATACATAATAAATAACTTCCTTAGGGGGAAAAATGAATAAATCGGAACTTATCGACGCTATTGCAGAGTCAGCTGGCTTAACTAAGGTAGATGCTGGGCGTGCTTTAGATGGATTTCTTGGGGCAGTAACAAGTGCTTTGAGTAAGGGTGATTCTGTCGCTTTAGTGGGCTTTGGCACTTATTCTGTTAAGGAAAGAACAGAGCGTAAAGGACGTAATCCTCAAACTGGTGAAGAAATAACTATTAAGGCAGCAAAGATACCTTCATTTAAGGCTGGTAAATCGTTAAAAGATGCTGTAAACTAGTCCTGTTTATTGAGTATCACTCGTTCTCAATAAAAATAAAAACATAATATTATGTTTACTTTTTATTTAAAGTAGTATATAATTATTTTTTTAGTCGGGTGCTTAGCTCAGCTGGGAGAGCATCGCCCTTACAAGGCGAGGGTCGGGGGTTCGAACCCCTCAGCACCCACCAGACTTTGGAGTGGTAGTTCAGTTGGTTAGAATACCGGCCTGTCACGCCGGTGGTCGCGGGTTCGAGCCCCGTCCACTCCGCCAAATTAAAAAGCCCCGAACCGAAACTGGTTCGGGGCTTTTTTTTGCTTCGTAATTTGATTCAATAGGGCTGATCTATGCTAACCAAAATTAGAGAAAAGTCTCAAGGTACCCTGGCATGGGTGATCTTGACATTAATTTGTGTGCCTTTTGCATTATGGGGTATTAATAATTATTTGGATGGGGGTGGTGAGAAGCCGGTTGCGTCTGTAGGTGATAAGGATTTTTATCAGCGGGATGTTAATAAAGCTTATGAGCAATATAGTCAGAACCTTCAAGGTATGAATATTGATGAACCCACTTTAAAAGCTCAAGCATTACAGAAACTGATAAAGGATGAGGTATTATTACAATATGTGCATACAGAGGGGCTTGTAGTTACTGATAATGAAGCGCGTGATTTTATTAAATCACTACCTTATTTTCAGGTTGATGGAAAGTTTAGTGAAAAGCAGTATAAATCATTACTCGGATCGCAAAGAATTTCATCTACTGAATTTGTGAATAGAATCAAGAATGCCTTAACTATGGAGCAGTTTCAGCATAGCGTCATGGATAGTAGTTTTGCAACTCAATTTGATGTTGAAAGCTTTTTTAAAATTCAGAATCAACAACGGGATGTTGATTATATTATAGTCCCTGTTTCACCCTTGAATGAGCAGCCGAAATCGGAAGAAATTACTGCTTACTATCAGCAACATCAAGATCTATTTCAAACACCTGAACAGGTTTCAGTAGAGTATGTTGAGCTTTCTCTGGATGAGTTGTCCAAGAAAGTGATGGTAACGGACGATAAGCTAAAAGCTTTTTATGAGGAACAAAAAGATCAATATACAACCCCTGAGCGTAGAAAAATAAGTCATATCCTGATTGCAATCAATGATAAGACTACTGAAAAACAAGCATTAGAAAAAGCTTTAAAAGCTAAGCAAGACTTGGCTAGTAAAGATTTTTCTGTTGTTGCCGCAGAGGTGTCCGATGATAAATTGACTGCGAAAAAAGGCGGTGACTTGGGGTTATTTAACCTGGGTTCGATGGAAAAAGCATTTGAAGATGCGGCAAGTTCATTAAAACTGGGTGAAGTATCAAATCCAGTCAAATCAGCATTCGGTTATCATTTGATTAAAGTGACTGAATTAGTACCTAGCAGTGTTAAATCATTTGAAATTGCAAAACCTGAGGTAGCTAAAGCCTATCAAAAATCTCAGGCAGAAAATGCCTTTTATGAAGCGGGTGAAAAACTAACAGAAATGAGTTATGAGCATCCTGATAGTTTACAGACAGTTGCCGATGGCTTAAGTCTTGTTGTGCAGAAATCGTCTTTGTTTACTAAGGATAAAGGTGAGGGTGTTGCTACAGATGAAAAAATACGTAATGCAGCATTTTCTGAAGAAGTTTTACAGGGTAATAATAGTGCGCCAATAGAGCAACCCAGTGAGCATTTGATTGTCTTGAGACTGTTAGAGCACAAGACAGCAGCAAAAAAAGATATTGCAGAAGTTAAGGATGAGATTGCTGCAGAGTTGGTTAAAGAAAAGGCCCAGCGTTTAGCTCTTGAAAAAGCCAAGAAAATACAGGTAAGTCTGGAAGCCGGTACAAGCATTCAATCCGTAGCTAGTGAAAATAAAGTAGAGATTAAATCTGAAAAAGGATTGGTTCGTGGAAAAAACAAGTTGCCAGAGTATTTGAGTGACGCTATTTTTAAAGCAGCTAAACCCATTGGTGATAAGCCAAGTGTTTTTCTTACCGTATTACCCTCCGGTGAACAGGTTGTGGTAAGTTTATCAAAAGTTACAACAGGCACAATGAGCGAAGACGATAAGAAGCAATTGGAATTGGCTAAGAAAAATATTGCTAAAGCCTTGGGTCAAACTGAATTTAATCAAGTTTTAAATAGTTTGCAGGCAGAAGCTGATGTTGAAGTGAATAAAAAGCCTCAAGCTCAATAAATTTATTAAGCTGAAGTAAAAGAAGGGAGCACTAGGCTCCCTTTTTTATGGGTTAAACTAAAACATTAAGAAAAATTCGCCATATGATTCTGGCTCCTTGAAATTGTTTTTGTTGCTACAATGGAACTTTAAATGGTTGAATGACTCGATGTATTCGTGTGTCACTCAATTTAATATTTTATCCAGCTTGTTACAGTGACAAAGTCCCAATTATCTATGTCTATTTTTAGTCTATGAGTATACGCACCTATATAAGTCAATTGATATTTTTAATGGTTTTAATGGGTTGTGATGCTTCACAGCTTAATAATCCTTATGTTGAAGATGAGGGTGCAATTTCGGTTTTATATCAATCATTTTCTGAAAGACCCAAACATCTAGATCCAGCAACTGCCTATAGTGAAAATGAATATGCATTTATTGCTCAGATTTATGAACCTCCATTTCAATATCATTATTTAAAGAGACCTTATCAATTAACTCCCTTAACGGCCAGTAAAATGCCGGAGATAAATTATCTGGATAGTCACGGAAATAAGTTAGGAAATGATGTTCAAGACAGTGATATTGCTTTTACAGATTATGTGATTGATCTCAAACAGGGTATTCAGTTTCAACCTCATGCAGCTTTAGCCAAAACGTCTGAATCTGAATATAGTTATCATAACTTGTCTGAAACACAGATTCAGCAGGCAAATTCACTCAAAGATTTCGTTGATACTGGGTCACGTGAGCTGACAGCCGATGATTATGTGTATCAGATTAAACGCTTGGCACACCCTAAAGTTCAATCTCCAATCGCGGAGATCATGAAGAATTATATTGTAGGATTTGATGAGTTTTCAAAAGAAGTCGCTTCTTTGCAAAAAACTGAGTTAAAAAATAAGACGATTTCTGGAGTCAAAACCACTGGGCGTTATCAGTATCGTATTCGAATTAAAGGAAAGTATCCACAGTTTATCTTTTGGTTGGCAATGCCCTTTTTCTCTGCTTTGCCTTGGGAGGCTGATGTATTTTATGAGCAAGCAGGATTATCGAATAAAAATATAACCTTGGATTGGTATCCTATTGGTACAGGGCCTTATTTATTAGCCGAAAATAATCCTAATCGACGCATGATTTTGGTAAAAAATCCAAATTTTCATTTTGAGTCATATCCCTCTGAGGGAGAGCCAAGTGATAAACAGAATGCTTTACTTAAAGATGCTGGAAAAAAATTGCCATTTATTGATAAAGTGATCTTTACGTTAGAAAAGGAAACAATCCCTTATTGGACTAAGTTTCTTCAAGGGTATTATGATGCCTCAGGGATAGCGTCAGACAGTTTTGATCAAGCGATTCAATTTACAGGAAGCGGAGGCGCTACCTTGACTGAGTCAATGACGGAAAAAGGTATTAAGCTGCAAACATTAGTTGAAGCATCTATTTTTTATATGGGCTTTAACATGCTTGATCCGGTTGTTGGAGGGGATAGTGAGAGAGCTAGAAAGTTACGCCAGGCTATATCAATTGCCGTAGATTATGAAGAGTTTATTTCTATTTTTAGAAATGGGCGAGGTGTTGTGGCGCAGGGAGTTATTCCGCCGGGTATTTTTGGCTATACTGATGAAAAAGAAGGAATTAACTCATATAACTATGACTGGAAAGCGGATAAACCAGAGCGTAAAAAAATTGAGGCGGCTCGGCATTTAATGGAAGAGGCTGGCTATCTGAATGGTATTGATCCGAAAACTAAAGAAGCTCTTATTTTGTATTTCGATACTGCTTCTGTCAGCATTGATGATAGGCCAACGATGAACTGGTATCGTAAACAGTTTGAAAAATTAGGTATTAAGCTGGTAGTTAGAGGTACTGATTACAACCGTTTTCAAGAAAAAATGCGTACTGGGAATGAGCAAATATTCGTTTGGGGCTGGAATGCGGATTACCCTGATCCAGAAAATTTATTTTTCTTATTGTACGGGCCTAATTCAAAGGTCAAATATGGAGGGGAGAATGCAGCTAATTATCAAAACCCAGAGTTTGATAAATTGTTTCAGAAAATGCGGAATATGGATAATAGCGAACAGCGATACCAAATTATTCAACAGTTGCAGGAAGTTGTCCGGCACGATGCACCCTGGGTATTTGGCTTTCACCCTAAGAACTTCTCTTTATTTCATAGTTGGTATAGTAATTTAAAGCCAAATTTGATGGCTAATAACCGCCTTAAATATACGCGTATAGATCCAGTCGAAAGAGCAGAAAAGAGAAGGGTATGGAATCATCCTTTGTGGTTTCCAGTAATCCTGGGGTTACTTATTTTCGTAGCCTTGTTAGTTCCTGCTGTTCATGTTTATCGTCGTAGTGCTAAGGAGGTTTTACAATGATCCAATATATTATTCGCCGCTTCCTTTATGCTTTTCCTTTATTAATCGGTGTGAACATTCTGACATTTGTATTGTTTTTTATTATAAATAGTCCAAATGATATGGCCAGAATGCAATTAGGCCAAAAACATGTGACTGAGCAGTCAATTGAAAATTGGAAGCAACAACATGGATATGAATTGCCATTATTGTGGAATGCTAGTGCTTCGAATGAAGAAAAACTGACGAAGACTATATTTTATCAAAAGTCTGTGGGGTTATTCTTGTTTCGCTTTGGTGTCTCCGAGAGTGGAAGAAATATTGGTGCTGATATCCAGCAGCGTATGTGGCCGAGCTTAGCGTTAGCTTTGCCAACATTGATTGTCGGCTTATTAGTTGATGTGACGTTTGCTTTGATGATGGTGTTGTTTAGAGGGGGGTATTTAGAAAGGACAGGTATGGTTTTGTGTGTGGCACTAATGTCCGTTTCTTCATTATTTTTCATCATTGGAGGACAGTTCATTGTCGCTAAGGTATTAAAGTTAGTGCCTATATCAGGTTACGATGATGGTTTTTCTGCAATTAAATTTCTGATACTGCCTGTTATTATTGGCGTTTTTTCAGGTGTTGGCTCTGGAGTCAGATGGTATCGGACTTTATTTCTAGAGGAAGTAGAAAAAGATTATGTTAGGACTGCAAGAGCAAAAGGACTTTCTGAAGCTCAAACGTTATTTAGGCATGTCTTGCGTAATGCAATGATTCCAATACTAACGGGTGTCGTAGTGATTTTGCCATTATTATTTATGGGTAGCTTAATTATGGAGTCCTTTTTTAGTATTCCCGGTTTAGGTAGTTATACGATTGATGCGATTAACAGTCAGGATTTTGCTATTGTTCGTGCAATGGTATTCTTGGGCTCTGTGTTGTATGTCATAGGGTTATTGTTGACTGATATTTCTTATACGCTTGTTGATCCACGGGTGAGGTTGTCCTAATGGTTGTTTTATGGACGGATGCGTTGATATTTGTGCTAATGACTGTTATCTGTGTATTGGCAATTTATTTACGAAATAAAGAGCATATAAAGCGGCCGTTACAGAAAATCGCTGGTAGTAAAGTGGGTGTTGCATCTCTGGTTGTATTGTTGTTTTTTGTATTGATTGGTTTAATGGATTCATTGCACTTCAAGCCGACGCAAGAAAAAAGTAATGAGGTTATGAGTTGTCTTGATTTCTGGGCTAAGCCATTAATAGAGCATGTTGAGAAAACCTATTCTGCACCATTTGCTACTACGCTTTATAGTAAAGAAACAGTGGTTTTGGAAGATGGAACTACTCAATGGAGTTATCCAAGGCTGGTTTATGGAGGGCGTCATCTGGAAAATCCAGGAAGTGATCTGATTCCTGATATTTTAAAAAAGTTATTTTATGGCCTCGTACAAGGCGTTGCTTGTGGAAGTTTGCCAATATTGATTTATCTTGCGATAAGTTATAAACGACAAAAAAAGTGGATCAAATTTGATATCATTCCAGCTAGTATGCGGACAGCTCTATTTGTGACATTTATTATTGTTTCACTCGGCTATATCTTAATTTATTTATCTTCCTATTATCATGTTTTTGGTACAGATAAGGTGGGTGAAGATGTGTTTTACCAGGCAATCAAGAGTATTCGTACTGGTTTAGTCTTGGGAACATTGACGACGCTCATTATGTTGCCATTAGCTATAGTCTTTGGTATCCTCGCTGGATATTTTCAGGGATGGCTCGATGATATTATTCAATATCTATACACCACGCTAAATTCAATTCCAGGTGTTTTGTTAATAGCGGCTTCAATATTGATGGTTCAAGTATATATCTCGAATCACGAGCAAAGTTTTACTAGTATTATTGTTCGTGCCGATATGCGTTTGCTGTTTTTGTGTTTAATTTTGGGTTTGACTAATTGGACCGGGTTATGTCGCTTACTAAGGGCAGAAACGTTAAAGCTTAGAGAGATGGAGTATGTGCAGGCCTCGCAAGCTTTAGGAGTAAAAAAATCAATAATTTTAATCCGACATATTCTGCCTAATGTGATGCATATTATACTTATATCAGTAGTATTGGATTTTAGTTCATTAGTATTAGCTGAAGCTGTTTTGTCCTATATTAATATAGGTGTTGATCCAACCACTTATAGTTGGGGTAATATGATTAATGGGGCTCGGCTTGAATTGGCTCGTGAACCTATTGTTTGGTGGTCTTTGTCAGCAGCGTTTGTATTTATGTTTGCTCTTGTTTTGGCGGCTAATCTTTTTGCCGATACAGTACAGGATGCATTTGATCCTAGGCGAAATGCGGAATAATATTTCGGTTTATTTATGCTGAAAAGCTGCTATAATGGACAATCTTAGTTGGATGCTGTGTTAGAACAGTCGGTTTATAATATATATTTAGGGAGAAACCATGCTTATATTGACACGTCGAGTAGGAGAGACTTTGATGATAGGTGATGAGGTGACCGTCACTGTTCTTGGAGTCAAAGGAAATCAAGTGCGTATAGGTGTCAATGCACCAAAAGATGTTTCTGTGCATAGGGAAGAAATTTACGAAAGAATCAAAAAAGAGCAGGCTGGATCTGCTGATTCTGGAGAATAAAGAGTTTAGGAGAGATGGCCGAGTGGCTGAAGGCGCTCCCCTGCTAAGGGAGTATGGGCTTTAACTCCCATCGAGGGTTCGAACCCCTCTCTCTCCGCCATATTTAAATTGTTTTATAAAAAAATTGACATAGACTGTCAACTTAAATATAATAAGCGGCTCAATAAGGCGCCCGTAGCTCAGCTGGATAGAGTAATCGGCTACGAACCGATCGGTCGGGAGTTCGAATCTCTCCGGGCGCACCATTGAAGAAAAGATTTTTCCCCTGTAGCTCAGTCGGTAGAGCGGATGACTGTTAATCATTAGGTCGGCGGTTCGAGCCCGTCCGGGGGAGCCAAATAAAGGAAAGCCTTGCATTACTTGTAAGGCTTTTTTTTTGTTTCTATATAAATTACGCGCCCGTAGCTCAGCTGGATAGAGTAATCGGCTTCGAACCGATTGGTCGGGAGTTCGAATCTCTCCGGGCGCGCCATCTTTAGAATTAAAGCCGTATATGTGAGTATAGGGCTTTTTTTGTGTTTAACGAAAAGTAGGAAGTAAATCAGACAAATTATAAAAATGTCTGATTTACTAAAATGGAGTTATATCTTGGAAGCCATTTTAAGGTGTGCTATTGCCTCCTCAATGGCTTTTGTCGCTTGACCAACATGTCCTAAATTGCCATTATCAATTGCTTTTTGCAATGAATTTGCAGCGGCATCCAGATGATTTTTGGTTACACTCTTTGTGACTAATGAAGCCTCTAACGCTTCATCTAAAGCCATTCTTGCATGGTTCACCAATGCGGATGTATTGCCTTCTTTACCTTTTGCAAGAGCAGCATTAGCGTGAGTCATCGCGCCATCGGCATGTTGTTCAGCAAACACATTCATACTAAGAAACAAAAGTAGACCAGGTAATAAGTTTCTTAATTTAGTCATTATTTTTCCTCATAATATTTTAGTTGTTTCTAGCAACTGATACTCATGAATTATTTTATCGTTAGTATGGTATCAATTAGCTTAACAT
>Ga0194047_10002197_pt1 | contig 11321 bp, 7 predicted proteins | sample JunL225m_MetaG_2_FD_160070 | JGI IMG/M metagenome (GOLD analysis project Ga0194047, IMG submission 160070) | Anoxic zone freshwater microbial communities from boreal shield lake in IISD Experimental Lakes Area, Ontario, Canada - Jun2016-L221-5m | ecosystem: Environmental > Aquatic > Freshwater >...
GGCAGGACCGGGGTTTTGGCGAGGGCGCGCAAGGCGGGTTTTTGGACGCCGAACTGGTCCATGGGGAAATTCTTGAAACCTAACGCGAGGGCGGGCGAACCGTCCTTGACGCGGTAGTCGCCGGTGGCCGGATTGACAAACATCGCGTCGCCTTCGAGCGAGTGCTCGTCGCGTCCGCTTTGGTCGCGCAAGCCGGTGGCAGGGACTGGCGAGGTCAGACCCGGCTTGTGCAGCAGGTTGTTGTTAATCTCCTTGCCCCAGGGTTTATCGACGCCGATGGGTTTATAGGCGGTGAAGACAATGTTGCGGCGGAAGATGTCCTCGCTGTTCTCATACCAGACATGCGGGTGGAACGAATTCTTCACGATGATATTGTTCTCCACCGTGCGGAAAAATCCCTCGCGGTTTTTCAGGCCGCCATTGAGGCAGAGGTTGTTATAGATTTCATAATGCGACGAGCCGTCGTCCAGATCGATGTCCCAGCCGTGATCGCAACGCCAGCGGCTGTTGCGCAGGATGACGGGCAGCGCCGCATCAAGTTTCGCCAGGGCGGTCCACTCCGGTGGCGGCGCGCCGCGCAAATTCCAATAGCGGTCGCGGCCCCATGAATTGAACGACCCGTGGTCGCCGGTTTCCTTGACGGTGTCGAAGACATCGCAGAACTCGATGACATGGCCGCCCCAACAACCGTCGCCGATGTTGATGCCGGCCCGGGAGGTGTCGTAGATCGAGCAATGCCGCACCGTGATGTTCATGGCCATGGCAATCTGTACGCCGGTAGCCTGCTTCTCCACCATCCCCACCGCGTGGATAAGCGAGTCTTCCACCAGGCAATCCGCCGGATAGTCGTCGGTCTTCGGTCCCGGGGCTTTGTCCACGGTCGCGTATTTCTGTTGCTGGCGATACTCAAACAAGGGATTGCGCACCGCCCTGGGGTCGCCGACGAAGGCGACGCCGGTCGCGCCGCAATCATGGATATGGCAACCGCGGATGGCGACGCGGCGGTTGTAGCCGCTGACAAACACGGCGTTGCCGCCGAGTTGATCAAACTCGCTGTCCGCCACCACGCAATCCTCGGTGCCGTTGAACAGCAGCGCGCCACCCCGATAGATCGTCCAGTCGCTGCGCAGCAACGGCTCCTTGGTCGCCATGAACGTGCGCGCCGCATGCCGATAGATGAAGCCGCCCAACGTGACACCCTTGACCGGCTTGTCGCGCGTGCCGGTGAATTCAATGAGGGTTAGCAAGCGCACGACCTCAACGCTGGCGGTCGTTAGATCAACCCCGGCCGGCGGCTGATAGTAGAGCGTGGAGGTCTTGGTGTCATGGAACCACTCACCGGGGGCGTCGAGTTCCTCGAAAATGTTTTCCACATAGCGGAACTGCTTGTGCATGCCCATCTGGCGGTTGTTCTGCCAACCGCCCTCATAGGTCAGTTCGCCGTTGGGTTTCTTGCCGGTGATGCGGTAGGAATAACCACCCCAATGTGCCACATGCATCGCGTGCATGTAGCCATTGGCCGGGTCCGCCCAACGGGCGGCGCGCTGCGGGCTGAAGGCATCGGCGGCAAACCCGAAATAGGGATGAACATTGGCATCATAGTTAGGATAACGGGCCATCCATTGCTTGCTGCCGTTGATGAACAACTGTTCGATGTTCAAGCCAGCGGGGACTTCCGCTTTCATGATGCCATCGCGATGGGGTTGCCACTTTGGAGTGAGCTTCAATCCGCCGCTGATGATTGCCTTTTCGCCCGGCGCGGCGGCATAGGTGGTGCCGGAATCCTCTGCTGTGAAAACCACGGTGTCCGGCAGATAGTACGTTCCGGCATGGAACACGACTGTCGCCTTCTGCTGGCGTGCCGCCTTCTGTGCTGCGGCGAACGTTGCCAGCGGTTGCTGCGCCGTGCCGGGATTGGTGTCGTTGCCCGCCGGGCTCACGTGCAGTTCGCCGGCGGCCCATGCCGGGCACGCCAGCAGGCCTGTGAGCAGCGTTAGCCGGGTGAGTTTATTGATCATTTGATTGTATGTTAGATCCATCGGGTTGCTCCATGTGGAGGGTGTCCATTGGGGGGCAGGCATGGCGGTTGCAAACCGCCGCCACGGGGACCGTGCATTCTGCCCGGCCCCCCGTCACTGCCAGAGGTGGGATTGGCGGGTGGCGAGGATGCGGTTGCCGCGGCGGAGGGTGGTTTTCCATGCCAGGACGCGGCCGTTTTTGATATAGTCATCGCCGATGATGGCGAATTCGACCTTGCCGGATGACTCGCTACTATTGAAGCGCTTGACCATGCGTTTGACGAGGCTGGCGGTGGCGCCTTGCTGGTATTCGAAGAGCAACTCCACGTCGCCGGCACCGGCACCCGCGGGGTCATTCCACAGGAGGGTGTAATAGACGCCGAGGCGGGCGTTGCGCTCGGCAATGCTGACGGCACCGTGCAAGCGGCGTTGTTGTTCGCAGCGGACCATCGGATCGCTGTCGAGGTCAATCTTGTGGTCCAGGATTTTGAACTGCTTGACCGCCAAGGGTTGGGGTTGCCTGGCGCAAGCGCCAAGCCCGAGTAACAGCACCAGCAAATACCATCGGTTCACGCCCGCCACTCAAGCAGCAATGCGGGCGGAATCAAGCACGAACCGACATCAGATGCTTGGAAAGAATCGCCAGCTTGCGGACTTTGGAAACGTGGTAACGCTGGTGGAGAACGCCAAAGCCCCCGCTGCGCATCTTTTCCAACAATACTTGATAGATTTCCCCCATGATGCGGGCGGGCAACAGGGCGGCGCGGTCGGCGGCGGGCAGGCAGGCGGCGGCCTCGCCGAAAAGCGCGTCCGCGCGGTCGGCCTCATAAGCCATCAGGGCGCGGAAGCGTGCATCGTCCACGCGGGCGAGCAGGTCCTCTTCGGAGTAATCGAAGCGGGCCAGGTCGGCGAGTGGCAGATAGATGCGCGCGCCATTGGCGAGATCCTCGCCGATGTCGCGGAGGATGTTGGTCAGTTGCAAGGCGTGGCCGAGGGTGACGGCGTAGTGGGCGGAGGCCGGATCGGTGCAACCAAACAAGCGGATGGAAACCAAGCCCACGGCGCAGGCGACATTCCAGATGTAGCGTGACAGGTCATCCCACGTTTGGAAGCGCTGGGGCTGGAGGTCCATGAGGCAGCCGTCGATGATGGCGCCGAGGAGATTGTTAGGGATTTGGTGACGGTCGCGCAGCGCGACCAGTTGTTGCTGCAAGGCATCGGGCGCGGCAAACCCGTTGAGCAAGCCGCTTTGCCATAATTCCAGTGCGGCTTGGCGTTGTTCTAGCGGGAGGCCGGGAGCATCGGCCAGGTCATCAATGGTGCGGCAGAAGGCGTAGAAGATGCCCGCATCCTCGCGCCGCTCCTTAGGCAGGATGTTGAGGGCGAAGGCCAGATTAGACTTCGCCCGCCGGGTGATCTCGGAAGCGGCGGACACGGACGTCAGTGGATCAAGCCCCAGTGGCCGGTGCCGGTGAAGAAATCCGCAAAACCGATGGCGATATCCGGGCCGGTAGTGAACGGCCACAGCGAGAAGAGCGCCGGACCCACGAGGTTGAATTCCTTGACCGAGCCCCAGTAACGGGAGTCGAAAGAACTGCCGGTGTTGTCGCCCATGGCGGCGTATTCACGCAGGCCCGGGCGGGCATGGTCTGCGAGTTCCAGCGTTTCGCCGGGTTGGCTGATATAGGTATTGTGGGCGCGAAAATCGGCCAAGCCATAACCGTTAGGATTCATGGCATAAGCCCCTTGGGCCTGGATCACGCGTTGGATGCCGGGTTCCTGGACGATTTTGCCATGGTTGTAGAGATTGGGGGATTGGATGGAAAGGACATCGCCGGGGACGCCGACCAGGCGTTTGATGTAGTGGGAGCCAGCCCCTTGATCGCCGGCGTTTTGTTGGATGCCGCGGATTTCGATGGTATCGAAGACGAAGACCTCGCCGCGCCTGGGCTTGCGGAAGTGATAGGAATACTTGTCCACCAACACGAGGTCGCCGCTGTCGATGTAGCCTTCGCACAGCACGGTGCCTTTTTTGAGGATGCCGCCATTGGCCATCGCGCCTTGGAGGGCTTCGGTCAGACCGATTTCCATCATCTGGGCACGGGGTGCAGGCAAGGTGAGTGGCTTGGAATCGACGAATTGGAGTTGCGAGCGGCTGAAGAAATGCAGCATTTGGTAATCAACGACAGCGGCACCGCGTTCGGTGAAGCGGACCTGGCGGTCGCGGTCATTGACGATTTTGACATAGCTGCGGCCGCGCAGGATCCACTGTTGGGTGCGGGTGCAGATGCCGGGCCATGACGCTTCCGGGGTCTTGTGGCCGATGATGCCGTTGAGGGTGGGCATCATGGAGCCGGTGGGGATGCGAAACGGTTGGAGGTAATAGGCGCGCAGGCCGAGGGCGATGACGATGGCAACAAACATCACCTCGACGTTTTCCTCCAACCAGGTGAGCGGCTTTTCGTGAGGCAGGGAGTTCTCACAGGTGGCACGCAGTTGTTTGGAGGCCTCGTCGGATTTCGCGCGGTCACCGGCCTTGCTGGCGTCGAGCAGATCCTGGCGGCGGGACGTGATTTCATCGACGCGTTCCGGCTTGAGCAGGTCGCGTTTGTAATGGATGAATTTGAGGGCTCCCTTGGCCAGCAGCTTGGCTTCCTTTTTCCACTTCGGCGTGAACATGCCGGGAGTGTCGGCCAAACCCGTGCCGGGCGCAAGCGCGGACTGCGCGGCCGTTTTACCCATGGCAATGGGGAGACCCGTGCGCTGAAAGAAGTCCTTGCGGTGAGCGTAGGAGAGCGGCTTGACTCGCGCCATTCCCTTCCCCACCCACTGCCATCATCATGAAGAATTCCATCCTCGCCCTTTTGCTTTTCGCGCTGCCGCTGGCGCCATGGGCCACGCTCGATGCGGCCGCCCTGCACGTCGCCACCACCGGCAATGACACGAATGCCGGCACGCCGGCAGCCCCGCTGCGCACGATCCAGCGCGGCGCGGAACTCGCCCAGGCGGGCGATGTCGTCACCGTGCATGCGGGAACCTATCGCGAACGCATCGCCCCGCCCCGTGGCGGCGAGTCCGACGCCAAGCGCATCGTCTATCAAGCGGCGGCGGGCGAGCAGGTCGAGATCAAGGGGTCGGAAATCATCAAGGGCTGGGTGAAGGTGCAGGACGACGTCTGGCAGGTGAAGCTGCCTAACACGTTTTTCAACAGCTTCAATCCGTACAGCGACCGGATTCGCGGCGACTGGTTCAACTCCATGGGCCGGCAACACCACACCGGCGCGATCTATCTGAACGGCGAGTGGTTGCTAGAAGCCGCCAAGCTGGAAAACGTCACCAACCCGGCCGGCGGCGAGCCGCTGTGGTTCGGCCAGGTGGACGGCGAGAGCACCACCCTCTGGGCCCGGTTCAAGGCGGTCGACCCTAACGAGCAATGCGCTGAGATCAACGTGCGGCGGGCGGTTTTCTATCCGGAAAAGCCGGGGGTGAACTATCTCACCGTGCGCGGTTTCACGATGCGGCACGCCGCCACCCAGTGGGCGCCGCCCACCGCCGAGCAGGTTGGCCTGATAGGCACGCATTGGAGCAAGGGCTGGATCATCGAGAACAACGTCATCAGCCACTCGCGCTGCTCCGGGGTGACCCTTGGCAAATATGGCGACAAGTGGGACAACACGTCGGCCAATTCCGCGGAGGGCTACGTCAAGACCATCGAGCGCGCGACTGAAAACGGCTGGAACAAGGACGCCATCGGCCACCACATCGTGCGCAACAACACCATCTCGGACTGCGAGCAGACCGGGATCTGCGGCAGCCTGGGAGCGATTTTCAGCGAGATCACGGGCAACCACATCCATCACATCTGGGCCAAGCGGCAGTTCCGCGGCGCGGAAATGGCCGGCATCAAGATTCATGCCTCCATCGACGTGCTCATTAAGGGCAACTGGATTCACCACGCGGGGCGGGGCATGTGGATGGATTGGATGGCCCAAGGCACGCGCATCACCGGCAACCTTTGTAACGACAACACCAACGAGGATTTGTTCGTCGAAGTGGACCACGGACCTTACCTCGTGGACAACAACGTGTTCCTCTCGCCCCTCAACATCAATGACATGTCCCAGGGTGGCGCCTATGCCCACAACCTGTTTGCCGGACGCATCGACAGCCGCACCGAGGCCAGCCGCAGCACGCCCTATCATCCGGCGCACTCGACCGTGGTCGCCGGCCTCAGCTCGATCAAGGGCGGCGACAACCGGTTCTATAACAACCTCTTCACCGGTGGCGAGCCATCCGGCCTGTGGGTTTACGATACACGCGAATACCCGCTGCACACCGGCGGCAATGTGTATTACCGCGGCGCCCGCCCCTACGCCAAGGAACAGGGACCCGTTCTCAGCGCCACAGCCGATCCCAAACCGACCCTCGCGGAAGAAGGCAAGAACGTGGTGCTCAATCTAACGCTTGGCACGGAGATCCGCGACGCCAGGACCGCGCCGGTGACCACTGAAATGTTAGGCAAGGCGCAGGTGCCCGGCCTGGGTTATGAAAACCCCGATGGTTCGCCGTTGAAGATTGATAGGGATTATTTCGGCAAACCGCGTGATGCGAAAAATCCCACCCCCGGTCCCTTTGAAAACCCCGGCTCCGGCAGCCAGTCGCTCAAGGTCTGGTGATGGATGGCAGGCCTTGTAGCGGCGCTCTATGAGCGTCGTGCGAAAGAGATGTGCGAAGCATGGGCCAGACGGCGGTCACGGACCGCCGCAACAAGGCTGCACAGGGCCTGCAGAATGCCGAGAATGTCATGGAGGCGGGACGCCTCCAGCACAGCCTGCCGCGGGACGCGGCAGCCACAGCCATCTCCCGTAATAATCTTGCCAACGGGTTCGGGTTCACCTAGCCATGGGCGCGTCAGCGCTCCGACTGATCTTATAACCCCATCCCGCACCCGTGAACGCCCATTCATCATCCCAAGCCCAAGGACCCACGGCTGACTCAGCCGCCAAGATCAACTTTGCCTACCTGCTGCCGATTTGCCTGGTTGCCACGCTCGGCGGCCTGTTGTTCGGGTTCGACACCGGGGTCATCTCCGGGGCGATCGAACCGCTGACCGCGAAGTTCGGCCTGAGCGATTTCATGAAAGGCTGGGCGTCGGGATGTGTGCTGGTCGGTTGTGCAGCGGGTGTCTTGTTAGTCGGACCGCTCTCGGACCGCTATGGCCGGCGTCTGGCGATGTTTCTGGCGGCGGCGATGTTTCTCGCCTCGGCCATCGGCACGGCGGTTCCCAATGACATAGTGACCTTCATCATCTTCCGCATCATCGGCGGTCTGGGCATTGGCATCGCCTCGGTATCCACGCCGATGTATATCTCGGAAATCACCCCGGCCGGCATTCGCGGCCGCCTGGTGGCCGTCAACCAGATCGCCATTGTCGGTGGCATCGCGCTGACGTCATTCCTCAATTACTTCATTGCCAAACATGGCGACCAAGCGTGGCTGATAGACAGTGGCTGGCGCTGGATGTTCGGCATGGGCATCCTGCCGGCGGTGTTGTTTGCGCTGTTGCTGCTTCCGATTCCCGAGAGCCCGCGCTGGCTGATAGAAAAGAAGCGCGAGGATGAGGCGAAGAAGATTCTGGAGAAAGTCGGCGGGCAGGGGTTTGCCAACGCAGAGTTTGCCAGCATCAAGACCGCGCTGTCGCAGGAGAAAGGCACTTGGAGTGAGTTGTTCTCAGCCGGGTTGCGGCTGCCGCTGACCATCGGCGTGCTGCTGGCGATCCTCCAACAAGTCACCGGCATCAACGTCTTCATGTATTTCGGAGCGACCATCTTCAAGACCATGAGTTCCTCGACCGGGGTGGACGCCGGCTTGCTCCAACAATTCATCATCAATGGCGCGGGGGTCCTGTTCACCGTGATAGCGATCGCGACCGTGGACAAGTGGGGCCGCAAGCCGCTCATGCTCGTCGGATCCGCCGGCATGGGCATCAGCCTGGTGGCCATGGGCGTGATGGCCCAAACTCTAACCGACCCGACGGCAGCCAGCGGCTGGATGCTGTTTTTCATTGTGCTTTATATCGGTTGCTTCGGTCTTTCGGTGGGCCCGGTGACCTGGGTCATCCTGGCGGAAATTTTCCCCACCGGCGTGCGCGGCCGGGCGTTGGGCTTGGCGACGTTTTTCCTGTGGACGGCGGATTACGCGGTGACCCAGACTTTTCCGATGATGGATGCCAAGGACTCGTGGTTTGTGGCTCATTTCAACCACGCCTTTCCGTTCTACACCTACGCCTTGTTTTGCGTGGCGATGATTGGGGTGGTGTGGCGGCTGGTGCCTGAAACCAAGGGCAAGTCGCTCGAGGAGATCGAACGCAGTTGGTCGCACAAGGACTGATGGATGGCTCCTTGCTGATGCTGGGCCTTGCGGGGCCGGAACTCACCGCCGCGGAGGCGGTGCTGTTCCGCAAGCTGCAACCGGCGGGTTTCATCTTGTTTTCGCGCAACATCGACACGCCGGAACAAACCCGCAGGCTAACAGACACCCTGCGGGATCTATCAAAACGGCCGCCAATCATCGCCATCGATCAAGAGGGCGGGCGCGTCACCCGCACCAAGGATATTGCGCCGGTGGCACCGTCGGCACCCGCGCTGGCGGCGTGGGGTAAGCCGGCTACGACGTGCCAGGCCGGCGCGCTGACCGGGGACTTGCTGCGAATGTTAGGTGTGAATCTCAACCTGGCTCCGGTGTTGGATCTGGATCATCACCCGGGGACGCAAAACGCGCTGCGCGGGCGCTGTTGGGGCCGCGACCCGCAACGCGTGATCGATCACGCGGGCCAATGGAACCGCTGGATGCGCAAACGCGGGGTTGCCAGTTGCGCCAAACATTTTCCCGCCGGCGGCCGCGCACTAACTGATCCGCACCATGAGCTGCCCGTGGCACTGGCCACGCTCGACGAGTTGCTGCGTGAGGACGTGATTCCTTACACGGCATTGATGCCGGAATTGGACGCCATTATGGTGGGGCACGTCGAGTTTCCCAACATCGATGCCGCTTTTCCCGCGTCGCTTTCGCCGCGCATCATCCGGCGCTTCCTGCGCGACCAACTCGGGTTTGATGACCATCTGGTTCTAACCGATGACTTGGACATGGGCGCGATCACCCGCCGCTATGGCCGCGGCCAGGACGCCAGATTGGCGCTGGAGGCCGGCAACGATCTGGCGCTCATCTGTCATCACATCGAAACCGCGGAAGTGGCGGCGGCCGCGCTCCGCGAGCTGCCATGGATTGTTCTATCAGAAGCGTGGGAGCGCGTCGAGCGGCTGCGCGACAAGCTGCACTGGCCGCGGCCGTGGGCGGAGCAGAAATGGCAGGCCGCCTGCGCCGGTCTGGCGGAGTTGGCGGCGGAAGTGCCGGAAATTACCGTTGAATCCGGTGGATCTAACAGCCCTGTGGCGGGCTACTGACGGGCAGATTCGCCTCCTGGTATTGCAAGCGGTAGAGGTGGGCGTAGAGGCTGTTGTGATCGCTGATGAGTTCCTGATGGGAGCCGCTGGCGACGAGGCTGCCATTTTGCAGGACATGGATGCAGCGGGCATTGCGAATGGTGGAAAACCGGTGGGCAATGACAATGGTGGTGCGGCCTTGCATCAGGCGGTCAAAGGCGAGTTGGATTTGTTGCTCGGACTCGCTGTCGAGCGCGGACGTCGCCTCATCGAGCAGCAGGATGGGGGCATTTTTGAGGAAGGCGCGGGCGATGGAGATGCGCTGGCGCTGGCCGCCGGAGAGGCTGCCGCCGTTTTCCCCGATCTGGGTGTCGTACCCTTGCGGTTGTTCCATGATGAAGTCATGGGCGAAGGCGGCCCGGGCGGCTTGCTCGATCTCCGCATCGGTGGCGTCCGGACGCGCGAGGCGGATGTTGTTGCGCAAGGTGTCCGAAAACAAAAAGGTGTCCTGGCTGACCAGCGAGATTTCGCGCCGCAACGAGGCGGTGGTCAGATGGCTGATATCCTGGCCGTCGATTTCGAGGCCGCCGGCATCCGGCTGATAGAAGCGCTCAATGAGGTTGAGGAGGGTGGACTTGCCGCTGCCGGAGGGGCCGACCAACGCGGTGACGTGACCACCCGGACAGAACAGGGAAACCTCACGGATGACGGGCTGGTCTGGCCGATAGGCAAAAGTCACGTCGCGCAGCGTGATGTCGCCCGTGGCCACGACCAGCGGCTTGGCGTCGGGGCGATCGGGCAGGGAGTGGTCGGAGTCCAGGACATCATAGAGCATCTGGACGCCAACCAAGGCCCCTTGCAGCGTGATGTTCATGCGGGCGATGCGCTTGATCGGCTCGTAGGCGAGCAGCAGCGCGGTCAGGAAGGCGATGAGGGAACTGCCACTTTGGCCATGCACGAGATTGCGATAACCGCCGTAGAAAACAATGCAGGCGATGGCCACGCCGCCCATGGATTCCATCAGCGGACTGGTGCGGGAGGCAACCACCGCCATCTTGTTAGAGCGTTTTTCCACGGCACCGATGGCCGTGTTGAAGCGCTCCCTCATGTGCGGCTCGAGGTTGTAGGACTTGATGAGCTTGTTGCCGATGATGGCTTCCTGAAGGGTGGAGATGACCTGGACATTGCCCAGAAACTCGGCGTTGGCGATTTTGCGGATTCGTTTGATGATGCCAGCCAATGCCAGAATGAGCGGCGCCATGATGAAGAGCGCGCCACAGGATAAACGCCAATCCAGCGAGAACATCGCCAGCAGCAAGGCCAGCGCCGTGAACACATCCTGCACCCGCATCATGAGCAGGTTCATCACGTTGCGGGAGGAGCTCGCGGCTTGGGAGATGCGGGGAATAAGATCGCCGGAGGGGAAGTGGACGAAAAACGCGAGGGATTGATCGAGGATGTGGCGGCTGACCCGGGCTTGCTGGCGGGCCACGATGTTGTTGCCGATCTTGGAGAGGATGACCGATGAGCCGTATTGACTCGCCCCCTTGATGAAAAAGACCAGCAGAATGGCAATCGACACATTGAAAATCTGCAACATGCCAGGCTCGGAGGAGGTGAGCCAGGAGGTGAAAAACTCACCCGCGTGGCGCAGCCATTCCCTGCCCAAGGTGGCAGCATGACCCGTGGCGGCGGAGTCCAGCCGGAGTTGCTCGGGGGTTCCGAAGACGACCACCGTGACGTTTTTCATCAGAAAAACCGAGGCGCCACTGGCCGCCGCCGCAAAACCCATGAGCAGAAACGCCAACAGGTAGCGCCCCACATACAAGCGGAAATTCTCCCGCAGCACCCTGCCAACGAG
>Ga0194047_10002198_pt1 | contig 11318 bp, 7 predicted proteins | sample JunL225m_MetaG_2_FD_160070 | JGI IMG/M metagenome (GOLD analysis project Ga0194047, IMG submission 160070) | Anoxic zone freshwater microbial communities from boreal shield lake in IISD Experimental Lakes Area, Ontario, Canada - Jun2016-L221-5m | ecosystem: Environmental > Aquatic > Freshwater >...
TGAAGCTGCTGAAATGGCAATAGAGCTTGAGCAACCTCCAACGTTCATGGTAGATGTTGCCCCTACACCAGCACAAGTGGTGGCGACTGCTGTCGCCTGCGCCTGCACTTTGTTGGCAGTTAACAACAAACAAAAAACAACAACCAAGGCTTTGAAAGCACTGGCAATGTTGCACGGTACGGAAGTAATAATTTTTCTCATGGTAAGAGGTATTAAATGAATACTAATATGCTTTGTTCGATAATTGTCAATTTTATAATTAAAATTTGAATAGTTGTCCTGTTTGTTTACTAGAAATAACTGTTCTGGTACTAAAAAACTTATGCATTTATTTACATTGAAAAGAACATTCATTAACATAGACGTAAAAAGAGGTAAAAAGGTGGCATGGAAATGAAAATATTTTTTGGTCGAAAAGAAGATGAAAACATGATGGGGAGTTTTAACATCCTCTGAGTAGAATTTGGTTTTTTCTGTTGCGGCACGAACCCTTGTAAATAGGGATTTTTAAAGAGGTAGGTCAAAAAGAAGTAGAAGAAAGAAACAAGAAATAAAAACAAAAAGGATGAGGGTTAAAAAAAAGAGAGACTTATCAACCCGAAAAATAACTTACTTTAGTGGCCTTATCTCGACCATTTTGGAAAAACATATACTCAGTAAATCTACTTTTTTGCGAGGACTTCAATGTCCTAAATCTTTATATCTTTACAAGTATCACATTCAGTTGCGCGATAAGCAGTCGGCCGAGCAAACCGCCATTTTCAATCGGGGCAATAAAGTAGGTGTTTTGGCTCAACGGTTGTTTTCTGGAGGTGTTGATGCCACTCCTGCTAAACGCTCTGACAATATAGGTGCTGTAGAAAAAACACAACAACTCATCTCAGAAGGAGTGGAGGTGATTTACGAAGCGGCTTTTCAACACGAACAAGTACTCGCCATACTTGATGTTTTAGTGAAACGAGACAATCAATGGTATGCGTATGAGGTAAAAAGCAGCACCAAAATATCGAATACCTATATAATAGATGCAGCCCTGCAATATTGGGTGATTACCAATTCGGGACTTCCGTTAGCTGATATTTCGTTAATAACAATCAATAATCAATATTTACGGAAAGGAGAATTGAATTTAAACCAATTGTTTGCCATCAAATCGATAAAAACGGAAGTGATGAAACATCAACCCATGGTGGAAGAAAAGATATTTCAATCGAAACTTATAGTTGCCAATGCTGAGCAACCAAAAGTAGCCATTGGCGAACATTGTTTTAGCCCATATACCTGCGATTTTATGGGTACTTGCTGGAAAAATGTTCCGAAGAATTCGGTGTTCGAAATATCAGGTATTTCCAAAACAGAACTTTTTGCTTTGTACAATGAAGGTTACAAAACCATCAACGATATTCCTGAAAACAACAGCTTGTCGGCTAATGCCAATAAACATATACAATCGGTAAAAAATGACAAAGAGCGAATAGATACGGAAGCAATTAAAAAGTTTCTCGACAAGGTAAGTTATCCATTGTTTTTTATGGATTTCGAAACCTTTATGCCAGCCGTGCCATTGTTCGAGGCCACAAAACCATATCAGCACATTCCATTTCAATATTCGTTGCATTACAAACAATCGAAAGCAGCACCATTAGAACATTTTTCTTTTCTTGCCGAACAAGGATTCAATCCTCGAAAAATGTTTCTCGAAAACCTAATGAAAGACACAGAAGGCGAGGGGAGTATACTGGTGTACGACACCTTGATGGAAAAAAATGTATTGAATAGTTTGAAAAATGATTTCCCTGAATATGCATCAAAAATTGAAAATCGTTTGGCTCGCATCATCGATTTGATGGTTCCTTTTCAGGAGAAAAGTTATTATCATCCTGCCATGAAAAATTCGTTTTCAATTAAAAATTTACTGCATGCCTTGGTTCCCGATTTGTCGTATACCTCACTAAGTATTTCAAGTGGAAGTATTGCCATGACCGCCTTCGAACAATTACAAACCGAAACCGATTTGTTTCGCATCATCGAAATAAGAGACCAGTTGCACGAATACTGCAAGCTCGATACCTTATCGATGGTGAAGATTTTCGAGAAATTAGAAGAAGTAGTGATGAGGTAATAGAGTTTCCTTGCCCGTATTAAAAGTAAAATGGAAAATAAACTAACTAATTACGCATCATGGCCCAATCAATTAATATTGGTTAGTCATCGATTGCTTGCTATTCTTGCTTTATTGTTCATTGTTTTTTACTTGATGCAAGGATATTATATTCGTCCGGCCTACGATGATTTGTATTTCATTTCACTTGTTCAGCAAAATGGTTTTTGGGGTTCAATGCACGAGATGTATTTTCATTGGAGCGGTCGTTGGACAGGTTTTGCTATGTATTTTCTTTCCCTCAAATTAGCCAATGGATTCAATGGTTTTCATTCGGTAGCATTCGTCTATTATGTCGCTACCATGGCTGTTTTCGTTTATTCCATTTTTGGAATTATTAAGCCTTTGTTTATCTATTTAAAGGTGGAACTAGATAGAGCACTAATTTTGATTTATAGCATCCTGTTTATAGCATGTTTTTATTTTTTCACTTTTCAGAATATTGAGGTGTGGGGTTGGGTTTGTGGAAACGTTTTTTATCTGCAAAGCTTAGCACTGCTATCAGCAGGAACGGCACTAATAATGAAAAAGAAACGAAAGATAATTCATGATTTTCTTTTGAGTATTAGCTTTGTGTTTGTAGGAGGTAATAATGAAATAGCAAGTCTCATCACAGGATTATTGCTAGTAGCGGTAATCGTTTGTTTTGGTTATCAATCGAAGTTCAAAATACTAGGTTTTAAGAATAGCCCAACTTTTAAAGGTTTATTGATTGCATTGTTTTCGCTATGTATTTCATCAGTCATTTCGTTTTCTGCACCAGGTAATATAGAACGAAGAGGAGAACACCAAACGCCTACTCATGTGAATCAGGACTCTTCAAGTTCGATATTAATGACAAACGTGATATTACAGAAAAAGACCTATGTGGCAATTGGTTTAGCCGCCTTGTTCCTCATTCTAGGAAGGCGGTTGCGAAGAGAAAGAAAAATAAAAATAGACAAAAGAATATTCCGTAAATCAATTCTTATTTTTGGTGTTTTCATTTTTCTTTCGTTATTAGTTTTGTATTTATTCAAACTATTACTCATTGATGCTGTGCTACCATTGAGAGCATATACTTTTACGAGTTTAATTTTGGCGGTGTTCTTTTGCTTGATATTCCTTTATATTGGTTATTTAATTGTTTGCAACTATCATGTATTAGTTATTATTATTGAACTTGTTCTTCCTTTTGCAGTTGTTGTATTACTTACCACACATACCTATAAGCAATACGGTTTGGCAAGTAACTATGCAAAAACCTATGACAATACTATAAACACAATTAAGGAAGGGGTTTTGAAAGAAAGAAAAGAGGTGCTTTATCTCAATCGGATATCTGATGCAGGGACACTTTTGACCATTGATTTAAGAGATACTAATTTAACAATGGAGCCGCTCAAGTCGATTTTAGGTGTTAAATTTGGAATCGAAATAATAGAACCACAAAAAAGTCCTTCCAACTATGGAAGGACTTCTCATGAATGAAGATAAATGTAAGAATTAAAATCGTTCTAGTTTAGAGAAATAAAAGCTACCTTCTATTTCAGCATTTTCATCACTATCCGAACCGTGAACAGCGTTTGCTGCAATCGATTTAGCATAGATTTTACGAATAGTTCCTTCTGCCGCTTTAGTTGGGTCAGTGGCACCAATCAAATTTCTAAACTCAGCAACAGCGTTTTCTTTTTCAAGAATTGCAGCAACAATAGGTCCCGAAGACATGTATTCTACCAATTCTCCATAAAAAGGACGTTCTTTGTGAACTTCATAAAAACTACCTGCACCTTCTTTCGTAAGTTTTGTGTATTTCATTGCAACAATGCGAAAACCAGCATCGTTTATCATTTTTAAGATTCCTCCTATGTAACCGTTAGCAACTGCATCAGGTTTAATCATTGTAAATGTTCTGTTTGTTGTCATTTTTCTTTGTTATTAATTTATTTCTGAGCGCGAAAGTAGTTAAAATTTGAATTTGAAATCCAAAATTATTGATTGATTTGATCGAGTTTAATTAAAATAGTTGGTTTAAAAGTGAATGATTAAAAAGGGACGTACACCGTTAAATTCGATTACATATTTTTGTTTTCCCAATTAAACTTTGGGCGAATGAAACCGGGTTCTCTTCCCATAAATACCCCAAGTTCTCTTCCTCCGTCTACCACAGTAAAACTCATGACATCTTTCTCAATGATAACAGCTTCTTTTTTATTTCTGAAAATATATAGGGAGAGGTAATATGTTCCTGATTGGAAGAACAATTTTGGAAAAGTACAAATCAAATTATTGAGTCCTGTCCTAAGATTTATTCCAGTCGAAGAAGGTGAAAAAGAAAATAATGTTTCACCTAATTCGTTTATCAAGTGAAAAGTTATGTGGTAGTTTTTGAAGTTTTCGTTTTTGAGAGTCAATGAAATATGAAATTCGATGTCTTCATTTTCAACTAGAGGTTCCTCATTAGTTTTGCTATAATTATTCAAACTCATTTGATGAAGTGAAAATTCAGGCTTGTCATATTCACTTGAAAACGTTTTCATATTTTGATTATCCGAGTCCCCTTTCAAATAATAACTTACAGCATTTGTTGTTTCTCCAACGTATTGAACCTTACCGTTCACAAGCACGAGAGCGGTATCGCAGAGACTTTTTACTGCAGCCATATTATGGCTAACAAACAAAACAGTTCTCCCTGTTCCGGCCACATCTTTCATTTTACCTAGGCATTTCTTTTGGAATTCAGCATCGCCAACGGCAAGAACTTCGTCTAATATCAATATTTCTGGTTCGAGATGCGCAGCTACTGCAAAAGCAAGTCGAACACGCATTCCAGATGAATACCGCTTCACGGGAGTGTCAATGTACTTTTCTACACCAGAAAACTCCACAATTTCATCGAATTTTGCACGGATTTCCGCTTTTCTCATCCCAAGAATCGCACCATTTAAAAATATATTTTCGCGACCTGTAAGTTCGGGATGGAACCCTGTACCGACTTCCAGTAAGGCTGCAATTCTGCCCTTTATTTTTATTTCTCCAAGTGTTGGGTAAGTAACCTTAGACAAAAGTTTTAGTAAAGTTGATTTCCCAGCACCATTTTTTCCAATGATGCCGAGCACTTGACCCTCTTTTACATCGAAGTTTATTTCCTTTAAAGCCCAAACTAAATGATTTCCTCCACTATTACGAAGGGAGTTTTCTTGACCAATTTTTACATAAGGATCTTCCTTACCTCTCAGTTTGTACCAAAAGCGATTAAGGTCTTGATAAACCGTACCAGTCCCTACTTGACCTAATCGATACTGCTTGCCTAAATTTTCAACTTTTACTACCGTACTCACTTCAATATTTTTTTGAATGATATTTACATTGTGACAAATTAAGTTTTACGAAAACACTAAACAGTGTCCATAAAACTTTTTTCAACTTTATTAAAAACAACAAAGCCAATAAAAAGTATAACAACTAATGATAAAAAATTGTAAATTAAATATTGAAAATTAAAAACACCTATTCCTAAAAAGCCGTATTTAAATGTTTCAATGATGCTAGTCATTGGGTTCAAGAGTAGTATCCATTTATATTTTTCAGGAACAGAAGACAATGGATAAACCACAGGAGAAGCATACATCAAGAGCTGTACCCCGAATTGAACAAGAAATCTTAAATCACGGTATTTGGTGGTCATTGAAGAAATGATAATACCCAATGCTAAACCATGACCTGCCATTAAGATTAGTAACAGTGGAAAAAGAAAAACCGTGCTATTTACGTTAAGCGGTATTCCTTTATAAAAGTAATAATAAGCCCAAAAACAAAAAAAAAGAACTAGTTGAATAGAAAGTCTTATCATACTAGAGATGATGACTGAAAAAGGTACAATCAATCTGGGGAAATAGACTTTACCAAAAAGGTCTGAATTGACAGAAAATGTGTCAGAGGTCTTTGTTAAACATTCTGAATAATAGCCCCACATTACAATTCCAGACAAATAGAATAAAATATGTGGAACTCCTTCTGTTGAAATTTTCGCAATATTTCCAAAAATAACCATAAACGTTATTGTTGTTAATATAGGTTGAACTATAAACCAAAGTGGGCCCAAAATAGTTTGTTTGTATGTCGCAACAAAATCTCGTTTTACAAATAATAACATTAGGTCTCTATAACGCCAAACTTGTTTAAAATCAATAGAAAATAATGAGGATTTTGGTTTAATTATTAAATCCCAATGTTCTTCAGTTTGAGTCATCATTTACTACTTTTTGCTTTTGCTTGATCCATATCCATAAGACCCCCCCCCATAAGATCGGCCATATCCGTATCCATATCCGTATCCGTATCCGTATCCGTATCCGTATCCACCGTAACCGTAGTTGTAATAATACCTTGCTCTATTTCGTTTTACTCCATTAAGTAGTAACGCGAAGTTTGATAGTTTGTTAGTATCTACTATTTCTTGAGCAATACTAACGACATGTTTTTTAGCATATTTTGCGTTGAGAACGAAAATAGAAATGTCAACACTTTTCATTACTACAAGGGCATCTGTGATTAATCCGACTGGAGGTGTATCAACAATAATGTAATCAAATGCAGTTCTTGCATAGTCAAACATTTCTACCAAATATTTACTCAAAATAATTTCTGATGCATTTGGAGGAGTAGGGCCAGATAGAATAACTGATAAATTATCAATATCTGTAAGAATAATTGTAGACGCAACACTACTTTTTCCGATTAAAATTGTACTTACTCCAACATCCGAAGTCAAATTAAATGCTTTTTGAACTTTCGGTTTATGCAAATCAAGCTCAATAATTAGTACTTTTTTTCCTGCTTTCGCTATTATTGTTGCCAAATTGACAGAACAAAAAGTTTTTCCTTCTCCAGGATTGTACGAAGTGATGAGAATTACTTTTGAATGTAGCCCACTTGCCATGTATTCTAAGTTTGTTCTTATAGCTCTAAAACTTTCGGTGATTGCGGCCTTGGGATCTTTGTCAACTATAATGTATTTTTCACTAGCTTCTTGAGAAAGCATAATTTCTCCTAAAACGGGTAAATTAGTCAATCGTTTTAACTCAAAAATATTCTCAATGGTGGCGAACAACACTGATCTGACAAATACATATATCATGCTTAGAATAATTCCTGAAATCAGGAAGTAATAAAATATTTTCTTTTTATCCGGACGCACAATACCAATTGAGTGCGCTGATTCAATTATTTCAGTTTGAGGTAAAATACCTGCTCTAGCTATAACAGTATTTGCCCTCTGCTCCAATAGGAATTCATACATTTTTTGATTAACATCAACCTTTCTTTGAATGTTTAGGAGTCCAATTTCAGTATGAGGAACCCCCTTAAGAATACTTGTGTAATCCTCAATTTGTTTATCGATATCATCAATCTTATCCTTTAAACCAATTTTAGAATTATGAATATAAGTGATAATGTTTTTCTTAACTAACGATGATTTCTGGTCTATTTGTTTAATATTCTGATTTTCTTCTGTATTGTTGAAGAGCTTAGTGTTGCGTTCCATTTGAAGTGAATAAACTTCGTTGATTGCAGTTTTTAAATAATCATCCCCTTCTTCAATGTAAAATGAAGGTGGTAAAAGTTTTTCATATTTTAATTCACCAATCTTTACAATGTATTGTTCTAGTGATTCGAGAGACTGAATCCAAAGTTGTAACTTTCTTTTTTCATCATCATAATCCATCAGTTTGCTAAAATATTGATCCTCTTGTTTTGTTAAATCAAAAATATTATTGTTTGACTTATAATTTTCTAGATCAGCATCAATTGAGTCGAGAATTTTAACTACTCCAACAAGTTGTTTATCAATATTAATTAACGTATTTTCGTTAATTGTGTATTGAGTTTGGGCAGTATTATCGATATAGACCTTTGATAACGTATCAAGTATTGTTATTGCTCTGGAAGGGATTTGATCTTCTAAGGACAACTCCAAAACCGTTGTATTTTCTAAAGCTTCAATACCAAGTGAATTTTTAATGGAATAAACAAGATTATTTATATTATGGATCTGTATGATATAGTTATTGTTTTTTAATCCCAAGAAGCTTTTGTCGTTAATAGAAGGATTTCTGCTTGCAGTAAAAATAAAATTATCATCAACTATTTCTTTTTCAAATGGATAATTTGCACTAACCTCCTTATTATCTTTTTTATAACTTAATGAGAAGTGCTTTGAGTCAAGAATTTTAAATTTGAAATCTTGTTCATAAAATGATGTTGCTAAGTAGGAAAATCGAAAATCAAAAGGCATTGATTCGTATACTTCTGTAGTTTTTAGCCTTCCTACAATGAAATATGACACATCAATTTTTAGTTTAGACACGGCTTTTTCAATTAAGTCATTCGATGTGATGACTCTAATTTGGTTATTATTATCTTGATAATCTTGGTTAAATCCTAAGCCTTTAAACAACGACTGCTGATAATCATAAGTATTATTTGATTTTAATAGAATTTGGGTTTTAGCTGCGTATATATCAGGAAGTTTGTATGTATAAAAATATGCAATCACCATGGAAACCATGATAAAAAATAAAATAATATACCAATTTTTAGAAAAGACTTTTGTGAATGTTCTTAAATCATCCAACTCTATGATATTCTGTTTTTTCTTGTCAGCCATGTTTTTTGAAGTTTGCAAATATAAGAAAATATCCAAACGTACCCCGTACTGGTAACTTTCTAATGAAAAATAAATAAAAAAAGCTGCTCCTTTTCAAGAACAGCTCGATTTATGTATAAATAAAATCTAATTGTTTAGCATAACAGGCATTACAAGCATTAAGATATCCTCTGCCGGATTTTCATTTTCTGTTGGTAAAAGAATCCCAGCACGATTTGGGGCACTCATTTCTAAATTCACATTTTCGCAGCTTAAATTGCTTAGCATTTCAGCTAGAAATTTTGAGTTAAACCCTATTTCCATATCCTCTCCAGCGTATTGACACGTCAAGCGTTCGCTAGCTTCATTTGAAAAATCTAAATCTTCAGCTGAAATACTCAACTCACTTCCTGCAATTTTTAAGCGAATCTGATGAGTTGTTTTATTTGAGAAAATTGAAACACGTCTGATTGAACTTAGAAAAGATACTCTATCAACGGTTAATTTATTGGGATTCTCCTTAGGAATGACTGCTTCATAATTAGGGTACTTTCCATCTATTAAACGACATACCAAAACGCTATTGTCAAAAGAGAAAAGCGCATTGGTATTGTTGTACTCAATTTTTACAATTCCATCCATGCTTGCTAAGGCGTTTTTCAATAAATTTAATGGCTTTTTGGGAATAATGAAAGAGGAGGCCGTCCCTGCTTTTGTATCGGTCCTTCGATAACGCACCAGTTTGTGTGCATCTGTAGCAACAAAAGTAATATTCTCTTGTGATAGTTGACAAAATACTCCTGACATAACTGGTCTCAAATCGTCATTTCCTGTAGCAAAAATTGTTTTATTGATGGCAGAAGATAGCACATTAGCCTCTAGCTCTAATGAAGAAGAAGACTCTAGAACTGGTAATTTTGGAAACTCATCGCCATCGTGGCCAGTAAGCTTATATTTTCCATAGTCTGAAATAATCTCTATTCCAAATTTCGTGAGGTCAAAACTAAATGTTAGCGGTTGATCTGCAAACGTTTTCAAAGTTTCTAATAGAAGTCTTGCTGGTACTGCAATACTTCCAGCATCTTTCGATTCGATACTTATTATAGTTGTCATTGTAGTCTCCAAATCTGAAGCAGAAATTTTAAGTTGATTTTTATTTACATCAAACAAAAAATTATCCAATATTGGCAATGCGTTGTTTGTGCTGAGTACACCACTCACCGCTTGTAATTGTCTTAATAAAGTAGTACTGGAAACAATAAATTTCATTTCGTTGTCAAATTAAAAAGTTGTTTTAATATTAAAATTGAGCACAAATGTAATGTATTTACTTTTATCTCAAAATATACTTTAAGAATTATTACCATTACTTTTAAACATTAAATTTTTGAAAACTAGTTAAAGAGGAGAGTCCGATAAATCTATTAATATTTTTTAGCCCAAAAATCAATTTAGTGTTTAATTAGATGGGTGTTGAGAAAGTAAGATAGAAGCGCACATCAAAAATTCAATCTAACCACAAAGTTAGTCATGTTTCTTTTGGAAATATCCAATTTCAGGAAAGAGTTTTCCAAAAACGTAATATTGACACATCACAAAATCTTTTCCGTTTGACATTAACGCATCCAATCTATCTGTATCATATATGATTTCTTTCCCATCTGTTCCGAACAAACCATGTCTTCTTGGCCATCTGTTAAAGAAGGTTGTTTTGTTTGTGTTTCCTTTAGAATCTTTTATAGTTAGTATTTTTATTGGAGTAGTTTCTAAAGTTGAATCAATCTGTTTTCGCGTGATACTAACTTCGAAGCTCTCGAAATTTACTTGTTGAAAATAAGAAAGGTATTGCTTAACGGACATCGCTTCTAAATTTGAAATAGGTTGGCTAGAGGTCAAAGAATGTACTTCATAATTATTATTCCCTTTTACTATTAACTCAAAACCTTTTTCAGGGTTATTCATTAATTCAAGTTTGATTGATTTTATCTCATTTGGATTGAAATGATAAATAGTTCTATCTCTCCATCCAGCTTCTTCAGTAAAATACCTTGAAGTTAAATACCCTTCGAATCCTGGAATGTATGTAATAAAAGGTTTTGCAGAAGTTTGCATGGTTTCAGGATCTATCAAAATCATGTAGGTTCCAGTTGCATCTTGAGTTTCGGTTCCAACATAATAAGCCTTAGTGAGTTTATTGTTTTGGTAAATTTCACACTTAATGGCTTTCGAAGCAAGTCTTTTAACTACGTTACTTATCGCGTTTTTCCCAATCGGTTCCTTTATATCTATCTTGTTTATAGTTAAGAGTAGCGTTTGTACCACATCAATGCGCGCATCATATTTTCCGTTTACTGTCCAATGTCCAGTAGGTGAGCGTTCGAGTAGAATGGTGTTGTCTTTTTTATCCGCTAGAAAGATTTTGTTTATTGATGCGGTATCAGCTACGGCAAAATCTCTTAGTGTTTCTTTTATAGTTCCATTATGATTGTTCGAAATGAACCAGAACGAAAGCGCTCCAAGGACTATAAC
>Ga0194047_10002199_pt1 | contig 11318 bp, 9 predicted proteins | sample JunL225m_MetaG_2_FD_160070 | JGI IMG/M metagenome (GOLD analysis project Ga0194047, IMG submission 160070) | Anoxic zone freshwater microbial communities from boreal shield lake in IISD Experimental Lakes Area, Ontario, Canada - Jun2016-L221-5m | ecosystem: Environmental > Aquatic > Freshwater >...
TTGTCTTATGGTGGGTGGTTGCACGTTTTGTGTGGCCTCCATTGATTAAGGCATTGGATGAGCGTTCAAGCAAAATTGCTGATGGTTTGGCTGCTGCCGAGCGTGGAAAAGAAGAATTGGCACTCGCAAATAATGCGGCTGAGCAAGAGCTTTCTAAAGCACGTCAAGAAGGTGTGCTGCGTGTAGCTGAAGCAGAAAAACGCGCACAAATGTCGGCTGATGAAATTCGTACTAATGCTCAAGCAGAAGCTACGCGCATTATTTCTCAAGCCAAAGAAGATGCAGACCAACAGGTAACACGCGCTCGTGAAGTTTTGCGTGCAGAGGTTGCCGTATTGGCCGTTAAAGGTGCAGAGCAAATTTTGCGTCGTGAAGTTGACGCTAAAGCGCATAGTGCACTGCTTGATCAACTGAAGGCAGAGCTTTAATATGGCTGAATTAGCCACCATTGCTCGCCCTTATGCTGAGGCGCTTTTTCAAAGCGCAAAGCCTGCTGAGCTTGCCTCAATGTTAGAGCAGCTAAATGAGTTGGCTCAGCTTGCTGCGCTCCCTGAGGTTGCCAGTTTGTCTAACAATCCAAAAGTTTCTGAAGCTGATTTAACTAAGCTTTTATCTGGCATGGTGAAGACAAAGTTAGATGGCAAAGTTTCGAGCTTTTTAAGTCTTGTGAATCAAAGCCATCGCTTGGCAGCTATCCCTGAAATTGCAAGTCAATTTGAGGCGATGAAGAATAAGAGCGAAGGCGCAGCAGAAGTAATGATTACCAGCGCATTCCCTTTAGAGGGAAACGCATTAAATGATTTGTTGTCAAGTTTGAAGAAGCGCTTTGGGGGTAAAGATTTACGCCCAACTATTCAGATTGATCCAGCATTGATAGGCGGAGTTCGCATTCAAGTTGGTGACGAAGTAATGGATAGTTCTGTAAAGGCACGGTTAGCTCAAATGCAAGCAAGTCTTGGCGCATAAGTTATCCCTATTAAGAACATACGAAATAAGACCTAGGAGTAAGTAATGCAACTCAACCCTTCCGAGATCAGCGAGCTGATCAAAAGCCGAATTAGCGAAATGGGTGTTGATACCCAATCTCGTAACGAAGGCACTGTGATTTCAGTGACCGATGGTATTTGCCGTGTTCATGGCTTGTCTGGCGTAATGCAGGGCGAAATGTTGGAATTCCCGAATAACACCATCGGCCTTGCTTTGAATCTGGAGCGGGACTCTGTTGGTGCAGTAGTTTTAGGTGAATACACCCATATTAAAGAAGGCGATCCAGTTAAATGTACTGGTCGTATTTTGGAGGTTCCAGTTGGCCCAGAATTGCTTGGACGCGTTGTAAATGCGCTCGGCCAACCAATTGACGGTAAAGGCCCAATCAATACTAAGTTAACCGACTTTATTGAAAAAGTTGCTCCAGGCGTTATCGCACGTCAATCAGTTAGTCAGCCATTGCAAACTGGCTTGAAGGCGATTGATGCAATGGTTCCCATCGGCCGTGGTCAGCGTGAGTTGATCATTGGTGATCGTCAAACTGGTAAGACTGCAGTTGCGGTTGATGCGATCATTAATCAAAAAGGTAAAGGCGTTTATTGCGTTTACGTGGCGATTGGTCAAAAAGCTTCTACGATTGCTAACGTGGTTCGTAAGCTCACCGAATTGGGCGCAATGGAGTACACCGTGGTTGTTGCCGCAAGTGCTTCTGAGTCTGCAGCGATGCAGTACCTCTCTGCCTATGCAGGTTGCACCATGGGTGAATACTTCCGCGATCGTGGCGAAGACGCTTTGATTGTTTATGACGACTTGACCAAGCAAGCGGTTGCTTATCGTCAAATTTCCTTGTTGCTCCGCCGCCCACCAGGACGCGAAGCTTATCCTGGCGATGTGTTTTACCTCCACTCACGCTTGCTTGAGCGCGCTGCTCGTGTAAATGCTGAGTATGTCGAGAAGTTCACTAATGGTGCTGTTAAAGGTAAAACGGGTTCTTTGACAGCATTGCCCATTATTGAAACTCAAGCCGGTGACGTTTCTGCATTCGTTCCAACAAACGTCATTTCTATTACCGATGGTCAGATCTTCTTAGAAACTGACTTGTTCAATGCTGGCGTGCGTCCCGCGATTAATGCGGGTATTTCTGTTTCCCGTGTTGGTGGTGCAGCACAAACTAAAGTGATCAAGAAATTGTCTGGCGGTATTCGTACCGACTTAGCGCAGTATCGTGAGTTGGCAGCGTTTGCTCAGTTCGCTTCTGACCTTGATGATGCAACCCGTAAGCAACTCGAGCGCGGTAAGCGTGTTACAGAGTTGTGCAAACAGGCTCAGTACAAACCTTTGCAGGTTTGGGAAATGGCCGTTTCACTTTATGCAATGAATAATGGTTACTTCGATGATCTTGAAGTGAAGCATGTATTGGGATTTGAAAAAGGTTTGCAAGACCATTTGAAATCTAAATATGCTGACTTAGTTGCGCGTATTGAAGAAACCAAAGACTTAAGCAAAGATGACGAAGCTGCTTTGCGTGCTGCAATTGAGGACTATAAGCGCTCATCCTCCTTCTAAGAGGGCACGCATAAATCATGGCAAGCACAAAAGAGATACGATCAAAGATCAAGAGCGTGCAAAACACGCGCAAGATCACGAAGGCAATGGAAATGGTCGCTGCATCCAAGATGCGCCGCGCCCAGGAGCGCATGCGCAATGCGCGCCCATACGCTGAAAAAATTCGCGAGATTGTTGCTAATCTTTCTAAGGCTAATCCTGAGTTTCGCCCTGCTTACATGGCAACTCGCGAAGTTAAGAAGGCCGGTACTATTTTGGTTACAACAGACAAGGGATTGTGCGGTGGTTTAAATACCAACGTCCTGCGTTTGATTACGAACCAAGTGCGCGATATGCAGGAAAAAAATATTGAGATTGCCTATACCGCAATTGGTTCAAAAGGCCTACAGTTTTTGAATCGCTCAAAAGCAAAACTGATTTCTCAAACAATTCAAATTGGCGACACACCACATTTGGATGTGTTAATTGGTGCAATTACTGCCCAGTTAGAAGCGTTTGAGCGTGGCGAGATTGATGCTGTTTATTTGGCATACACCCGCTTTGTAAATGCAATGAAACAAGAGCCTGTTTTAGAGAAGCTTTTGCCTTTAGAGTCAGCCGCTTTAACTCCTGAAGACACATCAGGACCATCGTGGGATTACATTTATGAACCTGACGCTGAGTCCATTTTGAATGGCTTGTTAAAGCGTTACGTTGAGGCAATGATTTATCAGGCGGTTGCCGAAAATATGGCTTCGGAACAATCTGCGCGTATGGTCTCTATGAAGGCTGCTTCAGATAATGCGAAGAACGTGATTGGCGAATTGCAATTGGAATACAACAAAACACGACAAGCTGCTATTACAAAAGAGCTATCTGAGATTGTTGGTGGAGCGGCTGCGGTTTAAGCAGTCAGCATTTAGGAATACGAAAGAATTCAGGAATTAAAAGCGGAGAAATGCGATGAGTAACGGAAATATCGTGCAATGTATCGGACCAGTGGTGGACATTCAGTTCCCACGCGACAAAATGCCAAGCATCTACGATGCGCTGACATTAGTTGATAGCGGTGAAAAATCATTTGCTGAAAAAGGCTTGACCTTTGAAGTTCAGCAACAAATCGGCGATGGTGTAGTTCGCGCAATTGCCATGGGTGCAAGCGATGGCTTGCGTCGTGGCATGGAAGTCAAGTCTACTGGTAAGCCAATTTCTGTTCCGGTTGGCCCTGCAACTTTGGGTCGCATCATGGACGTTTTGGGGCGCCCAATTGATGACGCAGGTCCAATTGCCACTGAAGAGCGTCGTGCTATTCACCAGCCAGCACCTAAGTTTGATGAGCTCTCACCTTCTGTTGACCTGCTAGAAACCGGTATTAAAGTTATTGACTTAGTTTGCCCGTTCGCTAAAGGCGGTAAGGTTGGCTTGTTCGGCGGTGCTGGCGTTGGTAAGACCGTGAACATGATGGAATTGATTAACAACATCGCCAAGCAACACTCAGGCTTGTCTGTGTTTGCTGGTGTTGGCGAGCGTACTCGTGAAGGTAATGACTTCTATCACGAGATGAAAGAATCTAACGTTGTCGATAAAGTGGCAATGGTGTTTGGTCAGATGAACGAGCCTCCTGGCAATCGTTTACGCGTGGCATTGACTGGCTTGACAATGGCTGAAGCATTCCGTGACGAAGGCCGTGACATTTTGTTCTTTGTTGACAATATTTACCGCTATACATTGGCCGGTACCGAAGTTTCTGCCTTGCTCGGTCGTATGCCTTCTGCCGTGGGTTATCAACCTACATTGGCTGAGGAGATGGGTAAGCTGCAAGAGCGTATTACTTCAACGAAGACGGGCTCGGTTACCTCTATTCAGGCTGTTTATGTACCTGCGGATGACTTAACTGATCCATCACCAGCGACAACCTTTTTGCACTTAGACTCCACCGTTGTTTTGTCGCGTGACATTGCTGCTTTAGGTATTTATCCAGCAGTTGATCCCTTGGACTCCACCAGCCGTCAGCTGGATCCACAAGTAGTTGGTCAGGAACACTATGACGTAGCACGTGAAGTGCAGATGACATTGCAACGTTACAAAGAATTGCGCGACATTATTGCGATTTTGGGTATGGACGAATTGTCACCAGAAGATAAATTGGCTGTATCGCGTGCCCGTAAGATTCAGCGCTTCTTGTCTCAGCCTTTCCACGTTGCTGAAGTATTTACCGGTTCACCAGGTAAATACGTTCCATTGAAAGAAACTATCCGTGGTTTCAAGATGATTTGTAGTGGCGAGTTAGATCACTTGCCAGAGCAAGCGTTCTATATGGTGGGTTCAATTGATGAAGCCATCGAGAAGGCTAAGAAGCTTTAATCGAAAGTATCTAGGAAATTATGTCAAACATACATGTCGACGTAGTGAGTGCCGAGAAGTCCATTTTCAGTGGAGAGGCCAAGTTTGTGGCCCTTCCAGGTGAAGGTGGTGAGCTCGGCATCTTGCATGGCCACACCCCATTAATCACACGTATTCGTCCGGGCTCTGTACGCATTGAAAAAGCAGATGGTGATGAAGAGTTTGTATTTGTTGCCGGTGGCTATTTAGAAGTTCAGCCAGATCGCGTTACCGTATTGGCAGATACTGCTATTCGTGGACACGATCTTGACGAAGCAAAAGCCTTAGAGGCAAAAAAACGCGCAGAAGAGGCGATGCAAAACCGTGGTACTGACTTTGATCTGGCTCTAGCCCAGTCTGAGTTTGCTATGGCAGCTGCGCAGCTCGCTGCAATTGCACGTTTCCGTCGTAAAAAATAAATACAGGCTATCCACTTGCTGTTAAATGATCGCTTTTTAAGAGCTTGCCTTGGCGAAGCAGTTGATCAGACGCCGCTTTGGCTTATGCGCCAGGCCGGAAGATATCTTCCTGAATACAACGCTACCCGCGCTAAAGCTGGAAGCTTTCTTGGCCTTGCTAAAAACCCCACTTATGCCACTGAGGTAACTCTTCAGCCCTTGGATCGCTATCCATTGGATGCAGCGATTTTGTTTTCCGATATTTTGACTATCCCTGACGCTATGGGATTGGGATTGAAATTTACCACCGGCGAGGGCCCGAGTTTTGATCACCCTTTGCGTACTGAAGAGGCGGTTAAAAAATTACGCGTTGCTGACATGAATCAGCTGAAATATGTATTTGATGCTGTATCAGAAATTCGCAAGGCATTAACCTCTGATGGCAATCAGCGTGTGCCCTTGATTGGCTTTTCTGGAAGCCCGTGGACATTAGCTTGTTACATGATTGATGGGTCAAGCTCGGATGATTTCCGGCATGCTAAAACCATGATGTTTAGTCGCCCGGATTTATTGCAGTACATATTAGATATCAACGCCCAATCAGTGGCAGCATATTTAACAGAGCAAGCAAAAGCTGGGGCACAAGCGCTGATGATTTTTGATACTTGGGGTGGAATGCTGCCTGATGGCTGGTATCAAAAAATGTCTTTAGCTTCAATGCAAAAAGTAATCGCATTATTGCCGCGTGAACACGAAGGCAGAAAAATACCCATCATCATGTTTACAAAAGGTGGCGCCATTTGGTTAAACGATATGGCACAGGTTGGCGCTGATGTTATTGCAATGGACTGGACGATGTCTCTTAGCCGTGCGCGCAGACAACTGCTAGCGCTTAATAAGCCACTAGCATTACAAGGTAATCTAGACCCCCTAATATTGTTCTCTGAGCCCAAAGAGATAGCTACGCAGGCAACTCTCATCTTGGAGGATTTGGCCAGCGCTCCAGCCCTTAAACCCGGCTTGCATCCTCTTGACGGCCATATATTTAATTTGGGTCACGGTATTTCTCAGTTCACCCCTCCTGAGAGCGTCACTGTACTTGCTGAAACTGTCATTAATCGGTCAAGGTCGCTTAGACAAAGTCATAACGCTAAGTGATCGCTAACTTTTAGCTAGAATTTTATAAAAAGTTATGCACAGATTGGTGCAAATTTCAAAATTCATGAAGATTCGGAATAAAGATAAACATTAACCTCCGAAATTGATTGTAATACATTGATTTATATAGTTTTTAATAAAAAAGCTCAAAAACAGTGCAATCTTAGCCAACTGGTAAATTAGTCTATAAATCAAAATCATTGGATGATATCCACAGACTTATCCACAGGCAAAAGAAAGACTGAAGTAAAAAATGGCCCCACCAATCGTGGTTCAGGTAGTTGTTGATAAGCCCTTGGCCCAGGGCTTTGATTATTTATGGGATTCAGAAAGACTGGGAGCTGACCCAAAGATAGGGCAGCTTGTGTCTCTACCCTTTGGGCGCTCAAACCTGGTGGGCGTCATTATAAAAGTTAGCACTCACTCCGATTTTGCGATTGACAAGTTAAAGTCAATCAGTAGCTTAGCCCCCCTTCCTCCTTTTGACCGAGAAGCCTTGAGGCTGATGAACTTTGCCAGCCAATACTATATTCATGCCCTTGGCGAAACCATCATTCCAGCGATTCCACAAATGTGGAAAAAGCCAGAAAACTGGGAAAAGATTCCTCAAAAACTGATAGCTGCAGAAGATAAGAAAAAGAAAAAAAATCAGCAGGAGAAAAGTGAGGGCTATATCAGCGAGGCTGAGCTCAATGGTGAACAGCAGCTGGCTTTAGAAAAATTACGCGAATCTACTGCAGAGAAAAATCAATTTAGGGCCTTTCTTTTACAGGGCCAAACCGGTAGTGGCAAAACTGCAGTATTTTTAAACTGGTTAAGCGAGGCTTTGGATGATGTCAGTGCACAAGTGTTACTCCTTGTGCCCGAAATTAATTTAACACCACAGTTAGAACGTAGAGTGCGCGCCTATTTTCCTGAAAAGAAAATGGCAGTCCTACACAGTGGAGTAACAGAAAAAGAAAGAGGCATTGCTTGGTATGAGGCGATGACTGGAAAGGCACAAATTATTTTGGGCACCAGATTGGCAGTGTTAACCCCGCTTCCAAATCTTCGCGCAGTCGTGGTAGATGAAGAGCACGACCCCTCTTATAAGCAGCAAGACGGAATTCGCTACTCAGCTCGCGATCTTGCAATTTGGCGAGCACATGATGTGAAAGTTCCGATTCTGCTTTCCTCAGCTACGCCATCTTTGGAAACCTGGATGGCAGCAAAAGCGGGTCGCTATGAATACATCCGCCTTGACCAGCGGGCACAAGGAGCGAGCCTACCCAAGGTTCACTTAATTAATACGCGTGACCCTCAAAACCAATATAGTCCCGGTGATCTTGGCAGACCCAAAGACAAAAGTGTAGTAACCAAAACTCTTGCTAATGCTATCAATAAAAATTTAGAAGATAAAAAGCAAAGTCTGATACTAATTAATCGAAGGGGTTATGCCCCAGTATTAAGTTGCAGTGCTTGTACCTGGCTTTCGAAATGTCAGCAGTGCAGCTCCTATATGGTGATGCATAAAGCGGGCGTATTGACTAAAAAATCTGCCTTGAGCTGTCATCATTGCGGCCTGGTGAAGTCCATTCCAAGCCACTGCCCCGATTGCGGAAATGCCGATCTCAAAACCCTTGGACAGGGCACACAAAAAATTGAAGACGCGATTGATGAGATGTGGTCTGGGGCTAGAGTCCTACGGGTTGATACAGATGCTAGCAGAGGAGGTAAGACTGCAGAAGCATTGTTTCAAGAGATTCATGAAGGCAATGTAGATATCGTAGTTGGGACACAAATGATCGCCAAGGGACACGATTATCAAAATATTGGGCTGGTTGGCGTTCTAGATGCTGATGGCAGATTATTCTCGCAAGATTTCAGAGCTTCAGAAAGGCTCTTTGCACAATTGGTACAAGTTGCCGGGCGTGCAGGACGATCGGGAAAAGATGGGCAAGCTGGAGGCGATATTTATATCGAAACCCAATATCCAGAATCGGCAATATTTCAATATTTGATGCGTCACGATGTGGATGGTTTTTTATCCCACATATCTTCTGAAAGGCAAGAAGCAGGATTACCACCGTTTTCATATCAAGCTTTAGTACATGCAGAAGCCAGAAGTCTAGATAGGGCGATTCAATTTTTAGGGACACTAAAGGGGCATTTAAAGTCACTGGCCCTTATATCTAAGGGGCTTAGAGTTTACGACCCCGTACCAAAAGCAGTCATGCGGGTGGCGGGCATCGAGCGCGCTCAACTCCTCATTGAAGCTGGAAGTCGCAAACTACTCCAGGAGGTTTTAGAGGCGCTTGACCAGCATTTACGCGAAAATTCTCAAGGGAGAATTAGCAAAAATACACGAGTGCGCTGGTTAATTGAGCGCGATCCAATCGCTATTTAATTTTCTGCTTAGCCGCCTGCAGTAGCGCTATATTTTTCAAGACTCATGAGTTGGTCAAGCTCGGACGCTAGAGAACTTTCTGAGCTTGGCTTGATTTTGAACAACCAAACCTCATAAGGCTTTTCATTCACCAGTTCTGGTGTGGCATCTACTGCTTCATTTAATGAAACAATCTCTCCGCTTACTGGCGCATGAATATCACTGGCAGCCTTTACGGACTCAATCGCCGCAATGGCCTCACCTTGTTTTACTTGCTGTCCAAGCTTGGGGGCCTGAAAAAACATCACATCACCCAAAGCTTCTTGAGCATGGCTGCTAATACCAACCCACACTAAGCCACCGCCTTCAACATTAGCCCATTCGTGAGTTTCTGCAAATTTAAATGTATCTTGGGTATTCATTAGAGATATTTCATTGGGGGTGGTAAATCAAATCCCCCTGTGAGTAATGGCTCATGCCATTACCACCCTTTAAGGTTTTGCTGAGCCAGTACGATGCGTACGGTTGTACAAGCAGCTAGCACAAATCCAGCGTTGCTTACGGTTACTTGTTGGAATCCAAGTGCCGCCTTCAAGTCGCTTTTCGCGACTGCAAGAAGAGCAAAACTTTAGGCTTTGAGAGGTATCTTGGGTAGCGGCTGGAGTCGAAGTAGTCATGGGCAATCCGGGGTAAGTCAAATCTTTATTCAGAAGATCTATTTTACCCGTTTTGTCCCGCTAGGGCTGGGCTTAAGACAACTCGGACAGAATCGGCCGTTTTATTGCCTTCAAAGTCCAGCCAAGCCTTATTTTCAAAGTCATACAGCTTGCACTTGCTGGCTGTATCAAAATACCAGTTCCAAGAGAACTTTTGGATAAAAATACGCTCTGGGAGGATAGTTTCTAAGGTATTTTGAGCTTCTTGGAGGCGGTACAGTGGCACACTCATGTCCACGTGGTGTGCAGTGTGCTCCATGATGTGGTGCATTAAAGAGCCCCAAATCCAATTAAATGTGAGGTGAACCGTTGTTGAAACGAAAGGCTGGGAGCGGAGCCATTCAGACTTTTTGTCGTACCAAGACACAGATGGGTGAGTATGGTGAACATAGACTACAAACCCAATCATCCCATTCCAAAACAAAAAGGGGATGGCAAAACCAGTAATGAGGCCAAGCCAAATTGATTGGCCAGTAGAAATAGCGCCAGCAATAAGACAGGCGATCCAAACAATTGCAAATCCAGTAACCAGCAAGTTATCTTTTAAGAAAATTGGACGATCACCGGGTTTGTTCTTGGCATTTGGGAAGTACTCGCGTCTCCACCAAATCTCAATAAGGTAGTAGAAAACAGGGCCCCAGCCACTGCGATAAAAGCGCTCTAAGGCCTTACGCCATGAGGGTAGTGCGTCGTATTCTGATTTCGAAAGAGGCGCCCAAACAAAGTCAAAGCCTTTTAAATTGGTTTGACCATGGTGCACAACGTTATGCCCAACATCCCACAAGCTATATGGTGTGAGTGAGGGTAAAAATGCAATGCGTCCTAAAACTTTATTTAGATCGCGATTAGGTGTAAAGCTTTGGTGGCATGCATCGTGACCAAGGATAAAGATGCGACCGGTTACAAAACCAGCAAGCAAGCCAAAAATAATTTTGAGAATGATGCTTTCAACAAAGATCGTTCCAGCAATACAGCCCAACCATAAAGCAGCATCAATGAACAGGAGCATAATCGCGCGCCCTGTTTCTCCTTGTGCCATAGGGATTAACCAGCTCCGAATAATTTTGCGGTGCGGCAATGGCGCCTCTGGAGGCAAGGGATTGTTCAGTGACGGTTCTGAAAGGGCTGAATTTAAATGTGTAGACACGATAAGAATCAATAAGTTAGAACTAAATAATAGTGGCTTTTATGACTTTATGCATGATGTAGGTCAAAAACCCCTCTGTTTTGGCGCGCCCGGCAGGAATCGAACCTGCGACCCTTGGCTTCGGAGGCCAATACTCTATCCACTGAGCTACGGGCGCTATGGGAACTACATAGCCATATTGTAAGTGCCTATAGCACTACTCTCTAGTTATAATCACCGCAAACCAACCTTCAACCCATTAAATAATAAGTTCCTATGAGCAACGAGCACGGAAATCTAATTAAATCCCCAAAGCAACTCATCATCATCGTATTTGCATGTTTTTTTGTGCCACTAATCATTATTTTGTTACTAATGGTATTTGTAAACAATGGCAAGCGCGGAGAATCTAATGCTACTACGGAGCAATTGATTAAACCGGTAGCCCAGTTAAATTTTCAGGATGCCAGCGCTCCGGCTCCTGCAGCCGCTAAATAAGGCTTAGCACATCTCCAAAAGCTGGCTTTATGCCAGCTTTTTATTTGTCAGCACTTTTATCTTTTGCATCTAGAGCAATTTGATAAGCCTCTTTCTTTGTAAGGCCCAGTGCTTGAGATAAGACTGCAGCAATTTCTTTGCTA
>Ga0194047_10002202_pt1 | contig 11311 bp, 8 predicted proteins | sample JunL225m_MetaG_2_FD_160070 | JGI IMG/M metagenome (GOLD analysis project Ga0194047, IMG submission 160070) | Anoxic zone freshwater microbial communities from boreal shield lake in IISD Experimental Lakes Area, Ontario, Canada - Jun2016-L221-5m | ecosystem: Environmental > Aquatic > Freshwater >...
TAGCTTGTATGTACCTCACCTGCAAGGTAAAACTGGAGATAAAGTTGAATTCAACGATGTATTATTCGTTGATAATAATGGAAGCATTTCTTTTACTTCTAAGGTAAAAGTGAAGGCTGAGATTACAAACGACTTAGTTCAAGGTGACAAAGTGATCGCTTTTAAAATGAAGAGAAGAAAGGGTTTCCGCAAGAAACACGGTCACAGAACTCATTATACACAGATCAAAATCGAAAATATCGCTTAGTCAAAGGGCTAATTGATTGTTTTCAAGTTAATAATAAGCTAGAAAAAAGAATATACTATGGCACACAAAAAAGGAGAAGGTTCCGTAAAAAACGGCCGTGATTCACAAAGCAAACGCTTAGGTGTTAAAATTTATGGTGGTCAACCAGCCTTATCTGGCAACATCATTATACGCCAAAGAGGTACTGTTTACCATCCTGGTAAAAACGTTGGAGTTGGCTCTGACTTTACCTTATTCGCACTTACCAATGGTATTGTTGAATTTAAAAAAGGCAGAAACAACCGTTCTACAGTATCCATTTTACCCGTAGAAACAGTCGCTTAAAAAAATAATTTTGCAGATATAATAAAAGTTTTTTATTTTTAATTCATATTTACTAACCATTAAATCTAAAAAACATGGCAACTGCAAAAAAAGCCGCTAAAAAAGCTGCTGCAAAAAAAGCTGCTCCTAAGAAAAAAGCTGCAAAGAAAGCCGCTAAAAAAGCTGCTCCTAAGAAAGCTGCTAAAAAAGCTGCTCCTAAGAAGAAAGCTGCAAAAAAGAAGGCTGCTAAAAAGAAATAATTATCGCAAGATAATTAAATCGTCTTTTTTGCTTTTAGCAAAAATAGATTTGAAGTCCTCCCCGTTTACGGGGGGGATTTTTTTTTGAATAATTTTTTATACTTTACATATCCAATGCAAAATTACGAAATCGCAGAATATTTTTCTTTGCTGAGTAAACTCATGGACATTCATGGTGAGAATGAATTCAAAATTAAGTCTTATGCAAATGCTGCATTTACATTAGATAAACTTACAGATCCTGTAATGGATATGTCTCCAAGTGAATTGTTTGCACAACGTGGCATTGGAGAAGCGATTGGTCAAAAGATATTACAACTCATTGAAAATAAGCAGTTTACGTTATTAGAAACTTATCTAGAAAAAACACCTCCTGGTATCATTGAATTGATAAAAATAAAAGGATTGGGTCCTAAAAAAATTAGAACCATTTGGAAAGAATTAGAAATTGAAAGCATTGGTGAACTACTTTATGCATGCGAAGAAAATAGATTAATCAACTACAAAGGTTTTGGTGCGAAGACACAAAAAAATATACAAGAGAGTTTAGCGTATTATTTACAACATCAAGGAAGTTATTTGTACCAGCAAGTAGAAAGTTTAGTAATTGCTTTAAAAGAATCTTTAGAAAATAAATTTCCCAATGCAATGCATGAGGTAGTGGGCGCATTCAAAAGACAAATGGAAAGTTTGGAGTTTTTAGAAATTGTAAGTACTTGTAGTGAAAAAGAATTAATCAATTGGTTGATAGAAAAAGAATTTACTGTTATAAAAAGTGATGCCTATTTAAGTTCAAAAGGGAGCGATAATTTTGAAATTAGATGGTATTTGACCACCCAAGAACTGTTCCATTGGACCGATTTTAGTTTGTCCTGTTCGCCCGAATTTTTGAAAAAATGGGTCGAAAATCCTCTTTTTCAGAAAAATTTTAAATTTATTTTTCCACAGACCATCTTTGAACAATTGGGGATTGCTTACATCCCCCCAGCCCAAAGAGAGGATCCAGCAATTATTGAACAAGTTTTAAAACAACCGCTCAAAGGAACCATTCAAATAAAAGACATCAAAGGAATCATTCATTCGCATAGTACTTGGAGCGATGGGGTACATACTATAGAACAAATGGCCATTGCTGCCATAGAAAAAGGATATGAATATTTAGTGATTAGCGACCATTCCAAATCGGCCTTCTATGCAAATGGTTTGCAATTGGATCGCATACAGGCACAACATAAAGAAATTGATGCCCTCAATAAAAAATTAGCCCCCTTTGTTATTTTTAAAAGTATTGAATCGGATATATTAAATGATGGCAGCTTGGACTACCCCGATGAAGTGCTGGCCAGTTTTGATATCGTGATTGCTTCCATTCATTCTAATTTAAAAATGACCGAGGAGAAAGCCATGATGCGTTTGTTAAATGCCGTCAACAATCCCTATACAAGCATCTTAGGCCATCTTACCAGCCGTTTGTTATTAAGTAGAAAAGGATACCCTGTAAATCACGAAGCCATTATAGAAGCCTGTGCAAATAATGATGTGGTGATTGAACTGAATGCCCATCCCAGAAGATTAGATATGGACTGGCGTTTTATTCCTGCTGCTTTAAAGAAAGACGTTCTTATTTCCATTAATCCAGATGCCCATGCGGTGGAAGGATATGATGATTGTAAATATGGTGTTTTGGTGGCGCAAAAAGCAGGATTGACTGCTGCTCAAAATTTAAGCAGCTTTAGCTTAGAAGAAATGATTGAGTTTGTAGAATTTCAACAATCCAAGAGAGCCTAAATTTTGACATATACAAAATAGTCGCCCGGCATCAATTCGAAGGTAAGTTCTTGATTGAAATGAAAGCTTAGGCCAGAGAAAATATTTTTAAACTCCCCTACCAGCAAATCATGCGCAAAGCTTATTTTTTGCGGTTGGTCTCCTAAATTAAGTGCCACCAAAATAATTTCTTTTGGATCATCAATGGCATCATACCTTAAATAAGCCATGGTTTTTTCTGCTTGGGTGGGCAAATTAAAAGTAGCGCCATTACATAGCCAGGTAAAAGACTTTCTTAAGGTAGTAAGTATTTTATAAAAATCATGCAGTTGAGGTGCAGGGGTCCAATCAATAAAATCTTTATCAAAAAAGGCCAGCCGTTTATAATTGGGCAATTCCTGACCACTGTATATTAAAGGCATGCCAGTCCAAGTAAAACAAAATACAGCCCATGGTTTGGCCGCAGGTCCAAATTTTTCATACTCTGTTCCATTCCAAGAATTCTCATCGTGATTGGAAGTAAAGAATAATTTTAAAGCCCCTACTGGATATTGATTGTAATGATGCAATACATTGTATACATCATTTATATTGGCATCACCTTTGGTTAATTTTTCGCTCACGTGCATCCAATCCCATGCATAGCTTGCATCAAAAACTTCATGGTAGGCGGCCACTTCACATTCTGCCAACCAAAACAAAGGCTGAATGGTTTCACAAGCGGTTCTTGCGGCTTTCCAAAAATCCAAAGGCACCAAATGTGCCATATCACATCTAAATCCATCAATCTTAAAAGATTGCACCCAATACTGCATGGCACCAATTAATGCAGCACGCATTTCCTTGTTGTGATAATTTAAATCTACCACATCGTCCCAACCATTGCGTTCAGTAAAATTACCATCTTCATCTCTTGTAAACCATGCTGGATGATTTTGCATCCATTCGTGTTGCCTGCCGGTATGATTGGCTACCCAATCTATCATTACTTTCATACCCAGTTGATGGGCCAAGTTTATCAAATCAATCAAGTCTTGTTCATTGCCAAATTCAGGATTTATTTTGGTGTAACTGTTACAAGCATAATAGCTGCCCAAATTCCCTTTACGACCTTCTCTACTAATGGTGGTGATGGGCATCAACCATAAAACATTCACACCCATCTCTTGTAAGCGAGGAAGATGATTTTGAAATGCTTTAAAAGTTCCTTCGGGCGTGTATTGCCTGATATTAACTTCATATATAGAAATAGTATTGGCCCATGGTACAGTTTTAAAATTCACATCCATTGTATACTTTTTTTATTATCTTGTCTACCTACTTTATGAGCCAAACACCAAATTTAGAACGCAAATTAAGTCTTTTACATGCAACCGCCATCAACATGATTGATATGGTGGGCATCGGTCCATTTGTGGTGTTAAGTGTGGTGGCGCAGATTATGGGAGGGCCTTATTTTTTATACGCTTGGATTGCTGGTGCGCTTTTATCTTATTTAGACGCGATGGTTTGGAGTCAATTGGGTTCGGCTTTACCTAGAGCAGGTGGAAGTTTCCATTTTTTAAAAGAAGGTTACGGAGAAAAAGCAGGATCCTTGATGAGCTTTTTATTTGTATGGCAAACTATGATACAAGCCCCCTTAGTGATTGCATCTGCTGCCATTGGGTTTTCCCAATACGCTAACTATTTTTTCCACTTGTCTTTTTTTGAAGAAAAAGCTTTGAGTGGACTAGTAGTTATTTTAGTGATTATTTTATTGTACCGAAAAATTGAATCTATTGGCAAGATATCAGTTTTTTTATGGGTAGGTGTGTTAGGTACCATGGCATGGATTATTATTGGAGGGGTGATGCATGGACATTTTATGGAACCCATCCGACACATTAATGATGGATTTAGTTTAGAACATGGATTTGTAGCTGCCTTAGGTTTTGCCAGTGTCAAAACCATTTATAGTTATTTAGGTTATTACAATGTGTGTCATTTGGGTGGCGAAATAAAAAATCCAAGTAAAAATATTCCAAGGAGTATGTTTATTTCTATTACAGGAATTGCTTTTTTATATTTAGCCATGAATGTGAGTGTGGCCAGTGTGCTCCCCTTTCAAACCATTATAACGAGTAAATTTGTTGTAAGCGATTATATCAAAGCTTTATATGGCCCCACTGCAGGTGCTTTTGCAACAGTATTGATTTTATTGGTGGCTTTCTCCTCTTTATTTTCGGCAACTTTAGGTTATAGTAGAATTCCATTTGCTGCCGCACAAAACAAGTCCTTCTTTTCTTTCTTTGGTGCCGTGCATCCAAAATTGCATTTCCCACATAGGTCATTATTGGTCTTAGGAGGTATTGCCTTTGTGTTTAGTTTGTTGTTTAGATTGAAAGAAGTGATTGATGCTATTTTGGCCATGCGTATTTTAATTCAATTCATTGGACAGGCAATAGGTCTATTATTTTTATACAAAAGAAAGGGAAAAGATTTTTTCCCATGGAAAATGCCAATGTATCCAATACCTCTTTTCTTAGCCATCATCATTTGGGGCGGCATCTTTTTTTCAACAGGTACTAAAATGATGTTGAGTGGATTGGTTGTAATTAGTTTGGGACTGATCGCTTATTTTATTGCCAGAAAAATGAAATGGATTGGTGCAGAAGTGGTAAACCCCATAGTAAACCAAGATGCAGCTCCTTTATTTACTTCTAGTCCCGATGCCGCTAATCAATAGGCCAAATACAAGACCAATAATTAATCCAATTTTTACATTCTTGATCATCCATCCTAGGGCTAAACCAATTACCAATAAAGTAAAAATGCTCACATTGCGTCTCATGGTTAATGCTTAGGTAAGGAAATTAGATTAGATAATAATTTATAGGCCCCTGCATTTCCAGCAGGAAGTTGTCTAAATAAAACCAAACTCAAATACACCATATTGCCTTTGCCATAGGGCGCAATGATTAAACTACCATTTGAAATGGGTTCCCCTTTGTCGCTCATGGCCAAAGGCGCTTCAAAATGCGCATCTGTATTTTCTGCTTGGTAGGTACTTCTTTCTTGTACCCATCCATCAAAATCCTGCAACGTAATTTTATTAGGAAAATTCAGTACCGAATGGTTGGGTAAAACAAATTGCACAGGCACTTCTTCTTGCGTTACTCTTCGGCCACTATTCACTGTAAAAGCATAAGGCCCCACTTTTACTTTCTTTAAACCTACTTGATTGCTTTTTAAATATTGAACGATTAGGTTGCCTCCTTGTTCCATGTAGGCGTTCATGATATCGTTTTTATCCGTTAAAAAATCGAACATATTATAAGCACGAATACCTACCACAATCGCATCAAATTGCTTTAATTTTTCCAAACTAATGTCTGATTCTTTAAGCAGGTTTACTTGATAACCTAATTCGGTTAAGGCTTCAGGTAATTTATCTCCAGCACCATCTATATAACCCACTTTGGCAGGTTTTGAAATGACATTGGCTTCCACAATTTTTGTGGAAGCTGTAGGGAAATAAGTTAATGTAGGAATATGGTCATACTGAATGGTCTTAGTATAAACATCTTTATCTGATGTTGGTAAACTTGCAGTGGTTGATTGTATTTCCGTTTTAAATTGCTTTGCTACACCTTGAGTAAAATCCTGATATCCAATTGTAATGTTTTGACCTACTGGTTTTAAATATACTTCTTTATCGTATTTAATTTCATGACTAGGTATTACGGCAATGGGTTGGTAAACATCCCCTTTGGTGGGATCGGTGAATTTATATTGGATAGGAATGGTATAATTAAATGACTGACCATATAGTTGCAGATCCAATTGCATGGTAAAAGCAGGTGCATTTTCGGCGTCTCCAATTAATGTTTGATTGGTCACTTGAAACATCCCTTCAGTTTTTGGCTGAACCAACCAATATGGTTGTGAAATGGGAAAATTAATGGGTACTTTGAATGCATTATCATACTGAACATTCTCATTGTAAGTAAGTGTTTTATTCATAGCAGAATCTGCACCCAATGGGAAATGAAGCATTGCTAATTTCGAATCAATGATAGATCTTTGATTTAGAAAAAATTGAAACTTGATATTTTCACCTGGCACTACTTGTTGTTGTTGGGTGGTTGCTTCAAAAAATAATCCTGCACATTCTTTGATGATTGATTTTAGTTCATTTAGCTTATAGGCACGCCATTTGGAATCAGGCATAGATTGAATGTGTTTGTAAAGATTAACCAGTGCCGCAACAGATGCGGCTGGATTTTCTGTACTGAAAGCTTTAGCAATATTGATAATTTCAACTTCAATAGCAGCGCCCTCTTTATCATTGGCGGCAATTCTATTCCAACTAAGATTAACGCCTTCCATGATGTCCTCTTTTGCAGCTTCTCCACCAGTCAATTCAAAAAATTCATACATAGCGCCTCTGCGACGTGGTCTGCCTTCACCTTGGCTTTTATGCATGGTTCTTGCTTCTGCACCTATCTCGCCATAACTTTTCCCTAATAAGGCATTGTATCCACCTACTTCTAGTTTTAATTGATTCTCATTGGTCGTATTGATGGTGCCAAAATTAAATGTATTCCAAAGTATCCTTTTTGCTTTCCAAGCTTTATATCCTAACTTAATTTGTTCAGGAAATTTGGTTGGATCTGCTGCAGCCAAATAAGCTTCGTTGGCAATAATGGCTGAAGCAGAATGATGGCCATGTCCCGCACGCGCATCTCTTGGAAAACGCGTAATGATAATGTCTGGTTGAAATTTTCGAATTACCAGCACAGCATCACTTAATACTTTCTCATGATCCCAAATGCGCAAAGCTTCGTCTGATGATTTACTAAAACCAAATTCATAAGCAGTTGAAAAATATTGCTCAGCTCCATCAATTCTTCGAGCGGCCAAAAGTTCTTGGGTGCGAATCATCCCCAATTCAATTCCTTGTTCTTTACCAATTAAATTTTGTCCGCCATCTCCCCTTGTCAAACTTAAATAGGCAGTTCGTAACATTCTTTGTTTGGTCAAATAAGGCAAAAAACTATTGTTCTCATCATCGGGATGCGCTGCAATGTATAAAACGCTCCCTACTACTTTTAACTTATTAATTTGTGCCAAAATTTCGGCACTCGATTTTTGAGCACTTACATTTTGCTGAATCAATAAAAGAACCAAAAAGTAAACTATATTTTTTTTCATACTGCGCATTCAAATTATTTGAACTTATTTACCATTAAAAAAGATCGCATTGGCCAATACCAACTTTCCATTTTCCCAAAAATTTCTAAAAATAGGATCGTCGGCCATATATACTAATTTACCAGTGCCAATTTCTTTGACACCAATCACCACGCCTTCTTGCAAAGCTGCTTTGGCTTTAATGCCTGCAAAGCCATTCATGTAACTGTCTTTTTTAATGACCCCTACATTCCAAGCATCATTATTCGGTTCAAATGAAACCATGTCTTGTTTTAAATCAAAGAAAATTCCATTGGTACCAAACCCAATTGGATGTGTGGCATCTAAATATACTTTATAAATAGCCCCGGGAATAGAACTTTCTAAGGCATCCACCACTTTGTCGCCATACTTACTGGTTTTATTGATATCCGCTTTTTCATTCTTCACAATTTCTTTCATTTTAAAACCCCAATCTACATTGCCCGCCAATTGTTGTGCAGCCGTTTCAAATGCAATCAACACTCCCCCTTTTCTAACAAAAGCTTGTAATTTTTCTGCAATTGGTTTGCTATTTAAGTCCTTGTAAGCACCTTCGGGTGCAATAATGACATCATACTTATTAATATCCATTCTACTAATAAATGAATAGTTTAATTGAGTGATCGGATAATTTAATTCCTGATCAAAATAACTCCACACTTCTCCTGCAGCAAGTGCAGAAACATTTTCACCTGTAAACAAGCCCACTTTTGGTGCATGGTTAATTATTTTATCATAAGGTGAACCAAAATCAGCACCCGATTCTACCCAACCTGAAATTACTGGCATTGCATCTAATTGTAATTGATCACAAACCAATTTTGTATCTCTGGCCCAATTGTCTTGATTGCTGGTTTTTAAAACTATTAAAGTACCTGCCTCCATTTTTTTACCGTTTACTTCAAAGGCTTTTTCGGCATACCTCACTTTAATGTTTTTTTGCAATAAATGTGCTAATGCCTTGGACGATTTAAATGAATTGTAAGGAATCACATAACCATATTCACTCGCAGCAATATCTACTTTAGGAGCGGTAAATCCAGCAGTTATAGCTAATTTTTCTTTACTTGCATAACCATGCACTCCATAAGCATAGGGCAAAGACCAAGTGGTAATGTCATAGGTATTTGAATCATTTACTTGTGTAATGGGTTCTAATAAAACGCGCGCCAATACACCATGCGCTTGGGCAGCATTCACTGCCAAGGTATAGCCTTCGTTCACAAAATCACTTTCTTTTTTTGTGTAATAATCAAAGCCTTTAAAACCAGCACCTGCCGCTAAAACACCATATTGAATATTATTTTTTTGCAGCAAACCAGCCAAAGCTTCTAAAGCATTGGCATTGGGCGCCGTCATTACAAAGGTCTTATAAGAAGAGATGCTACCTGTTCTACTATTATCGTAATACTTTTTAAAAGCTGATAATAAACTTTCTCTATTCTGTGAACTAATTTCAATGGTTGAAAGACCTGTTGTAAAATGATGCGTTGCTCTTGCCACTAATGTTACGGTATCTAATTGGTTATCGATTACCCCAAGACCGGCACTAATCCCTCCTTGTTCAAAAGTCATCCCAATAGCTCCATTGTACATGGGGTAAGAATCCCCATAGGACGGATACAACATATCAAATCTTTCTTTGGTAAAAAATAACCAATGATTTTGATCAAAATATTTAGCATTGTTCTTCCCAATCTTAACTTGAAATTCTTTTTGAAAACTAGTTATTACATCATGAATGGGTTCAGAAGTAGGTGTAAAGAAATAAGGCTGGTTATAACTTTGCTCATGAAAATCGACCACTACTTGAGGATACCATTGTTGAAACAATGCTACTCTTTGTCTGCTTTCAATTTGAGTTTGCCAAGCCCAGTCGCGATTCAAATCAAAATTATAATGATTGGTTCTGCCTGCAGGCCAAGGTTCCATGTGTTCTCTCGCAAATGGGTCTACATTATTATTCACCCCAACCGCATTATTGTACCAATTCACATATCTATCTCTTCCATCCGGATTGATACAAGGATCAATCATCACAATGGTATTTTTTAACCACTCTTTTGTTTTGGAGTTGGTAGGATCTACCAAAGCAAATAATGTTAACATAGAAGCTTCCGAAGAAGCTGGTTCATTGCCATGCACATTGTAATTTAACCAAACAATACCTGGTTGATTTAAATCTTCAATAGAACCATCTACCAAACCATTATTGTGTTTTCTAATTTTTTCAAGTTGTGCAATATTTTCTGGAAGTCCGATAGCTGCCACTAATAAATCACGGCCTTCATTGGTCTTGCCATAATTGATTAATTTAACCATTGCAGGATTGGCTTGCGCTACTGCATTAAAGTAGGCCACAATTTGATGGTGCCTAGTAAATTTAGTTCCAATAGCATAGCCTAAAAAACTAGAAGGGCTTTGCAAGGCAGATTGAGACATGCCACAAAATGGCAAAATAGCAAGAAGAATAACACTTAAAATAAGTTTAAAACGGCTCATATTTTATTTATTTAATACACGTAAAATGTACAGTTTTTATGTTTATAAAAATAAGAAAGTTTGCGTTCAAATAAGTTCAATTGGCAACTAGTTTTGCACAATGTCTTGGGCTAATTTGTTGAATAATAAATATTTAAGTAAATTGGTTGTTCAAATTAACTTTCTATGAACAAAAGCATTCCTTCGTCTTCATTATTTCTAAGCCTAGCTTTAATTTTTGTTTGCTTATTTAGCAATACAGTATTTGGTCAACCTTTTTTTAAGGCGCATCCCCAAATCAATCCTTACCATTATGAAGTCACCAAAGAAAAGAGCTTTGATCATGCAGCAGTTTCCTCTGCAAATGCCTTGGCAAGCATGGTGGGTGCAGCAATGATGCAAGAAGGCGGCAATGCTTTTGATGCAGCCATTGCAGTTCAATTAAGTTTAGCCGTGGTATTTCCAGAAGCAGGAAATATTGGAGGCGGTGGATTTATGTTGGCTAGAAAAGCAAATGGCGAATTAATAGGCATTGATTATAGAGAAGCAGCACCATCCAAAGCATCACGTGATATGTATTTGGATGAAAAAGGAAATCCTTATCCAGAAAAATCAACTAGGGGTGCCGCTGCTTCTGGCATTCCAGGCAGTATTGCAGGAATGTTTGGTACACATGCTTATGCAAAACTTCCCTTTGCTAAATTAATTGAACCGGCTATTGAACTAGCCGAATTTGGTTTTGTACTTTCAGAAAGTGAAGCAAAAGGATTAAATACCAATAGAAATAATTTTACAAAATTTAGTTCTGCTGCAAGTGCATTGACTAAAAAAGAAAATTGGAAAGCAGGTGATACTTTATTTCAACCCGAATTGGCACAAACCTTAAAAAGAATTCAAGAAAAAGGCGCTGCTGGATTTTATGAAGGGCCTACTGCAAATTATATTGTAAAAGAAATGGCAAATAGTGGTGGCATCATATCATTAGAAGATTTAAAAAATTACAAACCTAAATTTAGAAAGCCCCTTGAATTTGATTACA